>Ga0265293_10011948_pt1 | contig 11656 bp, 10 predicted proteins | sample Munlanlewell138R_FD_192505 | JGI IMG/M metagenome (GOLD analysis project Ga0265293, IMG submission 192505) | Leachate microbial communities from a municipal landfill in Southern Ontario, Canada - Leachate well 138R | ecosystem: Engineered > Solid waste > Landfill > Unclassified | place: Canada... | reverse complement strand
AGTGAAGTCTTTTCTCGCATCGTCTTCCTGCGGACTCCCTTTACCTTCAAAGCTTGGAGCTATTTGGGTTTTAGCTTCTGCCGCATTAATAGCTTTTGCTATTAGTTCCTTTAAACCATCTTCTTTACTAGCAGTTACCTCGACAATTTCACACTGCAATTCCTTTGCCAAGCCAACTACATCTATACTATCACCACGACGCTTCAATGCATCTTGCTTATTAAGAGCAATTACCACAGGAATATCTAACTCTAGTAATTGCGTCGTTAGAAATAAGCTTCTTTCAATACTGCCAGAATCTACTATATTGATAATTACATCAGGCTTCTCTTCAGTAATGAAATCCCTTGTAATCGTTTCTTCACCGGTATATGGGGTCATTGAATATGCACCTGGTAAATCTACTACCAGAACCTGGTTTGTGCCGGTCTTTTCTCCTATATGGTTTGAAGAACATTTTTGAAATAACACTTTGTAATCACGCTTTAAGTTTGCAACCTTTTTTTCAACTGTTACTCCAGGCCAGTTACCTACATACTCTAATTTACCTGTTATTGCATTAAATAATGTGGTTTTCCCCGAGTTAGGATTACCGGCTAATGCAATTTTCATAAATACTCCCCCTATATTAAATCCAGAATAAGAAACTGATAATCATTATCAATTAACTTTGAAATAAAAAGCAGCAAGCTGCTAAATAAACATGTATCAATAATCTACATAGTGCTTAAATCTAAATATTACTGGTTTAAGCTAATGCTACCTGTTTAAGCTAACATAATAGCCTTTGCCATGTTTTTATCAATTGCGTATCTGCTATCTTTAATGTTTATAATATAGTTACCAGCAAGAATAGAAATAAGTGTTATCTCTTCACCTTCAGAACATCCCAAAGTAAATAAAAACTTACGAGTCTTCTCATTGCCTTCAACTGCTTTAATACGTCTTGTATCGCCTTGCTTAACTTTTGTTAAACTCATATCTATCCCTCCTCCTCGCTATAATCAGAGCGCATGATATTGAGATTCATTATCATCTGTGTTGTTATACATACAATATTACATTTTAATTGCAATGTCAACACTTTTTTTGCGTAAATACTACGACTTACCCAAAAATTATATTATAATGAGCAATAGTAGAATCTTTATATAATAGAAAAGTAAATTAAAGTTAATGCAGGAATCGAGGACATTATAGTGGATAGGCAGAATAAATGTAGTAAAAAGGCAGTAATAAAATTTGCAGGTGCTTTTATAGCTTGGGTAATTGGCTCAGGATTTGCAACAGGACAGGAAATATTGCAGTTCTTTACAAGTTACGGATACTTGAGCTACGGGGTTGTATTGCTTAATTTAGTAGGTTTTTTATTTTTAGGGCAAGTTTTATTAGTTACAGGATATGAACATAAAACCGAAACAGCATTTAATCATTTTAAATACTTTTGCGGCGAAAAGTTAGGTGCATTATATTCATGGCTGATTCCAGTTACACTATTATTGATTATGCCTGTCTTAATATCTGGCGCTGGTGCTACTCTTTATGAGTATTATGGAATCAATCACTATATTGGCTCTGCTATCATGACTGTAATGGTTTTATGTGCCTATTTAATTGGATTTGAACGATTAATAAAAATCGTTTCGACCATAGGACCAGTTATCATTATTTTTTCTTTACTTGTTGGAACGATTACAGTAGTTAATGATTTTAATAATTTTACGGAAGTTCCTATATACGAATCGATACTAAGTGAATCACAATCAGCACCCCACTGGATTATCAGCTCTATATTGTATTTATCGTTAAATTTCCTTAGTGGTAGTGCATACTTCACAAAACTTGGTATATCAGCAGATACTCAAAAAGATGCGAAATATGGAGCATTGTATGGAGCTATTGCATTAATTTTGGCTATCGGAATCATGAATACAGCTATCTTGCTAAATGCTGAAAATATTACTTCCTTAGCAATCCCAATGTTATATTTAGCAAAAAAGATATCTTACATATTAGGAGCAGTATTCTCAATTGTGTTGATCTTAGGTATATTCTCATCTTGTTCCGCAATGATGTGGTCTGTATGTAATAGATTTACAATAGGCGGGAAAAGAGGAAATCGAATATTTGCGATATTAGTTGCCATTTTTATATTTGTCTTAGGATTATTCTCATTTAGTGAACTTGTCGGTATATTTTATCCACTCGTAGGATATTTAGGTCTGATATTTATTGGTTGTGTGACATACAAAGGACTAAAGAAAAAAGAGAATTCTATTTAAGAGAGGAACCGTGCCAATGACCAAAACAAGTTATTTAACAACTTTTATTATGTGTTTGTTAGCTGGAACCGGGGCAGTTTTCATTGGAGGAAATCAATGGGCTGTACTCACATTAATTGCAGTAATTCTTATTACAATTTCAAGCACTGTCCTGCGCATTCGACATGATAAAGCATTTAATATGCCAATAACATTCTTAGGCATAGTCGGTAATTTTATTTCAAACTTTTTATTACACAGTTTTATTAGCTTTACAATCGCCTTTGCGACCTTACTCATATATAACACTTTATAATCAAAACTCATCATACTCGGCATACATTAGTAGTGAACAATAGGAAGAGCTATTTACCATTTAGCTGTATGCGATGCGAGCTGCTTGTTATGCTCCAAATCAAGCAGCTTGACCTCACACTTACTATTATCTATGTCCATAATCGCTATTGAAATTGGCAGCGAAAAACGTCTAGGACCACAGCTGCCAGGGTTTATATATAGAATACCGCCCTTTTCCTCTACTTTCGGCTGATGGGTATGACCGGATATTATCACATTAATGCCTAATGTCTTCGGTACTATATCAAGCTCATTAAGGTTATGAAGCAGATAAATTCTCGTGTTTCCAAGTTCGATATATTCAGTTTTTGGGTATTTGCTAGTTGACGAGTCCGTATCACAATTTCCACGTACAGCATAGACCGGGGCAATCTTTTGCAAGCTAATGATTATATTATTATCCACTATATCCCCTGCATGAAGAATCATATCTACTCCATTCAATTGTTCAATTACCTCAGGACGTAAGAGTCTATGTGTATCTGAAATAATTCCAATAATCTTATACATCGTCGTCCACACCACCTCTAAACCATCTAAAACTAAACGCAACTAAACATGTGTTCATTTACTACAGTTAAACTATTTTCAAAAAATCTCTCATATCTTCAAGGATATAATCAGGCTCGTATTTTTTAAGATATTCTGCTCCACGAAGACTCCAAGCAACTGCACAGCTAGCAACGCCTGCATTTTTCGCACCTAGAATATCTACCGGGTTATCTCCAACCATAATCGTCTTAGTCGGATCTGCACCTATTCCTTGCATAGCTAACAATAACGGCTCTGGATCTGGTTTATGCTTAGCTGTATCATCAAGGCATACAGTTGTTTTGATATATTCATCTAATCCAAAAAGCTGCAAACCTCTATGAGCTGCACTACTTATCTTAGTAGTTACCAATGCCATTTTATAGCCATTATCGTGCAAGGACTTAAGGACATCATTTACATGCGGAAAAGCTTTAACTAATTGGTCATGGTGCTCCATATTATGCTCACGATATATATTTACTAATTCATCTGTTCGCTCTGAATCAAACTTTTTCATCATATCGTATAATGGCCCGCCCATCATATCCTGTACCTGCTGGCGAGAAAATTTACCAGGATGAAATTGGTCTAGTGCGTACATAAACGACGTTAATATTAGTTCATTAGTATCAAGCAACGTTCCATCTAAGTCAAATAAGATATATGGATATTTCTTCATATTATTACTCCTCTCAAATTTACTGCTCGCCGTATTGTCTGTTAGCATTTCCTGACTTTCTTCTATACAATAACACAGCTGTTGCAGTAATGATAATTATAATACTTATGACCTGCGCAGTGCGCAAAGTATCGCCTATCATCAAGCTATCTGTTCGAAGTGATTCAACAAAAAATCTACCGAAAGAGTACCAGATTAAATAGCTAAGAAATACTTCTCCACGACGAACCCATGGCCGTCTTCGAAGCCATAGCATAAGTAATAAAACCCCTACTAAGCTCCATAAGGATTCATATAAAAAAGTCGGGTGATAATATACACCTTGTATATTCATCTGTTCAGCAATAAATTGCGGTAAAATGTTAATTACCCATTGGGAGCTTTCTGTAATAGGTCCACCATGTGCCTCTTGATTGATGAAATTGCCCCACCGACCAATTGCTTGACCTAGTAGTATTGATGGTGCTGCTACATCAGCCAGCGTCCAGAATGATACTCTTTTCACTCTAGAATATATCAAACCTACTAATATTGCAGCGATAAGCGCTCCATGAATTGCAAGTCCTCCATGCCAAATAGCAATAATTTCACCAGGATTCTGACTATAATATTCCCATCTAAATATTACATAGTAAATGCGTGCCCCAATTATAGCTGCTGGCACACCATACATAACAACATCAACAAAGTAATCAGGATTTAAATTAATCCTCTTAGCTTCTCTTGTAGCTAAATACAAAGACAAGAAAATAGCAGTTCCAATTATCAATCCATACCAATGAATCGGCCATGGTCCAATGTTAATTGCTACTGGGTCAATTGCGGAGAAAAATATCATTATCTAATCCATCCATTCTATGTAGAGTACATTAGAGCCTAAGTAAGCAAATTATTTACTAACCCGAATATTATATCATATGCGTTTATATAACCAAAACTTTCATTGCAACAATTACATGCTTATTCTCGTATATTAAGATATATTACATCACTTACATAACGTAAAATAGCACACCCCCGTTGTGCTATTCACGTTTTATTACATATTTATTTATATAATTATTTATATTATTTAGTGGTGTAGTAGTTTAACGGATTAACAGTTCCACCATTTATGCGAACTTCAAAATGTAAGTGTGGTCCAGTTGAATTTCCAGTACTACCTACGAGACCGATAACTTCACCTTTTTTGACAGCTTGTCCTGCTTTAACGTTAATTTTACTCAAATGCGCATAATATGTCTGCATAGTTGATGTGTTCGTAATTCTAACTAAGTTGCCATATCCGCCATTCCAACCTGCAAAATTAACCGTTCCATCATCTGCAGCATAAACTGGAGTTCCAGTCGGATTCGCAATATCAACACCTGAATGTCTACGAGCACCACCATATGGTGAACTTATTTTACCACCACTAGTAGGCCAGATTAGCTTGCCCGTTCCATTTGCCGGAACTCCTAGGGTACCTTTTAATACAACTTGATCAACTGGTTGCTTTAATACCTTCTCACTAATTACTTCACGTTCTACTTCTTGACCGTTGATCTTCTTGATTCGGTATAATACTTCGCGTTCACCATGTTGTCCTGGTGTTTGCACCTTAGACTCCCATGTATACATTTTATTAGTTTTTACATTATTTGTCTCAAACGCAATTTCTTCTATTTCTAGTATTTCTTCTACTACTTCAACATTAACAATCGGCTCTGGAACGACTAAGCTTAATTGATCACCAGGATGGATAATATCATTTCGGGATTTCAATTGCGGATTAGCATCCATAATTTCACTGACTGTTACTTTGTTTTTCTTAGCAATAACCCCAATGTTTTCTCCACTTTCAACGACATGCTTAATCTCTTTGTCAGTTCCTTTTAATAAAATCGCAGTAGCACTTTCTAAATCCTTAATCGAGCCTTCAACTGCTTCTGCCCATTCAACTCGATAATCAACACGTTCATTTATTTGAGCCATCATAACCTTGGCATTATCTTCATGAGAAACATATGCATCCTTAACATTTTCAATAACTACTTCTGCATCTTCTTCATTCATTACACGAATAACTGGATTTTCATTAACATAAATCGTAACTGCACGAGCTTGAAAATCTAGCATTTCTCGCAAACCTTCTAAAACTAGATTATCTTGTGCTTTAACTTCAGCATCATAATACTCTTCATATGTTATTTCATTATTCAAGCGTGTTTCTAATTGAATCTCATTCTTAAGCTTTGTTGTTTCATTTTCAATGAATTGGTCAATAATTTGCGAGTCTGATACTGCCCCTATGTAAGAACCATCCACAAAAACCTTATATGTCTTTATTTCTTCTAACATCTGCTGGTGCCTAATCTCTGCCTGTGTGATTTGATGGTTTACCCCTAACCCCACCACTAAAGCTACCATACATATGCAAATTGCAATAAATGCTTTACTGCGTATAAATGCCTGGTAATCTATTTGTTTAACTGTTTCTGTTAGTTTTTGTTCTTTAATCTGTCGTGTTAGTCTCAATTTTAAATTTATTACATGTTTTTTTGATTCTATTAAATATTTTTTAAATGCTATTAAATTATTAGTTATTTTTTTTGTAAACTGTACTGATTCTTTTGAATTTTGTTGTGAGGGTTTTGAAATCTTATTTAGTTTTTTTGTATCGGTATGTTTCTTCTCGTGAGGTTGTTTCATCTTCATGTAACAATAATCCACCCTTTCTACCGGAAGCACTTCTACCAAAAGCACTTAGTTGTCATATAAAATTCATCACAAATACAGCTTGAATTCAGCCATCCTAGTCATTCTACATTGACCAACTATATTCCTGCTTTTGATAGAAAGAATGAATCTTAAGTCCTAATATTATATATATTCTATAATTAACAACCCCCCTCTTCAACACCGTAAGAGGGAGTTGTTTTTTCTATTATTATTACTATTTATCTATTAAAGAGTTAATAACACTACTAATGATACTGGTTACAATCGAACCTAATATTGCAGTGAAAAATCCGTCTACGTTAAAACCGTCTATCAAATGCGATACTAACAGAAAGAATAGACCATTGATTACAAAAGTAAATAGACCTAAAGTCAGAAATGTTATAGGTAGCGCTAGAATTGATACAATTGGTTTAATTGTAAAATTTAATACTCCTAAAATGAAAGCTGCCCATAAAGCTACCCAAAAATCTACAATTTCTATACCGGGAATTAACTTTTCCGCCAAAAACAGAGCCAGAGCAGTGACAAGAAGCTTTATAATCGGCTTCTTAAACATCGATATAATCCTCTGAATCGTTAATTGGCATTATAAATAATAAAGCAATATACAAGATTATACCTGGGAATACTGTTGTGAATAGGCTTGCAGCAACGTATAGAACCCTAACAACCGTAGGATCCATGCGTAAATATACAGCTATGCCACCACATACACCGCCAAGCATTTTATATCGTCTTGAACGACATAACTTTTTCATAGCGAATTCCTCCTTTGTTTTTAGATGAACTAGTCTATTTATTAATTATTCTTCATTATCATAATCATATGCTATTATTTTACTCTTAAATACAGTATCATTAAGCATGCTGCGACACTTTGACAGATATAATGAAAACTTATCTTACAGCACGAGCAGCATCACGCTCTAAAACCGGCTTCAGATATTTTCCTGTATGTGATGCTTCAATATTGGCGATTTGCTCTGGTGTACCAGCACCTACAAGCTGTCCACCACCATCGCCACCTTCTGGCCCTAGGTCAATGATATAATCAGCAACCTTAATAACATCGAGATTATGTTCAATCACCAAAACTGTATCTCCGTTATCGACTAATCTCTGTAGCACTTCCAGTAAACGGCTTATATCATCAATGTGTAAGCCTGTTGTTGGCTCATCTAAAATATACAAGGTTTTACCATTACTACGACGATGCAGCTCTGATGCCAGCTTCACCCTTTGTGCTTCACCACCGGAAAGCGTTGTAGCTGGTTGCCCTAAGCGAATATAACCTAGACCCACATCATATATTGTTTGGATTTTTCTGTGGATTTTCGGAATATTCTTGAAGAACTCCAAAGCAGTTTCGACTGTCATATCTAATACATCTGCGATTGTCTTATCCTTATATTTCACTTCCAAGGTCTCACGATTATATCGCTTACCCTTACAAACCTCACATGGCACATATACATCTGGCAAAAAGTGCATTTCGATTTTTATAATTCCGTCACCTTTACAAGCTTCACAGCGTCCACCTTTTACGTTGAAGCTAAATCGTCCCTTACTATAGCCGCGAACCTTAGCTTCCTGAGCATTAGCAAATAAATCTCGTATATCATCAAATACGCCCGTATAGGTAGCAGGATTCGATCTCGGTGTACGTCCAATTGGTGACTGATCAATATCAATTACCTTATCCAAATGCTCTAAACCAGTAATTGATTCATGCTTGCCCGGCTTTTGCTTGGAATTGTACAATTCCTTAGCTAGACTTTTATGCAATATTTCATTTATCAATGTACTCTTACCGGACCCTGATACCCCAGTAACACAAGTGAAGGTTGTTAATGGTACTTTAACTGTTAGCTTTTTGAGATTATTCTCCTCCGCCTTATTAATAGTAATCCATTTGCCGTTAGGCTTACGGCGCTCTTTCGGCAGCGGGATAAATTTTCTACCACTTAGATACTGACCTGTTATAGAGCTTGGATGATTAATTATTTGCTCAGGCGTTCCTTCGGCAACAATCTCTCCGCCATGAATACCAGCACCTGGCCCAATATCTACAATCCAATCGGAAGCTAGCATTGTATCCTCGTCGTGTTCGACAACAATTAAAGTATTACCTTGGTCACGCATCTTCTCTAATGCTGCTATTAAACGATTATTATCACGTTGGTGCAAACCAATACTAGGCTCATCGAGAATGTAGAGCACCCCCATCAGTGACGAACCAATTTGGGTAGCTAATCGAATACGCTGTGCTTCTCCCCCTGATAATGTTCCAGCGGCACGGCTAAGATTCAGATATTCTAAACCGACATCACTCAAAAAGCCGAGTCGACCCTTAATCTCCTTCAAAATAAGCTTAGCAATCGATAGTTCCTTTTCTGTTAGCTCTAAGCTATCAAAGAAATCTATTGCTTCACTAATAGTCAGCTCAGTTACATAAGCTATATTCTTATCACCCACATAAACTGCTAGGCTTTGTGGCTTTAAACGTTCTCCTTTACATGATGGGCACGGATGAGTACTCATAAAGCCTTCAACGAATTCCTTGACATAATCAGACGAGGATTCTCGATACCGTCTCTCTAAATTGCCAATTACCCCTTCAAAGCCTACTAAGGTTTTACGCATCTCACCTGAATCATTTACATAATTAAATTCAATAACGGCATCTGAGCCATTTAAAATAATATCTTGCTGTTCAGCCGTTAATGAACTCCACGGTGCATTGATGTCAATTGAGAAATGGCGGCAAACTGATTGCAACAGCTGTGGATAATAATTTGACGTTACACCAGCCCACGGCACAACAGCACCTTCTGCAATTGTTAAATTGTCATTAGGAATGACTAATTGTCCATCAACTTCTATCTTAGTACCAAGTCCACTACATTCTTCACACGCACCGAAAGGACTGTTAAAGGAGAACATGCGTGGCGCTAATTCCTCGCTGCTATGACCACACTCCGGACAGGCGAGCTTTTGGCTAAACAGTAGCTCACTGTCGCCAATTACATCAATAAGTAATACCCCTTCAGCTAATGTAAGCGCTGTTTCAAAGGAATCAGCTAATCGACCTTCAATACCAGGCTTTATCACTAATCTATCTACTACTACTTCGATAGAATGCTTTTTATTTTTCTCTAACTTTGGTGCTTCGGTGATGTCATATGTTTCACCATTAACACGCACCCTGACAAAGCCATCCTTTTGTAGCTTTTCTAGCACCTTTACATGCTCACCCTTGCGACCACGCACAATTGGTGCTAATACTTGAATTTTTGTTTTTTCAGGAAGACTAAGCACTTGATCAACCATTTGTTCAATAGTTTGTGATGCAATCTGGAAGTCACAATTAGGACAAAACGGCTTCCCAACTCTAGCAAAAAGCAAGCGCAAATAATCATAGATTTCGGTAACGGTTCCGACAGTGGAACGCGGATTACGATTAGTAGTCTTCTGATCAATTGAAATAGCTGGTGATAATCCCTCTATTGAATCTACATCTGGCTTGTCCATTTGCCCTAAGAATTGTCTGGCATAAGCAGATAACGACTCCACATAGCGACGTTGTCCCTCAGCATAAATAGTGTCAAAGGCAAGTGATGATTTGCCTGAGCCACTTAACCCTGTAAGTACAACGAATTTATCACGTGGTATTGTTATATCTATATCTTTCAGATTATGGGTGCGTGCACCCTTGATAATAATATTTTCTAAAGCCATTTTATTCATTTCACCTTTCTCTTATAGGTCACCCTTTAACTCAATTATTAAGTCACGCAGTTCGGCTGCTCGCTCAAATTGTAAATCCTTAGCCGCCTGCTTCATTTGCTCTTCTAATCTAGCTACATAAGCACGTTTATCTTCTCTAGTCATCTTGTCTAGCGGACTCTGCGGCAAGTAGTCAGCATTCGCCTCAGCTACCTTAGTAGCTTCAATGACATCCCGAATTCCTTTGATAATCGTCTGCGGCGTAATGCCATGCTTTTCATTATGCTCCATCTGCACTTTACGACGCCGACTTGTTTCATCTATAGCTATCGTCATAGCTTTGGTCATTTTGTCACCGTACATGATTACTGTTCCATTGACGTTTCTAGCGGCACGACCGATTGTCTGAATCAGAGAACGCTCACCACGCAAGAATCCTTCCTTGTCAGCATCAAGAATAGCTACTAAGGATACCTCTGGTAAATCTAAACCCTCACGCAATAAATTAATCCCGATCAATACATCGAAAACTCCTAAACGCAGCTCACGCAATATCTGCATACGCTCAATAGTCTTAATCTCTGAGTGCAAATATCTAACCTTAATTCCGACGTCACCCATGTAGCTGCTTAAATCCTCAGCCATCTTCTTAGTAAGTGTAGTTACAAGCACTCGCTCTTGACAAGCCGTGCGTTTGCGAATTTCGCTAATCAAATCATCTATCTGCCCCTTAGTAGGACGGACATTAATAACAGGGTCTAATAAGCCTGTTGGACGAATAATCTGCTCAACAACCTTTGTACTATGCTCTTGTTCATAAGGCCCTGGTGTCGCCGAAACGAACACAGCCTGATTAATCTTCTGCTCAAACTCATCAAATTTAAGTGGACGGTTATCAGCTGCTGATGGCAAGCGAAAGCCATGCTCTATTAAAGTCTGCTTGCGTGAACGGTCCCCTTCATACATACCACGTACCTGAGGTAAGGTAACATGGGATTCATCAACAACAATTAAGAAATCATCTGGAAAATAATCCAGCAATGTATACGGAGTTGAGCCAGCAGCTCTTCCCACTAAATGTCGGGAATAGTTCTCAATCCCTGATACAAAACCCATCTCTTGCATCATTTCAATATCATAGCGAGTTCGTTGTTCTATCCTTTGAGCTTCTAGCAGCTTTCCTTGCGCTCTAAATTCCTGCAAACGCTGTTCAAGCTCCTCCTCAATTAGAACAATCGCACGCTTAAGATTATCTTCAGTGGTTACGAAGTGGGACGCTGGAAAAATAGCAATATGCTGTCTTTCACCAATTATCTCACCTGTTAACACATCAATTTCTGTTATCCTATCTATCTCATCACCAAAAAACTCAACT
>Ga0265293_10011944_pt1 | contig 11657 bp, 8 predicted proteins | sample Munlanlewell138R_FD_192505 | JGI IMG/M metagenome (GOLD analysis project Ga0265293, IMG submission 192505) | Leachate microbial communities from a municipal landfill in Southern Ontario, Canada - Leachate well 138R | ecosystem: Engineered > Solid waste > Landfill > Unclassified | place: Canada... | reverse complement strand
CCTCCAGCAGCACCTCGGCCGCCTTGCACAGGGTGCCGGCCGTATCGCAGATGTCATCGACGATGATGCAGGTCTGGCCCCTCACGTCGCCGATCACCGTCATCTCGGCCACTTCGCCCGCCTTCTCGCGCCGCTTGTCGACGATGGCCAGCGCGCAGCCGACCCGCTTGGCCAGTTCCCGCGCGCGCGACACGCCCCCCACATCGGGTGAGACGATGGTCACATTGTCGAGTCGGCCGCGGAAAGAGTGCTCCACATCCATGGCGAAGATCGGCGCGGCGTAGAGGTTGTCCACCGGAATGTCGAAGAAGCCCTGGATCTGCGCCGCATGCAGGTCGAGCGTCAGCACCCGCTCGATCCCCGCCTCGGCGATCATGTTGGCGACCAGCTTGGCGGTGATCGGCGTGCGCGCCTTGGTGCGCCGGTCCTGCCGTGCGTAGCCGAAATAGGGAATCACCGCGGTGATCCGCGCCGCGCTGGACCTTCGCAGCGCATCGGCGATGATCAGCAGTTCCATCAGGTTGTCGTTGGCCGGGTTCGAGGTCGGCTGGATGATGAACATGTCCTCGCCCCGGACGTTCTCGAACACCTCGACGAAGATTTCCTGGTCGTTGAAACGTTCGACCCGCGCATCGACAAGGCCGATCGACATGCCCCGGTGCATGGACATCCGCCGGGCGATGGCCCCGGCAAGCGGTCGGTTGGCATTGCCGGAAATCAGTTTCGGCTCGGTCATCGCGGCCATGGTGTGGGGTCTCCCGGGTAGATTCGCAGCGTTGACACCGCTTAGCACCCGGCTAGGGTCTTGCAAACCGGCGGTGATGCGGAAGGGGCGGGCAATGGTGCGGATCGACTACTATCTGACGGCGATCTCGCCGTGGTGCTACCTTGCCGGGCAGCGGCTGGAGGAGATCGCCGCCCGCCACGGGGCACAGATCACCTATCGCCCGGTCGATCCGACCGCGCTTTTCGCCCGCACCGGCGGCAAGGCTCTGGCCGAACGGCACGAGAGCCGCCGCGCCTATCGCTTGCAGGAGTTGCGGCGGCAGTCGGCAAGGCTGGGGATGCCGCTCAACCTGCATCCGGCGCATTTCCCCGCCAACCCCGCGCCCGCCGCCTATGCGATCATCGCCGCGCAGGCGGCGGGGGGCGGCGACCTTGGCGGACTCGTGCACGGGCTGATGCGGGCCTGCTGGGCCGAGGACAGGAACGTCGCCGAGGACGATGTGATCCGCGATTGCCTTTCCGCGCATGGATTCGATCCGGGGCTGGCCGATCGCGGGCTTCTGGCCGGGGCCGAAGCCTACGGGCGCAACCTTGAGGACGCGGTGGCGGCGGGCGTGTTCGGCGCGCCCTTCTACGTGGCGGGCGAGGAACGGTTCTGGGGGCAGGACCGGCTTGACGACCTCGACCTGTTCCTCGGGGGCAGGCTCTGATGCCGCGCGACACCCGGGCGGGGCATCCGACGCATTGGCAGGTCTTCGGCAGCGGGCCGCGTCCGGCGCTGGCGCTGCATTGCTCGCTTGCGCATTCCGGGGCCTGGGCCGGGGTGGCGCAGCACCTGGGCGGGGTGCTGAACATCACCGCCCCCGATCTGCCGGGCCACGGCAACAGCGCCGACTGGGACGGGCAGGAGGATTACGCCACCCTGTCGGCCAAGGTCGCGGCCAGTTTCTTCGAAGAGCCGATGGACCTGATCGGCCATTCCTTCGGCGCGCTGCTGGCGCTGCGGATCGCGCTTGAGGTGCCCCTGGTGGTGCGCAGCCTGACCCTGATCGAGCCGGTCCTGTTCGCCGCCGCGCAGGGGCATCCCGAGTGGGACGGGCATGTGGCCGAGATGGCCCCCTTCGTGCAGGCGATGCAGGCGGGCGACCGGGAGGCGGGCGCGGCGGCCTTCACCGCGCTGTGGGGGGCGGGCCAGAGCTGGGACAGCCTGAGCCAGCGGGCGCGCGATTACAACACCGGGCGCATCCACCTGATTCCGGCCATCGCCCCGGCGAATTACGAGGACAACGCCGGGCTGCTTGCCCCGGGCGGGCTGGAAGGGCTGGTGATGCCGGTGATGCTGATCCAGGGCTCGGAGTCGCCCCGGGTCATGCACCGCATCACCGAAGCGATCGCCGCACGCCTGCCCGAGGTGGGCGTGGCCGAGGTGAAGGGGGCCGGGCACATGCTGCCCGTGACCCATGCCGCGCAGGTCGCGGGACTGATCGAGACCAACGTGACCCGCGCGGACTGAACCGGGGGGCGGTGGACGGAACGCCGGGTGCGGGCGCGCTCCCCTTGCCCGGAACAGCCGCGCCAGCGGCCCGGGCAGCGGGGAAACGGCCCGGATGCCGCCCGAACCGACCCCAAGGTGTGACCGCCCTGCGACGGCGGCGGCTGTCGCCGGGGCGCCGGGGCCATCGGCCCTTGCGCCGGGCCGTCTTGCGGCGGAAACTGCGGCCCGAACCCGGACCGGCCCCGCCACCGACGACCGAAAGGCCCGCGCGTATGCCCACTGCCGCCAAGCTGTTCGCCGCCGCCGCCTTTGCGCTTGTGGCGTTCCTTGCCGCCGAAACCTTCAAGCCCGCGATGCCGCCCGATACGCAATGGGGGCTGTTCAGCCCGCTCAACGCCGTTCTCGGGCTGATCTGCGGCTGGTCGATCGCCGGCTGGCGTGCCGGGCGGGGTTACAAGGCGTCGGCGGGCACCGGGCTGCGGACCTCGGCCACCATCGTGTTCTGGGCGCTGCTGGGCTTTTCCATCTACGAGATGATCCAGCGCTCCCTGCGCCGCCAGTATGACGGGATCGTCGAGGCGCTTCAGGGTGTCTTCGCCCTGATCCTGGAGCACGGAACCCTGCTGGCATCCCAGCCGCAATCGCTGATCGTGCTGGTCGTCGGCGGCATCCTCGGCGGCTGGGCGGCGGAATGGGCGGCGCGGCGGTGGCGCTGAGGGACGGGCCGGTAAATCGCGGCCAGTGACAGGAATATGAAATAGACCATTGAATCTTGCCTCCTATCCCGGATAGGGTCGGCGGGCGCGGGCGGGTTGCCTCCCGGCATCCGCGCTCCGTGACAGGATTCGCTGACGACAGGGCCGAAGGATATTCCCTCCCCGTCGCAGACCGATTGGCCGCAAGGCTGCAAGTTCGCTCGCAAGGTCATTGACTTACGGGCTTTTTTCAAGGGGCGCCGACGGTGCCCGGGACAAACCGCGATGATGCGCGAAGGGATGTTGCAGCAGGGACGAGGGCGCCGATCCGGTGTCGCCCTGTCATGCCCGCCCGGAGCAGTCGCCCGAACAAGTCACCCCCGTTCCCTTGGCCGCCCGCCCGGAGCATGCTCCGGCCCGGCCCGATTGCGTGGGTGCAATGGAACACAATGGCAAAGAAAATGCTTATCGACGCCACCCACCCGGAGGAAACCCGGGTCGTGGTGGTGGATGGAAACAAGGTCGAGGAATTCGATTTCGAGACCGCTGCCAAGCGTCAGCTGGCCGGAAACATCTATCTCGCCAAGATAACGCGGGTCGAACCCTCGTTGCAGGCGGCCTTTGTCGATTACGGCGGCAACCGGCACGGCTTTCTGGCCTTTTCGGAAATCCACCCCGACTACTACCAGATCCCGACCGCCGACCGTAAGGCATTGCTGGAAGAGGAGCGGGCGATGGCCCGCGCCCAGGAGGATGACGGGAACGGCAACGGCGGTTCCGGCGGCAATGGCGGTTCGCGCCGCCGCACCCGCAGCCGGGGCGGACGCAAGCCCGCCGCCGCCGAGGCGGTGAAATCGGCCGACGCCGTGACCGCCACCGGGATCGGCGGCATGGATGTGGTCGATCTGGACGACGAGACCGGGACCAGCGCCGTGTTCGAGGGCGACCCCCGCGATGATGCGGCCGATCCGGTCGCGCCGCTCGCCGATCCGGCGGGCGATGCCGTTCAGCCGGAAGAGACCCCGCAAGAGACCAACGCCGCGCCCGATACCGAGGTCGGCGAAAGCGAGGCCGACGACGACCACGGCAGCGATGATGACCACGACACCGACGGGGACACCGACGACAGTACGGATGACGGGGCCGACGGCTCCGACGACGGGAACGACGACGGCATCGAATCGGTCGCCGAAGAGGACGTGGCCGAGGAAATCCGCGCCGCACCCCGCCCGCGCCCGCGCCGCTACAAGATTCAGGAGGTCGTCAAGGTCCGGCAGATCATGCTGGTGCAGGTGGTCAAGGAGGAACGCGGCAACAAGGGCGCGGCGCTCACGACCTACCTGTCGCTGGCGGGCCGCTACTGCGTGCTGATGCCCAACACCGCCCGGGGCGGCGGCATCAGCCGCAAGATCACCAATGCGCCCGACCGCAAGAAACTCAAGGAAATCGCCGCGGAAATCGAGGTGCCCGAGGGCGCGGGGCTGATCATCCGCACCGCGGGGGCCAAGCGCACCAAGGCCGAGATCAAGCGCGACTACGAATACCTGATGCGGCTGTGGGAACAGGTGCGCGAGCTTACGCTCAAGTCCATCGCGCCCGCGCCGATCTACGAGGAGGGCGACCTGATCAAGCGGTCGATCCGCGACCTTTACAACCGCGAGATCGACGAGGTTCTGGTCGAGGGGGCCGAGGGCTACCGTGCCGCCAAGGACTTCATGAAGATGATCATGCCGTCCCACGCGAAGAACGTGCAGCCCTACGCCGAACAGATGCCGCTCTTCGCCCGCTATCAGGTGGAAAGCTACCTTGCGGCGATGTTCAACCCGGTGGTGCAGCTGAAATCCGGCGGTTACATCGTGATCGGCGTGACCGAGGCGCTGGTGGCCATCGACGTGAACTCGGGCCGGGCGACCAAGGAAGGCTCGATCGAGGAAACCGCGCTCAAGACCAACCTCGAAGCCTGCGACGAGGTGGCCCGGCAGTTGCGGCTGCGCGACCTTGCGGGGCTGATCGTGATCGACTTCATCGACATGGAGGAGCGCAAGAACAACGCTTCGGTCGAGAAACGCCTGAAGGACAAGCTCAAGACCGACCGGGCAAGGATCCAGGTCGGGCGGATCTCGGGCTTCGGCCTGCTGGAGATGTCGCGCCAGCGGCTGCGGCCGGGGATGCTGGAATCCACCACCCAGCCCTGTTCGCATTGCCACGGCACCGGGTTGATCCGGTCCGAGGACAGCCAGGCGCTGTCGATCCTGCGCGCGCTGGAGGAAGAGGGCACCCGCAAACGCTCGCGCGAGGTGCTGTTGCGCGCGCCGGTGGGGATCGTGAACTACCTGATCAACGTCAAGCGCGAACATATCGCCCAGATCGAAGCGCGCTACGGCATGGCGGTGCGGCTCGAATCCGATCCGGCGATGGTCAGCCCGGATTTCACCATCGAGAAGTTCAAGATCGCAACCCGCGTGGTGGCGCCGCAAAGCCCGGTGGTGTCGATCGACACCACGGCAATGCCCGACCTGGTCGAGGAAGACGAGGTGGTGACCGAGGAAGAGGTGCCGGCCCCCGCCGCCGAGGCTGCCGAGACCGAGACCGAAACCGGGGGCGATGGCGAGGGCGGCACCCGCCGCAAACGCCGCCGCCGCCGCCGCCGGCGCAGCGGCAACGGCGACACCGGCGGTGAGGCCGGTCGCACGGCACAGGCCGGAGACGGCTATGACGACGACGACAGCGAGGATGACGGCGACGACGGGACCGGCGAGACCGACGGGGACGGCGGCGATGAGGCCGCCGCTGAGGTGGCGCCGGAGGTCGAGGCGGTAGAGACCACCGGGGCTCCGGTGGAGGTCGTGGCGGTGGCGGAGACCGTGGCGGCGGAGGCCCCCGAGGCCGAAGCCGCCCCGGAAGCCGCCCCCGCACCCAGGCGCACCCGCACCCGCCGCAAGCCCGCCGCGAAAACGGCTGAGGTGGGGCCTGCGGCTGAACCGGAACCGGCCCCGGAAGCCGCAGCCGAACCTGCGGCCGCCGAAGCGGAGGCCGCTCCGGCCAAACCCGTCCGCCGCCGCGCCCCGGCAAAGAAGAAACCCGCAGCCGATGCGGCAGCCGTCGAGGCGCCGCTGGAGACGCCTGCGGAACCGGCAACACCGGCGGAGCCGGTGGTGGAAGCCGTCGAAGCCCCGGCGCCGGTGGCTGCGAAAGCGGATGCCGCCCCCGAGCCGGTGGCCGAAGCCGCGCCCGAGCCGGTGGCCGCCGAAACCCCGGCTCCGACTCCGGCGGAGCCTGTGACCGAAGCCGGGGCAGGGTCCGAAGCGGAAGCGGAAGCCGACCGGCCCAAGCGGCGCGGCTGGTGGTCGCTCGGCCGCTGATGCGATGAAGACAGGGGTGGGCGAAATCGCCCGCCCTTTTCCGCCCCGGGCGCCCCGCCGCCCCGCCCGGATCCGCCGTCCGCGCGGCCCTGCGACAAACCCCCACGCCCCGCCACGCCAATGTGAGCCACGCGCCCCGTGACGCCGCCGCGCCCTTGCGCTATGGCAAAAGTTGAAACGGGGGTGCCGGATGTTCGGAATCGATCTCTTTGATGCTGCGATGCTGCCCGCGATGGGGGTGGCGATGCTGGCCGGGGTGCTGTCGTTCCTGTCGCCCTGCGTGCTGCCGATCGTGCCGCCCTATCTCGCCTATATGGGCGGCATCCGCATGGCCGAGATGCAGGGCGGCGAGGCGCGCGGCCGGGCGGTGCTGCCCGCGCTGTTCTTCGTGCTGGGGCTTTCGACGGTCTTCCTGTTCCTCGGTTTCACCGCCTCGATGATGGGGATGTTCTTCCTTCAGAATCAGGAATGGTTCGTCCGGATCGCCGGGGTGGTCGTGATCGTGTTCGGGCTGCATTTCCTCGGGGTGTTCCGCATCCCGATCCTGGACCGCGAGGCGCGGATGGATGCGGGCGACCGGGGCGGCTCGGCCTTCGGGGCCTATCTGCTGGGGCTGGCCTTCGCCTTCGGCTGGACACCCTGCATCGGCCCGCAACTGGGCGCGATCCTGACGCTTGCCGCGAACGAGGCATCGGTGACGCGCGGCACCACGCTGCTGGGGATCTATGCGGCGGGGCTGGGGATACCCTTCCTGCTTGCGGCCATGTTCATCGACCGCTCCATGGGGCTGATGAACCGGCTCAAGCGACACATGCGCACGATCGAGCGGGTCAGCGGCGGCCTGCTGATCCTTGTCGGCGTGGCGCTGGTCACCGGCGCCTTCTCGGAATTCTCCTGGTGGTTGCTTGAAACCTTTCCGGGGCTGGCCAGGCTTGGCTGACGGCCCCGGGGCGGCCGCTTCGATCATCCCTCCCGATCCGCCGTATCCTCCTCTTCCTCCGGGGTGATCAGCTCGATCTCGCCCGCGCCTTCCAGCCTGCGGATCGCCCCGACCACGGCGTTCATCGCCTCCTCCGCTGCGCGGCCGCGTACCGGGCCGGTCCCGGCCATTTCCTCACGCAGCGACCCGGCGAGGCGCTGCGACATGTTCGACAGGATGAATTCGGCCGCGGCGGCGGTGTCGGGGGCGGTCGCCCCGGCCAGCGCGGTGATCAGCACCGGCTGGTCCAGCGCGCGCACCACCCGCGGCACGTCGCGCGCGCCAAGCCGGGCCGGGATATGCGCGAAGGTGAAGATCGCCCGGCGGACCTTTTCGGCAAAGGCGGCGTCATCGGCCTGCAACCCTTCAAGCAGCGCGTCGCGGGTCGCGGCGGCCGAAAGGTTCAGCATCGCGCCGACCCGCTGGTCGGGCCTTGCCTCGAACGCTTTGGGCGGCAGCGAATCGAGCCGCGCGGCGATGGCCGTGCCGATCCGGGCCACGGTCCCGGGCATGATGTCGCCAGTGCGCGCGACCGCATGGGCAAGGCGCCGCGCCCGTTCGCCCGGCAGCCGCCCGAGCAGGTCGGCCGCCACCGCCACCGGCAGTTTCGACAGCACCACGGCGCCGACCTCGGGGCTTTCTTCTTCCAGCACCGCCAGCAGCCCCTCGGCCGGGGTGGTGCCGATCCGTGCCCATGGGTCCGCGCCCGGCCTGGAGCGCGCCTGACGGCGCAGCCGCCCGGCGGTATCGGCGCTGATATGGCCGTCGAGCAGCGCCAGCGCCCCTTCGATCCCGCCGGGGAAGGCGATGCCGAATCGCTCGATCTCGGTCAGGAATTCCGCGACCACCGCACGCAGGGTGGCGCGATCGACCACCCGCATCCCGGCGATCTGTTCGGCCAGCGCGGCCTGCACGTCGCCCGGCAGCGACGAGAGCGGCAACGGCACCCCCTCGGCCATCAGCAGCCGCACGATGACGGCGGCCTTTTCGCGGTTCGAAAGCACTTGCGCGGGCCGGTCGGCGGGCATTCCACCCGCGTCCCGTCCCGGCACGATCCGGGCGAGCGCCTGAGACATGACCATTCCCCTTATCCAGTCAGGACAGGGCAACGGTCGCAGGCCGGGGTTAAGACCGGGTTACCGGTCTTTCCGTATTTTCCGGGCGGCCAGCTATCCGCCCGGCCCGAAAATGCCTCAGCTGTGGACCGGCGTCACACAGCTGCTGGTGGTGCTGTCCCAGACCAGCCCGTCGGCGCAGGCCCGTTCGGCGTGCTTGCCGCATCTGGCATCGGCGATGGCGGGCACGAGCAGGAGCACAAGTCCCGCCACGAAGGCGCGGAGTATCATGGCCGTCTCCTTGTCCGGCGCCCCGGAAAATGCCGGGGCACACCCTGCCATGAAACCGCAAAAGCCGATTCGCGGCAAGCAGGGCAGGGCGGGTCGTGCGGGAAACCCGCCTGCCGTGCGGGGGCGGGCCTAGCCGTTGCCGCGCCGCACGAACATCCCCGCGTCCTCGGCGGCGCGGCGCAATGCGCGGGCCTTGTTCACGGTTTCCTCGTATTCCGCCGCCGGGTCGCTGTCATGGACCACGCCGCCCCCGGCCTGGATGTAGAGCGTGCCGTCCTTGACCACCCCGGTGCGCAGGGCGATGCACATGTCCATCTCGCCATTGGCGGCGAAATAGCCGACGCCGCCGCCATAGACACCGCGCTTTTCGGGCTCCAGCTCGTCGATGATCTGCATGGCCCGCACCTTGGGCGCGCCCGAGACCGTGCCCGCGGGCAGCCCGGCAAGCAGGGCGGAGAGCGCGTCCTCGCCGGGGGCGATCTCTCCGACCACGTTCGAGACGATATGCATGACGTGGGAATAGCGTTCGATGACGAATTCCTCGGTCGGGTGCACCGTGCCGATCTTCGCCACCCGGCCCACGTCGTTGCGGCCCAGATCGAGCAGCATCAGGTGCTCGGCGCGTTCCTTGGCGTCGGCCAGCAGTTCGGCCTCAAGCGCCCGGTCTTCTTCCGGCGTGGCGCCGCGCTTGCGGGTGCCGGCGATCGGGCGCACCGTCACTTCGCCGTCGCGCAGCCGCACGAGGATTTCCGGGCTGGCGCCGATCACCTGAAAGCCGCCGAAATTGGCGTAGAACATGAAGGGCGACGGGTTGGTGCGCCGCAGCGAACGGTAAAGCGCGAACGGGGGCAGCGTGAAGGGCTGCGCCCAGCGTTGCGAGGGCACGACCTGAAAGATGTCGCCCGCCCGGACGTATTCCCGCGCGGTCTCGACCGCCTGCATATAGGCTTCGCGGGTGAAGTTCGACACCGGCTCGGCCACCGGGGCGGGTTCGCCCAGATCGCGGCTGACCGCGGGCACCGCGCGTTCCAGGTCGCGCAGCGCGTCCATCACCCGTTCGGCGGCCTGCGCATAGGCGGCGCGGGCGGAAAGCCCCGAGGCCACCCATGCGGGCGCGACCACGATCACCTCGCCGCGCACCCCGTCCAGCACCGCGACCACCGAGGGCCGCATCAGCACCGCGTCGGGCAGGCCGAGCGGGTCGGGGTTGACGTCGGGCAGGTGCTCGACCAGCCGGATCATGTCGTAGCCGAGATAGCCGAACAGCCCGGCCGAGATCGGCGGCAGCCCCTCGGGCATGTCGATCCGCGATTCGGCGATCAGCGCGCGCAGGGTATCCAGCGGGTGGCCGTCGAGCGGCTCGAACGTGTCGCGGTCGAACCGCGCATCGCGGTTGATCCGGCTTTCGCCGCCATGGCACTGCCAGATCAGGTCGGGCTTCATCCCCACAACCGAATAGCGCCCGCGCACCTCGCCGCCGGTCACGGATTCCAGCATGAAGGTATCGGCCCGCGCCTCGGCGAGTTTCAGCATCAGGGATACGGGCGTATCCAGATCGGCCGCCAGCCGGGCATGGACCAGCTGGTTGCGGCCCGCGTTCCAGCCCGCCTCGAAACCGGCGAAATCGGGAATGAGCGCCATTGCCGCCCCCTAGCGCATCTGGGCGTGGACGGCGTTGATCGCCGCCTCGTTCAGCGTGATCCGCGCCGATTCCTCGACCGCGCGGGCGTAAAGCACGAACAGGTCGATGCCCATTTCCTGCGCCGTCTGCGCCGCGAAGGCGGATTTGAGGAACTGCGCCTGCGGGTCGTCGCCGTCGGCCGGGTGGATGCTGTCAAGCCGGACCAGCGCCACGAAATCGCCCGCGGCGACCTGCGCCGTCGCGCCCTCGTCCAGCGCGAACACCGTGGCGACCAGTGCTTCGGGCGCGCCCTCGATATGGCCGTCGCGTCCGGCGCGGGAAATCGCCTCGGCGATGCCATAGGCCCCGAGGTCGGTGGCCGCATCCCCGGCCAGCGCGGCCTCGATGGTTTCGGCATGGGCCGCAAGCGCCGCGCGCAACGCGCCGATGCGCCAGTGTTCGGCCACCGCGCTGGCGATGGCCTCGTAGGGCGGCAGTTCCGGCGGCACGATGGCGTCGAGCCGCAGCGCGGCGATGCCGCCGTCGTCCAGTTCGAACAGTTCGGGGAAGTCGCGGTCGGTCGCGGCCTGCGCCCGCTCGCGGAAGGCCGGATAGGCGGCGATGCCCTCGGGCGTCTCGCCGGGGCGCAGTTCGATCATGTCGAACCGCATTCCGGCCTCGCCTTCGAGGTCTTCGAGCGTGGCGCCCCCGGCCAGCAGGTCGTCGATTTCCTCGGACCGGGCCGCCAGCATCCGCCGCGCGCCGTCAAGCGCGAATTCCGCGTGCAGGTCGTCGCGCGCTTCCTCGAAGGTGATTTCCTGCGCGGCCAGCACCCCGTTCACGCGGAACAGCGCCGGGCCCAGCGACGAGGGCAGGGGGCCGACGACAGCGGGCGGGGCGGCGGCAAAGACCGCATCCGCCGCCGCGCCAAGATCGGCGGCCGACACGTCGCCCATGTCGGTATCGGCAAGATCGAGACCGCGCCCGGCGACGATATCGGCGAAGTCCGTGCCCGCGTCGATCCGGTTGCGGGCCTCCAGCGCCTCTTCCTCGGTGCCGAACACCAGCCGCTCGACCAGGCGCCGCTCGGGCTGGACGAAATCGGCCAGCCGCTGGTTGTAAAGCGCGCGCAGGTGTTCCTCCTCGACCGGCACGTCCTCGACCGCATCCTCGGGCAGCAGCGCCGCATAGGCGATCCGCCGCGCCTCGGGCCGGGTGAAGATGTCGGGGTTGGCCTCGTAATGGGCGCGCAGCACCTCTTCGGTGGGGTCGGGCAGCGGTTCGGGCAGGTCGGCCTCGGTCAGCCGCAGCAGGGTGAAGCTGCGCTCCTCGGCCAGATAGTCGTAGAACGCCTGCGCCAGCGCATCCGGCGGCGGCAGCCCGCCGGTCAGCGTGGTCTCGGCCAGACCGCGGGCGATATCGGCGCGGATGCG
>Ga0265293_10011941_pt1 | contig 11660 bp, 12 predicted proteins | sample Munlanlewell138R_FD_192505 | JGI IMG/M metagenome (GOLD analysis project Ga0265293, IMG submission 192505) | Leachate microbial communities from a municipal landfill in Southern Ontario, Canada - Leachate well 138R | ecosystem: Engineered > Solid waste > Landfill > Unclassified | place: Canada... | reverse complement strand
GGCCGCACCCAGCATGGTTTCGGCCAGCGCGATGCCGCCCGGATGGCCCACGTCGCACCATTGGCCGGGATAGATCACGCCATGGGCCCGCCCGCGCGCGATCATGATATCCCAGAGCCTGTTGAGCGAAAATACATCCTCGGTAATCAAAGCTAACAGATCGGTGCGGATGATCTGCGCCCCGGAATAGATCATGCCCTGCCCGCGTGTGATCCGACCATCGGGCGATCGGGTGAAATCGCCCCGGCCGCTATGGCCAAGCGCGCATTCGGGCGCGATCAGCAGCAATAGCGTATCCATCACGGCTGGGTTCCATGCGGCGCGAAGCGGCTCTAACGCGGGGGGTCCGTGCCACACCGCATCGGAATTAAGCGTAAAGACCGGCCCCGTCCCCAGCGCGGGCAGGGCATTGCGCAACCCGCCGCCGGTATCAAGCAGCCGATCTTCGTGCACCATCTGCACCCCGCGCGGGCGCAGGTGGGTGCGCAGCGTATCGGGCAGGTAATGCGTATTTGCCACGATCCGCGCCACATCGGGTGCCTGTTCAAGCGCATGGTCGATCAGCGGGCGGCCCGCGACACTAATCATGGGTTTTGGCCGCGTCGCGGTCAGCGGCGCCATGCGCGTGCCCAGCCCGGCGGCAAAAATCATCAAGGCGTCAGGGTGGTCGTGCATGCGGCCCTCAGCCGGTTCAGAATTTCGGGGGTCGGGGGCGGCAGCGCGGTCAGCACGATATCGCGCAGTTCCGCCAGCGCCGGGTGGCGCAGATCATGCTGCAGATGCCCCCAGGTGCGCGGGATCAGGTCGATATAGGCCATTTTACCATCGCGCAGCGCCAGCCGGGCGAAAACCCCCAAAATCCGCAGGTTGCGTTGCGCGGCGGTAATTGCGGCGGCGGTCCGAAAGGTGTCGGCATCTTGGCCCGTGGTATCAATATACCGCGCAAGCAGCGCATCGCGCAGCGCGGGCGGCACATCGCGGCGCGCATCCTCGGTCAGGGAAATCAGGTCATAGGACGGATGCCCCAGCATCGCATCCTGAAAATCCAACAGGCCGACACGGGCATGGCCGGCACGATCGGGCAGCCAAAGCAGATTTTCGGCATGATAATCGCGCAGGATCAGCACCTCGTGGCCTTGGCAATTTCGTGTCAAAAGCGTGTCTAACGTGGTGCGCAAGGCACTGGCATCGCCATGCTGGCCGGTGGTGGCCGGCAGATACCAATCCCAAGCCAGCGCCGCCAATTCGGCCATACGCGGCTGATAGCGCGGCACATCGGGCGGCGCGGTCTGGTGCAGCGCGGCCAGCACATCGATCGCGGCCTCGTATAACGCGACCTCGGATTTTGGATGCTGTGCGGCATGTCGGGCGAACAGATCATCGCCCAGATCTTCGAGGATCATGAAGCCCTGCGCCGTGTCCGTGGCAAAAATCCGTGGCGCGCCAAAGCCGTGATCCGCCAGATAGGTGGCGATGCGGATGAAACTGTCGATGCTTTCGCCCTTGGCGGGATCGGCATCCATCAGCACCGCACGCGCGCCGGGGCGGGCAAGCCGTTCATATCGCCGGGCCGAGGCATCACCGGCCAACGGGCTGCGCCGGGCATCGCCCCAGCCACTATTGCGCAGAAATTCGGTCAAAGCAGCGGCGCGGTCAGTCATTTTCGGCCCTTTGCGTGATACGGGCGATGATATCGGCCCAGCGGGGCGCGTTGGATTCCAGCACCAGTTCGCGGGCATCATCCTGCGGCCCTTGGGCGAAATGGGCGCTTAGCGCATCGGGCGGCGCATCGGCGCCAAGCCGTTCGGGCCATTCGATCAGGCAAAGCGCAGTGGTGAATGCTTCGGTCAGGCCAAGCTCGAATGCCTCATCCGCCGAATGCAGCCGATAGAGATCGGCATGCCAGATATCCAGCGCGGGCGTTTCATAGACCTGCACCAGCGTGAATGTGGGCGAGGGCACATCTTCGTGCTGGCCGCTTTGGGCCAGCAGGGACTGGATAATCGCGCGGGCAAAGGCGGTTTTGCCCGCCCCGATCGGTCCGTGCAGCAAAATCACGTCGCCAGCCGCCAGCAGTGGCGCCAGCCGCGCGGCCAGCGCCCGGGTGGCCTGTTCATCGGGCAGGGAAAGGGTGGCAAGCGTGTTGTTCATCACGCCAGTTTTAGCCGCCCTGCGACCACCCGCAAGTGCAGAAGCGGCTAGCCGCCGTGCAACACCGCCGGTGCGGGCGGTTGTGCGGGCGGTGCGGCGCCCAGCGTGCGGGTCTGGGGCGCGAAACCGATCAGCGTGGCGCCACCGGCCAGCGGGCGCGCGCGGCAATGCAGCCGGCGCCCATCCCAAAGCCGGGCTTCGGCATTCCATTCGGCGCGTTTGCTGAAACTGGTGGCATAGTCGCGCATTTCGGCCCAGACGGGGCTGGGCGCGCATTTGGAATGCCAGATGCGCGACGCCTCGAACACGTTGAAATCCTGTGGCGCGCTTTCATGATCATCGCCCCAAAGCGTGGCATAGGCCGCATTGGTCATGGTCAGCGTGCCATCGGCGGAAAAGACGGCAATCGCTTCGTCCAGACTGTCGATCACCGCCTGCCCGGTATCGAGTTCGGCGCGAAACCGGCGCGTGAGCGAGACTTCGGCACTGATATCCTCGATCAAAAAGGCCAGCGCGCCATCGGGATGGGGCCTGCCGGTCACGCGGTAAATCTGGCCGGTTGCCAGATGCCAGGTGTCCTCATATGTGGCGCCGGTGGCGGCGGCCTCTAACGCGGCGATCTGGTGGCGCCAGGCCATGTAATCCTTTGGCTCGGGGATCATTTTCTTTTCGCGCAACCGGTCGAGAAAACTGGCAAGTGTGGGCCGCATGATCAGGAAATCCACCGGCAGCGTCGTCAGATCCGTCAGCGCCGGGTTGAACAGGGCCAATTGCCGGTTTTTGTCAAAGATCGCCAGCCCTTCGGGCAGGGCGGCAAAGGTCTTGGTCAGGGTCTGAACGAAATCGCGCAGATCGTTTTCGGCTTTGACCTGCCCGTCGGCGGGAATCGCGGTATAGAGGGTTTCATCCCCAAGGCTGGCCTTGTGGCATTCGAACCAGCGCGCAGTTTTGCCGTCGGATTGCGCCATCTGCACGCGGCGCGGCCCTTTGGCAGAGCCGGATTTGGGCAGATCGAACAGCCGGTTCGGCGGCCAGATCGGCACCTGCGCATCCGATAGCTGATCGGACAGTTCCAGATAGGAATTATTGGCCCATGTGATCGTGCCATCCGCCATTTCGCGCCAGACCAGAAAGGGCGCATGTTCGGCGGTGCCGCGCAGGCTTTCGATTTCGCGTTCCATCGCGGCAAGCGAATGTTTGTCGAGCCCGACAAGCTGATCGGTGGTTTCATGATCGATCAGCGTCAGCCGCGCAAGCCCGGCCTTCCATTCGGCCCGAAGCGTCGTATCTTCGTTCACTGACACGAATGTAAGCAATTCGTCATCGGCCAGCTTGCCCATATCGGTTTTCAGCGCCGGAAAACGGGGCAGGAACAGCGTCAGAAACCGCTGCCAGTCGGAACCGCCGCGGGGGGCGGATTCCAGTATCTGCCGCGCTTCATCCGTGGCATTGACCAGAAATTCATCGTCAAACAAAAAGATGATGGCATCCGCCTCATTGCCCAAAAACAGCCGTGCCTGCCGCCTGCGCTGCGCATCGACCAGCGCGACCAGTCCCATAGCCAGCAGCGCAATGGCGAAGGTCACGGCCGCCAGCATGCCCAAAATTGCGTAATCAACCGAATCCATATTCCCAACTCTGCGATGATCGGACGAGATCATCATCGGCTGGATTGGTTAATCATCCCTTAACCGCGGCGGAGGTTACGCAACAATGGGTTTGTTTTCGCCCAAGGCGGCGGAAATATCGGGATCTTCGATCACATGACGTGGCCAGACGACCTCGGCAATCGCGCCGGATCGGGGGCTGGAATGGCGCGCGGGATCATGCGGATCGGAGCCGTTGGCAAAGCTTAGCTCGGCCCCCGATCGCTCTAGCAGCGTTTTCGCGATGAACAGGCCCAGCCCCATGCCTTCATATTCCGGGCGGGGCTGGTCATTGCGCCGCCCGCGCATGAAGGGCTCGCCAATCCGGGCCAGCGCGTTTTGCGAAAATCCGGCGCCATCGTCGATGATGCGGATCACGATGGTCGCATCGGTCCAATGCGCATCGATCCAGACGGTCGTGGCGGCGAAATCCACTGCATTTTGCACCAGATTGCGCAATCCGTGGATGATTTCGGGGCGGCGCTTGATATGGGGGTGGCGATCGTCGCTGCCATCGGGGTTGATGTCGATCTGCACCTGTTTGCCGCGTTCCATATGCGGTTCGGCGGCCTCGCGGATCACGGCCGCAAGGGGCGCGTGATGCATCAGCAGGTCATCCTTGCCGGCGCGGCCCATGGATCGCAGGATATCGCGGCAGCGATCGGCCTGTTCGCGGATCAGGCGGGCATCGTCGCGCTGATCGGGCATATCGGCCAGATCGTCGATCAATTCGGTGCTGACCAGCTTGATCGTGGCCAGCGGCGTGCCAAGCTCATGCGCGGCCGCCGCGATCACCCCGCCCAGATCGGTCAGTTTCTGTTCACGGGCAAAGGCCATCTGCGTGGCCAGCAGCGCCTCGGACATGGAATGAATCTCGGACGTGACCCGCCAGGCATAGAGGCCCAGAAACATCACCCCGATGATGATCGCCACCCATGTGCCGAACATCAAGATCCGCGGCACCGCGAGTATCTGGCCATCGATGGTTTGCAGCGGCATGTGAAACAGCGCCAGAAACGTGGTCAGCAGCATCGCCGCCGCCCCCACTAACAGTGTCGATTGCGGGCGCAAAGTGGTGGCCGAAATCGTGACCGGCACCAATATCAGCAGGCCAAAGGGGTTGTTCAGCCCCCCCGCCAGAAACAGCAGCGCCGAAAGCTGGATCGTATCGAGCAGCAACATCCCCACCATCGCCCGCTCGCTTAGCCGTTTGGTCGAGGGATAGACAAAGATCGCCACCAGATTGACGACGACCGCCGCCCCCACCACCACCAGCACCGGGCCGAATTCCAGCCGGATATCATAAACCATCGTCGCAAAGGCGATGGCGGCAAGCTGGCCGATAATGGCGATCCAGCGCAGCACGATCAGCGTGCGCAGGCGCACCCAGTTGCTGCGGCTGTCTTCGTCGATGATGCCGTATATGTGATCGGGCATGGTGTGTGTTTGCTCTCTGTGCGTCAACCTGGCTCTTGTCACTCTTGCCTATCTGCGGGATCAATGCACCCGGAATTGAAGGAGTGTGTCATGTCGCGTTGGATTATTTCGGGCGCTGTGGTTGCGGCGGCGGTCGCGGTGGGTGTTGGCGGCTGGATCTGGTTGCAGCCCGGCGGCAGCGATGATCAGTTCGCCCAATGCCGCGAAGGCGTGATCGCAGGCGGCGCAGGCGCCATTGGCGGGCCGTTCACGCTGGTCAATCAATCCGGCGTTACCGTGACCGATCAGGATGTCGTGACCGAGCCGACGCTGCTTTATTTCGGCTATACATTTTGTCCCGATGTCTGCCCGCTTGATAGTGCGCGCAATGCCGAGGCGCTGAATATTCTGACCGATCGCGGGCTGGATGCGCAGGCGGCCTTTATCACCGTCGATCCCGCGCGCGACACGCCCGAAGTGGTGGGCGAATTTGCCGGCATGTTCCACCCCGACATGATGGGGCTGACCGGATCGGCCGAACAGGTCGCTGCCGCCGCCAGCGCCTATCGCGTTTATTCCCGCATTCATGACGAAGAAGATTCCGAATATTATCTGGTCGATCACACGACCTTCACCTATCTTGTGATGCCTGATACAGGCTTTCAGGCTTTTTTCCGCCGCGAAGACAGCGCCGAGGATATTGCCAATCGCACCGCCTGTTTCATCGAAAACAGCTGAGAAAGTTTGACCCCTGCCGCCACGCTGCATAAGGTGGCGCCAGCAGGAAATAGCGCGGAGAATGCCCGGTGTCCGAAAGCGAAGAATCCGAAATCGGTGACATTGGCCCCGACTGCTCGTTGTTGCTGGTCGATGATGACGAACAATTCCTGCGCCGCCTGATCCGCGCCATGGAAAAGCGCGGGTTCGAGGTTGAAAGCGCCGGGTCCGTTGCCGCGGGTAAGGCCATCGCCACGGCCCGCCCGCCGGCCTATGCCGTGGTCGATCTGCGGCTGGGTGATGGCAGCGGGCTGGATGTGGTGGAAACCCTGCGCGAAAAGCGCCCCGATAGCCGCATTGTGGTGCTGACGGGCTATGGTGCGATTGCCACCGCCGTGGCGGCGGTGAAAATCGGTGCGACCGATTATCTGTCGAAACCCGCCGATGCCAATGACATCACCAATGCCCTGCTGGCCACCGGCGATGCCTTGCCCCCACCCCCCGATAATCCCATGAGCGCGGACCGCGTGCGCTGGGAACATATCCAGCGGGTCTATGAGCTTTGCGATCGGAATGTATCGGAAACCGCGCGGCGGCTGAACATGCACCGGCGCACGCTGCAGCGGATTTTGGCGAAGCGCAGCCCGAAATAGGCCCTAAACCTGCGCGATCAGTGTCGCAAAGCGGGCGCGGAAATCATCGCGCACCTGCACCGGCGGGCGCGGCTGAATGGTGATCCCATCGATCAGCGCAGGATCGGGGCGGCCGAAAAAGCGGTTGGCCTCGGCCAGGTCGAAACCGGCGATCTGGGTTGCCTCAAGCCAGGCGCTGATGCGGTCGGCGCGTTTAATGCGCGCTTTGGTCTGGGCGGGAATATGCGCGGGCAGGCCGAATTTGATATGGATCGCCCCCGACAGCCGATCATCCAGCGCGCCGTAATCGGGGCCAACGGCGGATTTGACCGGGGATATCATATCGCCGATCACATATTCCGGCGCATCATGCAAAAGTGCGGCCAGTTGCCACCGCACCGGCGCGCTGGGCGCGATCCGCGTGAACAGATCCACCACCAGCAGCGAATGTTGCGCCACGGAATAGGGATAATCGCCCTTTGTCTGCCCGTTCCAGCGCGCGACAAACGCCAGCCCATGGGCAATATCTTCGATTTCAATATCCAAAGGCGACGGGTCCAGCAGATCCAGCCTGCGGCCCGAAAGCATCCTTTGCCATGCGCGGGGTTGTTTCATTTCAGCCTCTTGTTAACCAGCGCACGATATCCAACAAGCCTCGCCATTGTCGAGCCGCCAAGGCGATGCTATCCAAAGCGAAATCCATTCCCGCAGGAGGGCACCGCGTGACCACCGATTATATCGTCAAGGATATTTCACTGGCTGATTTCGGCCGCAAGGAAATCGAAATCGCCGAAACCGAAATGCCCGGATTGATGGCGCTGCGCGATGAATTCGGCGCAATGAAACCGCTTGCCGGCGCGCGGATTGCGGGCAGTCTGCATATGACGATCCAGACCGCGGTTTTGATCGAAACGCTGGTGGCGCTGGGCGCCGATGTGCGTTGGGCGTCTTGCAATATTTTTTCCACCCAGGATCACGCGGCGGCGGCAATCGCGGCCGCGGGCGTGCCGGTTTTCGCGATCAAGGGCGAAACACTGGAAGAATACTGGGATTACGCCGACCGGATTTTTGATTTCCCCCAAGGCGATTGCAACATGATCCTTGATGATGGCGGCGATGCGACGCTCTATATCCTGATGGGCGCGCGGGTCGAGGCGGGCGAAGATGCCCTGATCGCCAATCCGCAATCCGACGAAGAAGTCGCCCTGTTCGCCCAGATCCGCAAACGCATGGCCGCCAGCCCCGGCTGGTTCACCCGCCAGCGCGATGCCATTCAGGGCGTCAGCGAGGAAACCACCACCGGCGTGCACCGGCTTTATGAATTGCTCAAACAGGGGCAATTGCCATTCCCGGCAATCAACGTGAACGATTCCGTCACCAAATCGAAATTCGACAATAAATATGGCTGCAAGGAATCGCTGGTCGATGGTATCCGTCGCGCCACCGATACGATGATGGCCGGCAAGGTCGCGGTTGTTTGCGGCTATGGCGATGTGGGCAAAGGTTCGGCCGCATCGCTGCGCGGCGCCGGCGCGCGGGTGAAAGTGACCGAAATCGACCCGATCTGCGCCCTGCAAGCCGCGATGGACGGGTTCGAGGTGACCACTTTGGAAGACGAAGTGGCCACCGCCGATATTTTCATCACCACCACCGGCAATCGCGACGTGATCCGGATCGAGCATATGCGCGAGATGAAAAACATGGCCATCGTCGGCAATATCGGCCATTTCGACAATGAAATTCAGGTTGCCGCCCTGAAAAACCACAAATGGACCAATATCAAGGAACAGGTGGATATGATCGAAATGCCCTCGGGCAATCGCATCATCCTGCTGTCCGAGGGGCGCTTGCTCAACCTCGGGAATGCCACCGGGCATCCGTCATTCGTGATGTCGGCCAGTTTCACCAACCAGGTGCTTGCGCAGATCGAATTGTGGACCAAGGGCGATGAATACAAGCCCGGCGTTTATATCCTGCCCAAACATCTGGATGAAAAGGTCGCGCGCCTGCATCTGGATCGGATCGGCGTCAAGCTGACCGAACTGCGCCCCGAACAGGCCGCCTATATCGGTGTCAGCACCGAAGGCCCGTATAAGCCCGAACATTACCGCTATTGATCGGCCCCGCCCGCGGCATTTGCGCCAAATTGTTGGCATTTGCGATTTGCGCGGGCGGTTTTCCGGCGCTAGGGTAAAGGCAGGGCCAGAAGGCCGGATATTCATACTCGCGGGTGCCCATGGGCGCATAGGGGTGGTGGAGGGTTCCCGGGGGGTCGGGCCCTCCTATTCCTTGACCTTGGGACAAGTTAAGACTTGGCAGGCACCGCTGGCTTGTTAAACTTGCTGCATTGGTTACTAGCATGGGACAACGCGACATGAACAAACGCGACGAATTGATCGCCAAATATGCGGATGATCTGCGGAATAAATGCAACGTGACACCAGATATGGATCTGTTGACCAGTGTCACCATCGGCTGCGGGCCGTCGATTTACAATGACGATGGCGCGCTTGTCGCTGCGTCCAGCAAATCGGAATTGGAAACGGTCAAGAACAACTTTCTGATCAAGAAACTCGGGCTGCCGGATGGCCCCGAATTGATGGATGGCATCGAAAGCGTGATCGAAACCTATGGCCGGTCGGAACCGCGCAAATATCGCGCGGTGGTTTATTACCTGCTGACCAAGCATTTTGAAAAAGAATCGGCCTATGCCTGATCGGCTGATTGGCCCCGCACCCAGCGGGGCCACCATCTAGGGCGCGGTTTCGCCCAATTCGCAGACGATGCGCCATTCGGCCTCGGTCACCGGTTGCACCGACAGGCGGGAATTATTCACCAACACCATATCGGCCAGACGCGGATCATCTTTGCACATCGCCAGCGTGACGGGTTTGATAAACGGGCGCACGGCGCGAATATCGACACATTCCCAACGCGGATCGTCGCTGGTGCTGTCGGGATGGGCAAGGGCGCAGACTTCGACAATGCCCACGATCTCTTTTTCCGCGCGCGAGTGATAGAAAAACCCCAGATCGCCCAGCTTCATCGCGCGCATGTTATTGCGTGCCTGATAATTACGCACGCCGTCCCATTCTTCGCCCTCGGCGCCTTTGGCGACCTGTTGATCCCAGCTCCAGACTTCGGATTCGGATTTGAACAACCAGTATTGCATCAGCCGATCACCCGGTTCCAGGCCTGAATAGACACGGATTCAAACAAACCCGCCTGATTATAGGGATCATTCGCCGCCCAATCCTGCGCCGCCCCAAGGCTATCTGCCGTCAAGATCACGACCGAACCACGCATAGCGCCATCATCATCAAGCACGGGCCCCGCCTGTTCGACAATGCCGCTGGCCTCGATATAGGCCAGATGGGCGGCGCGATTATCCAGCCGGGTTTGCAGCGCGCCGGGTTTATCGGCGCAAATAAGCACATAGCGCATGGGTCATTCCTTTTTCAGCGGGCGCGAAAGCAGGGCTTTCATCGCCTCGGGGATGGTCAGTTCCTGGGCCAGAACGGCCGCGACGGCGGCCGCGATCGGCATATCTATTCCACGCGTTTTCGCAATATCCGTCACGGCGCGGGCGGTGGCCACGCCTTCGACCGTGGCCTTTTGCGGGGGTTGGCCCGCGCCCAGCATCAGCCCGTGGGAATAGTTGCGCGATTTCTGCGATGTGCAGGTCAGCACCAGATCGCCCAGCCCCGACAGCCCCGCAAGCGTGGCAGGCTGCGCCCCCTGCGCCGTGGCAAAACGCAACATTTCGGCATAGCCGCGCGTCATCAGCGCCGCGCGCGCGCTTTCGCCCAGCCCTGCGCCCATGCTCATCCCGGCGGCCAGCGCGATCACGTTTTTCAGCGCGCCGCCCAGTTCCACCCCGATGCGATCCGTGCTGCGATAGATCCGCAGATTGTCGGTTGAAAGCGCGTCTTGCAGCGCGGCGGCCGTGGCGTCATCCCCGGCGGCCAGTGTCAGCGCAGTGGGCAGGCCGGCGGCGATATCAGCGGCAAAGCTGGGGCCGGACAGCATGGCCGCATGGGCATCGGGGCAGGCGGACTGGATCAGCGCAATCGGCCCCGCGCCGGTCGCCAGATCAATGCCCTTGCAGGCCGCGATCAGTGTCTTTTGCGAAAGATATGCGGCATTTTCTGCCAAAAACTCGCGCAATGCCTGCATGGGCACGGTGATCACCACGATAGGCGCGGTAATTGTGGCCAAATCCTGTGTCAGGCTCACATATGCGGGCAGGGCAAATCCGGGCAGCCGGGCGATATTTTCGCGATCCGCCTGCATTTGGGTCACATGCGCCCCGTCGCGCGCCCAAAGGCTCACCCTTTGCCCGGCCCCCGCAAGGCTGATCGCCAGCGCCGTGCCAAAGGCGCCCGCGCCCAGAATTGCCACATCGCTCATGCTTTGGCCCCTTTTTTGCCCGAACCCAGCAATGCGGGGCTGGTTTTATCCAGCGGCCAGCGCGGGCGGGCCGAAAGTGTCAGGTCATCGCGCGCGCCCAAGCGAAAACGCTCGATCCCCGCCCAGGCGATCATCGCGGCATTATCGGTGCAAAGCGCCAGCGGCGGGGCGGTGAACCGGGCGCCGGCGCGGGTGGAAACAGTCTCTAGCGCGGCACGAATGGTCTTGTTCGCGGCAACACCACCGGCCACGGCAAAGGCAGGCTGCGTGGGCGCAAGCGCCATATATTCCACCAGCGCGCGGGCGGATTTTTCGGCCAGCACATCCATTACCGCCGCCTGAAACCCGGCGCACAGATCGGCCCGGGTTTGCAGATCGATCCCGCCATGTTCGGCAATCACCCCGTCACGCGCGCGGCGCAGCGCGGTTTTCAGGCCCGAAAAGGACATATCGCATCCGGGCCGATCCAGCAGCGGGCGCGGAAAGGCAAAACGGGCGGGATCGCCGCGCGTCGCCTCGGCCTCGACCGCGGGGCCGCCGGGTTGGGGCAGGCCCAAAAGCCGGGCGGTTTTGTCGAATGCCTCGCCCGGGGCATCGTCGATCGTGCCGCCAAGCCGTTTGAAATCGTCCGGTCCGCGGGCAATCAGAAACTGGCAATGCCCCCCCGATACCAACAGCATCAGATAGG
>Ga0265293_10011940_pt1 | contig 11660 bp, 11 predicted proteins | sample Munlanlewell138R_FD_192505 | JGI IMG/M metagenome (GOLD analysis project Ga0265293, IMG submission 192505) | Leachate microbial communities from a municipal landfill in Southern Ontario, Canada - Leachate well 138R | ecosystem: Engineered > Solid waste > Landfill > Unclassified | place: Canada... | reverse complement strand
GGTGTAGGCCAGGCCGGCGGCCACGTCTCGGCCTTCATGAGCGACCTGATCCATCGGCTCGCCGCCGGCCAGGCCTACACCTGCCCGGTCTCGGCCGACGCCACCTGCTGGTGGATGTCGGTCGGCTGCTGCGTCGACAACCTGCTGCGCGCCGCGCGCTGGCCCGCCGCCGGCCTGGACGCCGGCCGCGTCTGGCAGATGCCGGTGCTGCACGCCTCGGTGGGCGAACTGGTGGCCGCGCTGGCCCGGCGCTTCGGCGACGAGCGCCGCGCACTCGTCACCTGGGCGCCACAGGACGCGGTGGAACAGCAGTTCGGCCGCCAGCCCCCGCTGGCCACGCCCGCCGCGCGCGCCCTCGGCCTGGCCGACGACGGCACGCTCGACCGGTTGATCGAGCGCGCCCTGCACCCCGGCGCCTGAGCCGCCACCCCGAGCCACCTCCCGAGGAGACCCCGACCATGACCCGTCCCCAGCACCCCAACCGCCGCGCCGTGCTCGCGGCCGCCCTGCCCCTGGCCACCGCCGCCTGGCTGCCCGCCGGCGCCCGCGCGGCCGCCTGGCCCGACAAGCCGGTGCGCATCGTCATTCCGTTCGCCTCCGGCGGCACCGCCGACCAGGTCGCCCGCCTGCTGGCCGCCGAGCTACAGCCGCGCCTGGGCCAGCCCGTGGTGGTGGAGGCGCGCGCCGGTGCCAACGGCATCATCGGCGCCGACGCGGTGGCCAAGTCGGCGCCCGACGGCCACACGCTGCTGCTGCACAGCTCGGCGCACGCCATCAACGCCAGCCTCTACAAGAAACTGCCCTTCGACACCGAGAAGGCCTTCGCGCCGGTGGCCCCCGTGGTGGCGCCCGGCGCCTTCGTGCTGGTGGTGCACCCGTCGCTGCCCGTGAACAACCTGCGCGAACTGGTCGAGCACGCACGCGCCCACCCCGGTGCGGTGGGCTACGGCTCGGCCGGGGTCGGCAACGGCCTGCACCTGGCCGGTGAAATGCTCGCGCAGATGACGGGCATCGAGCTGCTGCACGTGCCCTACAAGGGCGCCGCCCCCATCGTCAACGACCTGGTCGGCGGCCAGATCCAGATGATGTTCAACAGCCCGATGGCGGTGCAGACCTTCGTGCGCGAAGGCAAGCTGCGCGCCATCGCCCAGACCGGCGCCCGCCGCATGCCGGCGCTGCCCGACGTGCCCACCTTCGCCGAATCGGGCGTGCCGGGCCTGGCCGGCTACGAGGCCACGAGCTGGTACGGCCTGTACGCGCCGGCCGGCACGCCGGCCGACGTGGTGGCGCGCCTGAACGCCGAGACCGTCCGCGCCATGAACCAGCCCGAGGTCATGAACCGGCTGGCCGTGCTGGGCACCGGCGCGCTGCCGCCCACCACGCCCGAGCAGTTCGGCGCCTTCACACGCGCCGAGGTCGAGCGCTACGCCGGCGTCATCCGCGCCGCCCGCCTGAGCCTGGACGCCGGCTGAGCCGCCCCCACACCCACCACCCCAAGGAGACACCCCATGCACCGACACCTCAACCGCCGCCAGGCCCTCGCGCTGGGCGCCGGCACTATCGCCAGCACCGTTGCCGCCACCGCCGCGCCCGCTGTCTTCGCGCAGGCCGCCTACCCCAACAAGCCCGTGCGCGTGATCGTGCCCTTCCCGGCCGGCACCGGGCTGGACGTGGACTCGCGCTTCTTCACCTCGCGCCTGTCGGACCTGCTGGGCCAGGCCTTCGTGATCGAGAACAAGCCCGGCGCGGCCGGCACCATCGGCACCGCCTACGCGGCCAAGCAGCCCGCCGACGGCTACACCCTCTACATGGGCTCGACCAGCGCGCTGTCGTACATCCCCACGCTCTACACCCGGCTCAGCTACAAGCTCAGCGAGTTCACCGCCATCAGCCAGTTGGCCCTGTTGCAGGGTGCGCTGATCGCCCACCCGCAACTGCCCGCGAAGACCGCGGCCGAGCTGGTGGCGCTGTCCAAGGCCCGGCCCGGCACCATCCGCGCGGCCACGCAGGGCGTGGGCAGCTTCTCGCACATGGTGGGTGAGTGGTTCGTGATGACCACCGGCGCGCAGATCGAGTTCATCCCCTACAACACGTCCAGCCCCTTCGCCAGCGTGCTGGCCGGCGAGACGCAGCTCATCTTCGACGCGCTGCCGGCCTCGATGACCAACGTGCAGGGCGGCCGGCTCAAGGCGCTGGCGGTGACCGGCGCCGCGCGCCAGCCCCTGCTGCCCGAGGTGCCGACCTACCGCGAGCAGGGCATCGCCGACTTCGAGCCCTTCACCTGGTTCGGCCTGATGGCGCCCACCGGCACGCCGCCCGCCTTCATCGAGCGCATCTCGGCCGCCTGCGCCCAGGTGGCGAAGATGCCCGAGGCCATCGAGCGCTACAAGGCCCTGGGCGGCGCGCCGGTGGGCAATACGCCAGCCGAGTTCAACGCCCTGATCAAGGCCGAACAGGACAAGTGGATTCCGGTGGTGCAGCGCACCGGCATCAAGCTCGACTGACGCCCCCTGCCCAAGGAAACGACCATGCCCCGCCGATTCGTCGACCTGTCGATCTACCTCGAAAACGACGTGCTCTCCGACCCGCCCCCGCTGGCGCCGAAGATCACCTACCAGCAGCACGCCGACACCCTCCACGAGTTCGTGCAAATGCTGCCCGGCACCCGGCCCGAGGACTTTCCCGACGGCGAGGCCGCCGCCGCCGAATGGGTGACGCTGACCACGCACAACGGCACCCACCTCGACGCGCCCTGGCACTTCCACTCGACGCAGGACGCGAAGCTGGGCGGCAGCCGGCCCTCGATGACCATCGACGAGGTGCCGCTGGACTGGTGCTTCCGCCCCGGCGTCAAGCTCGACTTCCGCCACTTCCCCGACGGCTACGTGGCCACCGCCGCCGACGTCGAGGCCGAACTCGCGCGCATCGGCCACGTGCTCAGGCCGCTGGACATCGTGGTCGTCAACACCCGCGCCGGCAGCCGCTACGGCCACGACGACTTCGTCAGCGCCGGCTGCGGCATGGGCTACGAGGCCACCATGTACCTGCTCGAGCGCGGTGTGCGCCTGACCGGCACCGACGCCTGGAGCTGGGACGCGCCCTTCCAGTACACCGCGAAGAAGTTCGCCGAGACCGGCGACAAGTCGCTGCTGTGGGAAGGCCACAAGGCCGGGCGCGACATCGGCTACTGCCACCTCGAAAAACTGCACAACCTCGAAGCCCTGCCCGGCCACGGCTTCATCATCAGCTGCTTCCCGCACAAGATCCGCGGCGCCTCGGCCGGCTGGACGCGCGCCGTCGCCATCTTCGGCGACCCCGACGCCGACGAATGACCCCCCTGCCCCCCGCCCACGCGGCTTCCTGAGAACGACCCGCCCATGTCGATGTTCCAGTATTTCCCCACCAACTACGTCTGGAGCCTGGCCGTCTGCGGCGCGCTCGAGGCCGGCGCCAAGATCGGCGAGATCGACGAGGCCTGCCGGCCGCTGCTCGACATCGCGCGCCAGGGCGACGACCCCGGCACCGAGGCCTTCTTCCACGCCTGGCAGTCGATGGCCGACAAGCTGATCGCGCTGGCCGAAGAAGACGAGGCGCGTGGGCGGCGCTTTTCCGCCGGCGAGAAGCTGCAGCGCGCCGCGCTGTACCTGCAGACCGCCGAGCGGCTGCAGGCGCACGGCTTCGCGCCGCGCATGGCCATGTACCGCCAGTTGCTCGACTGCTTCCAGCGCGCGCAGACACTGCTGCGCTCCAATTGCACACGCGTGGAGATTCCCTACGCCCACACCCACCTGGCCGGCCTGCTGGTGCGCGCGCCCTCGGTGCCCATGCGCACGCCCTTGCTGGTCATGCTCAACGGCCTGGACAGCACCAAGGAGATGCTCTACCCCAACGCCTTCACGCAGCAGATGACGCAGCGCGGCGTATCGCTGCTCTACCTCGACCAGCCCGGCAGCGGCGAGGCACTGCGCCTGCACGGCCTGCACGCGGTGCACGACTGCGAGCGCTGGGCCACGCCGGTGATGGACTGGCTGCTCTCGCGCGACGACATCGACGGCGCGCGCATCGGCCTGGCCGGCGTGTCGCTGGGCGGCTACTACTGCCCGCGCGCCGTGGCCTTCGAGCCGCGCTTCGCGCTCGGCGCCGTCTGGGGCGCCAACCACGACTGGCGCGACGTGCAGAAACGCCGCCTGCAGCGCGAGGGCGAGAACCCGGTGCCGCACTATTGGCAGCACGTGCAGTGGGTGTTCGGCGCGCGGGACATAGACGACTTCATGGCCAAGGCCGAGCACATGCACCTGGACGGCGTGATGGAGCGCATCCGCGTGCCCTTCCTGATCACGCACGGCGAGCAGGACAAACAAATCCCGCTGCATTGGGCGCGGCGCTCGTACGAGCAGCTCGTCAACAGCCCCGACCGCGAACTCAAGATCTTCACCGACCGCGAGGGCGGCGTGCACCACGTGAGCCTGGACAACATGGCCAACGCGGGCGCCTGCATCGCCGACTGGGTCGCCGAGCGCCTGGGCGGGCGCACCGGATAGGCGCCATGCGGCCGTGCAACATGATCCGGTCCATGCCTTCGCATCCGGGTTTGTACGAATGTACAAGTATTTTGTACGATCGTTCAATACGCGCCATGGAGACCCAGCGACACTCGCGGCGGCGCACCACCGGCCAGCCGGCGAAGCCCGCGCCGCGCACCACGCGCGCGAGCGCGAACCACGACGCGGCCGAGCGCCCCGACCGCCGGCAGGCCATCCTGCTGGCGGCCGAGCGCCTGTTCTCGCTGCGCGGCTACCACGGCGTGTCGATCCGCCAGATCGCCGAGGAGGCCGGCGTGCCGCTGGCGCTGGTCGGCTACTACTTCGGCCCCAAGCAAGCCCTGTTCCACGCCATCTTCGAGAGCTGGTCCGACACCATCGACTCGCGCATGGCCCTGCTGCGCGCGGCCGAGCGGGAACCCTGGGACGAGGGCAAGCTGCAGCGCATCGTGCAGGCTTTCGTCGGCCCGGTGATCCAGATGCGCGCCAGCCCCGAGGGCGAGTACTACGCCCTGCTCATGACCCAGGGCCTGTCGACCCAGCAGGACGAGGCCGCCGCCGTGCTGCGCGAGTTCTTTGACCCCATGGCCGAGGCCTTCATCGGCGTGCTGCACGACACGCTCGCGCACGAAGCCCCCGGCATCACCCGCGGCACGGTGGCCTGGTGCTACCAGTTCGCGCTGGGCACGCTGCTGCACCACATCGCCGACATCCGCGTCGAAAAACTCTCGGGCGGCGTCAACCAGCCCAACGATCCCCGGGCCGCCCCCCTGCTGATCGACTTCATCGTGCACGGCATCCGGGGCGCCGTGCGCCGCATCCACCCCCCCGCCCCCGGCGACAAGCCCCGCAAAAGGAGACAAGCATGACCCACCCCACCACCCTTCGCCGCCGCACCGTGATCGCCGGCGCCCTGGCCGCCGCGGGTACCGCCGCGCTGCCCGTGCGTGCCCAGAGCGCCACCAAGATCGTCTTCGGCTTCACCGCCGTGAGCGACTTCGCCTCGGTCTTCGTCGCCAAGGAAGAAGGCTACTTCGCCAAGCGCCAGCTCGACGTCGAACCCAAGTTCATCCCGCTCAACCCCTCGATCCCGGCCGCCATCCAGGCCGACTCGCTGCAAATGGGCGGCCCCACGCCCTCGGTCTACCTGCAGGCGGTGGACGGCGGGCTCGACCACGTCGTCGTGGGCGGCGGCGGCAGCACGTCCAAGAGCATGACGGGCGTGGGCCTGGTCGCCCGCGCCGGCGCCGGCATCAAGACGGCGCAGGACTGCGTGGGCAAGAAGATCGGCGTGCCCGGCCTGGGCGCCTACCTGCACGTGAGCTTCCGCGCCTGGCTCAAGTCCCAGGGCGTGGACCACACCCAGGTCAGCTTTGTCGAGGCCTCCTTCCCCCAGCACGGCGACCTGCTGCGCGGCGGCTCGATCGACGCGGTGGTCACCGCCGACCCGTTCATGGCGCGCATCGTGCAAAGCGGCACGGGCTACGTGGCCTCGTACTACAGCACCTTCCTGCCCGAGGGCAACCCGACGATTCTCTACACCGCGCGCCGCGACTGGGCGCAGAAGAACGCGGCCGCCGTCAAGGCCTTCCGCGAGTCCATCGTCGAGGCGGCCGCCTTCATCCGCAACCCGGCCAACGACGCCAAGGTCCGCGGGCACATCGGCAAGTACATCAAGCTGCCGCCCGAGGTGCTGGCCACCATCCAGATCAGCCCCCCGCTGCCCCTCATCAACGACAAGCACCTGGCCTACTGGACCGACGTGATGCGCGAGCAGTCCATGCTCAAGGGCGCGATCGACGTGTCCCGGCTGGTGGCCAAGTAAAGCAAGCGAGTGCACCGGATGTCCCTGCTTCGATTCGACGACGTCGCGATCCACCTGGGCGGGCGCGAGATCCTCTCGCCCACCCGCTTCGAGGTCTCGCGCGGCGAGTTCGTCTGCATCATCGGCCCCTCCGGCTGCGGCAAGACCACCTTGCTGCGCGCCGCGGCCGGCTTCGTGCAGCCCTCGGCGGGCGCCGTGCTGCGCCACGGCAAGCCCATCACCGGCCCCTCGCGCGAAGTGGCCTTCGTGTTCCAGGACTACGGCCGCGCGCTGCTGCCCTGGCGCACGGTCGAGGGCAACGTGAGCCTGGCGCTCGAAGCCGCGGGCGTGCCTGCGGCCGAGCGCCCGGCGCGCATCGCGCGCGTGCTCCAGACCGTGGGCCTGGCCCAGCACGCGCACAAGTTCCCGGTGCAGCTCTCGGGCGGCATGCAGCAGCGCGCCCAGATCGCGCGCTGCCTGGCGCAGGAGCCCGAGGTGATGATGATGGACGAGCCCTTCGGCGCGCTCGACGCCATGACGCGCGAAAGCCTGCAGGACGAACTCTCGCGCCTGGTGCAGGACAGCGGCCTGACGGTGATGTTCGTGACGCACGACCTGGAAGAAGCGATCTACCTGGGCGACCGCGTGATCGCGCTGCGCGCCAACCCCACGCCCGAGCACCCGAGCCTGGCGGCCATGATCGACGTGCCGATCCCGCGCCCGCGCGACCAGCTCTCGACCAAGGAACACCCGGAGTTCCTGCGCCTGCGGCGCGAGCTTTACCAATTCCTGGGACACCACTGACATGGCACGCCTTTTTCGCTGGTTCCAGGCCCTGGCCTTCCCGGCCGTGCTGATCGCGGCGCTGGAGTGGTACACGCGCGGCCCCGGCGCCGGCAGCGAGGCCCTGGCGCCGCCCAGTCTCGCGCTCAAGGCCTTCTGGAGCGCCATCGCCGACGGCACGCTCTGGCAGGCCACCGCCTTCACGCTCGGCTCGGCCGCGCTCGGCCTGCTGATCGGCGCGCTGCTCGGGTTGCTGCTGGGCATCGTGCTGGGCCTGTCGCCGCGCGCGGCGCGCATGGGCTTCCTCTCGATCGAGGTGCTGCGCCCGGTGCCCTCGGTGGCGCTGATCCCGCTGTCGCTGCTGGTGTTCGGCTTCGGCCTGCGCATGGAGGTGGCGGTCGTCGCCTTCGCCACCTTCTGGCCCATGCTGGTGCTGGCCCAGGCCGCCGCGCGCCAGGTCGAGCCCCGCCTGCTGGAGGTGGCGCTGGCGCTGGGCCTGTCGCCGCGCGAGCGCGTGACCAAGATCGTGATCCCGGCCATGGCGGCGCGCCTGTTCGTGGCGCTGCGCCTGGGCGTGGCCATCGCGCTGGTGGTGGCGGTCACGGTCGAGATCGCCGCCAACCCCAACGGCATGGGCTACGCCATCATGATCGCCCAGCAAAGCCTCGACCCGGCCCTGATGCTGGCCTGGCTGTTCTGGATCGGCGTGGTCGGCTTCCTCGTCAACGAACTGGCCGAGCGCGCCCAGGCCTGGGTCGCCCGCCGCATGGGAGGCGTGCGATGAGCCGCGCGAACCACACATCCACCGGGCGCGCCGGCGCCTGGATCGGCTGGGCGGAGTCGGCCGCCGTGCTGGCCGCCCTGGTCGCGCTGTGGTGGCTGGCCAGCCACCAGCAGTGGGTCAGCAAGGTGTTCCTGCCCACGCCCGAGGCCACCGTGCGCAGCCTGCTCGATGGCCTGAACCTGGGCACCGCGCCCGACGCGCCGCGCGGCGAGCTGGCCGGCTTCACCCTCAGCACCGTCGAGCGCATGGTGCTGGGCTGGCTGCTGGCCTCGCTGGTGGGCATGGCGCTGGGCGCGCTGATCGGCATCTCCGCCACGGCGCGCGCCTGGATACAGCCCACGCTGGAGTTCGTGCGCCCGCTGCCGGCCTCGGCCGTGCTGCCGCTGGCCATCTCGCTGTTCGGCCTGTCGCCGTCCATGGTGCTGTCGGTGGTGGCCTTCGGCGCCATGTGGCCGGTGCTGCTGGCCACGGTGCACGGCTTCGCCCATGTGGAGCCGCGCCTGCGCGAGGTGGCCACCGCGCTGCAGATGGGCCGCGCCGCCTTCATCTGGAAGATCGGCCTGCCCAGCGCCATGCCCGACATCCTGGCCGGCATGCGCCTGTCGATGACGGTCTCGCTGATCGTCTCGGTGGTCGGCGAGATGATCGCCTCGCAGTCGGGCCTGGGCCAGGCCGTCCTGCTGGCCGCGCGCTCCTTCCGCGCCAGCGAGCTGTTCGCCGGCATCATCCTGCTGGGCCTGATCGGCTTCGCCAGCAACGCCCTGCTGGCCCTGGCCGAGCGGCGCCTGCTGCGCTGGCAGAAGCCCTGACAGACACCCGAACGCCCCCACGATTCACGCAAGGAGACACCCATGCCCCGCCAATTCGTCGACCTCTCGATCTACCTGGAAAACGACGTCATCTCCGACCCGCCGGCCTTCGCGCCCAGGATCCAGTACTTCGACCACAAGAACTCGTTCGAGCAGATGGCGCCCTTCTTCCCCGGCCTGAAGCAGGAAGACCTGCCCGACGGCGACGTCTGGGCGGTGGAGATGGTGCAGCTCTCGACCCACAACGGCACGCACCTGGACGCGCCCTACCACTTCCACAGCACCATGGACAAGGCGCTGGGCGAGAAGAAGCCCGCCATCACCATCGACCAGGTGCCGCTGGAGTGGTGCTTCCAGCCCGGCGTCAAGCTCGACTTCCGCCACTTCGCCGACGGCTACGTGGTCACCGCCGCCGACGTCGAGGCCGAGCTCGCGCGCATCGGCCACACGCTCTCGCCGCTGGAGATCGTGGTCGTCAACACCCGCGCCGGCAGCCGCTACGGCCACGACGACTTCGTCAGCGCCGGCTGCGGCATGGGCTACGACGCCACCATGTACCTGCTCGAACGCGGCGTGCGCCTGACCGGCACCGACGCCTGGAGCTGGGACGCGCCCTTCGTCTATACCGCGCAGAAATACGCCGCCACGCACGACGCCAGCCTGATCTGGGAAGGCCACAAGGCCGGGCGCGACATCGGCTACTGCCACCTCGAAAAACTGCACAACCTCGAAGCCCTGCCGGCCACGGGCTTTTACATCTCCTGCTTCCCGCACAAGATCCGCGGCGCCTCGGCCGGTTGGACCCGCGCGGTGGCGATCTTTGATGACACGCTGATGGTCTCCAAGTGACCGGAACCCACAACATGAGCCTGAACCACACCCACGACCCGTCCGCCCGCAGCTGGCTCGATTCGGCCAACGCCGGCGGCGGCGACTTCCCGATCCAGAACCTGCCCTTCGGCGTGTTCCGCCGCCAGGGCACGAACGAGGCCTTCCGCGGTGGCGTGGCCATCGGCGACCAGGTGATCGACCTGGCGGCCCTGTCCGCCGCCGGCGCGCTGACCGGCCCGGCGGCCGACGCGGCCAGGGCGGCGGCGCAACCGGTGCTCAACGACCTGCTGGCCATGGGCCCGGCGGCCTGGAGCGCGCTGCGCCACGCGCTGTTCGACGGCCTGCAGACGAGCGCTGGCGGCCCGGTGGCCGACGCGCTGCGCGCCAGCCTGGTGCCGCAGGCCACGGTGGAACACGCCGTGCCCACGCGCATCGGCGACTACACCGATTTCTACACCTCTATCCACCACGCGCGCAACGTCGGCCGCGTGATCCGGCCCGACAACCCGCTCACGCCCAACTTCCAGTGGCTGCCCATCGCCTACCACGGCCGCGCCTCCAGCGTCGTCGTCAGCGGCACGCCCTTCCACCGCCCTCACGGCCAGGCCATGGCCCCCGGCGCGCAGGCCCCCGTGCACGGCCCCTGCCGCCGGCTCGACTACGAGCTGGAGATGGGCTTCTACGTCGGGCCCGGCAACGCCCTCGGCCGGCCCATTCCCATCGGCGAGGCCGAGCGGCACATCTTCGGCATGTGCCTGCTCAACGACTGGTCGGCGCGCGACCACCAGTTCTGGGAGATGGACCCGCTCGGCCCCTTCTTGGGCAAGAACTTCTGCACCACCGTCTCGCCCTGGATCGTGACGATGGAGGCGCTGGCGCCCTACCGCGTGCCCTTCGCCCACCCGGCTGACGAGCCCCAGCCCCTGGCCTACCTCGACAGCCCGGCCAACCGCGCACAAGGCGGCGTGGACGTGCGGCTCGAAGTGCGGCTGCAAAGCGCCCAGCACCGCGCCCGGGGCCACGGCGGCGACCGCCTCTCGGCCACGAGCTTTCGCCATCAGTACTGGACCATCGCGCAGATGCTGGCGCAGCACACCAACAACGGCTGCAACCTGCAGCCGGGCGATCTGCTGGGCACCGGCACCATCTCCGGCCCCACCTATGAGGAAGCCGGCGCCATCGTCGAGCTCTCGCTCGGCGGCACCAGGCCCATCCCGCTGCCGGCGACGGGCGAGACCCGCACCTTCCTGGAAGACGGCGACACCGTCATCCTGCGGGGCTGGTGCGAAAAACCGGGCGCGGTCCGCATCGGCTTCGGCGAGAGCCGGGGTGAGGTGCTGCCGGCGGTGGCGTGAGCGTGCCGCGGGCGCTGCCGAAACAGGAGCAAGGGCGCCCGCGCGCACCAGTCCCGGGCCTTTCCGTCACGGTTGGTGTGCAGGCGCACCAGGCGCGTGCACCCCGCATGGCGCGGCCAAACGACACTGCAAAATTTCGCTTGGCGGGCGCCGCCGCTCCCTCGACAATCACGCCGTTACAAACACCACGACGGAGTGAGAACCTATGGGCCTTTTCAACTGGACCGAGAAACCAGCCAGCACGCTGTCCGATGGCGGCGTGATCGCGCCTGACGAGCGGCTGCCCTGGCCGCAGACCGGCATGATGGGCATCCAGCACCTGATTGCCATGTTCGGCGCCACGGTGCTGGCGCCGATCCTGATGGGCTTCGATCCCAATGTCGCCATCCTCATGAGCGGCATCGGCACGCTGATCTTCTTCCTCATCACCGGCGGCAAGGTGCCCAGCTACCTGGGTTCGAGCTTCGCCTTCATCGGCGTGGTGATCGCGGCCAGCGGCTACGGCGGCCAGGGCCCCAACACCAACATCGGCGTCGCCCTGGGAGGCATCATCGCCTGCGGTGTCGTCTACTTCATCATCGGTGCGATCGTGCAGGCCATCGGCACCGGCTGGATCGAGCGCTTCATGCCGCCGGTGGTCACCGGCGCCGTGGTCGCCGTGATCGGCCTGAACCTGGCGGGCGTGCCGATCAAGAACATGGCGCCGACCGACTTCGACAAGTGGATGCAGGCCATCACCTTCGTCAGCGTCGC
>Ga0265293_10011937_pt1 | contig 11661 bp, 14 predicted proteins | sample Munlanlewell138R_FD_192505 | JGI IMG/M metagenome (GOLD analysis project Ga0265293, IMG submission 192505) | Leachate microbial communities from a municipal landfill in Southern Ontario, Canada - Leachate well 138R | ecosystem: Engineered > Solid waste > Landfill > Unclassified | place: Canada... | reverse complement strand
TCCAAAATCTATTCTTAACTTTCTTGTTACCGGTTATAATTTGTACTGCTTTAATAGGAAATTGTGCGGTATATATTCCAACGACAATTAAAATAATCCAACTATACTTTAAGAAAAAACCCCATATTGCAGCTAACAGTTCTTTAACCACATCACCAGGTGAAGAAGGCTCACTCATATCAGGAGCTTCTGTTACTGGGAAAGGATTAGAATATTCGACACCATCATATAAATATCGGTAATTTATTACCGCAAATTTTTCAGTATAAACACCTACTGACCAAAACTTGTCATACGTACCCAAAAACAGTTTGTAAACATTACTGTTAGAAGTAAAAATATCATTAACATTATATGTGCCTGATCCGTGATCTCTTAACCAAGTTACATATTCTTGTTTATAAGCATCTGTTATAGTTAGCTTTTCTATTTGTTTTTGATCAGTTATATTCCACCTGGTAGTAATAAGAGTTGTCCATCTTGTTATGTCGGTCCACCAGGGTATTACAATATGTGATGATTGGCCCTCGAGTAATACTTGTTGATTAACATCAGTCCAGTTTTCAGATGTTGCTCCATTTAAATACTTATGTTTATAACGATAACTTACTGTAATAGCTGATAATACGTCAATATCATGTGGAATAACAACATCAGCATATAATTCGTTATAGCTAGCAAAGTTATTACCAAGAGTGTATGTTTTAGCATGTACAATTTCACGTTCTGATCGTTGATAAGAACCTGTAATAATGTTGTAAGCGATAAATGAATTTCTTAAAATCTTATCATCAAATGTACCATTTGAATAAAACGGTTGATCACCACCATATAAGCCGAATAAAAGTCGATTTTGAGCCGAATCGGTTGTATAATAAACTTCTTTAGCTGTTACTAACCAACTTGGTAAGTTATCAACTTGAATCGTATAAAGTTGGGACTTGATTGGAATTGTTATTTGATAACCTTCAGTAATCGAAGTAATTGTAGCTGGATATTTGACATCGTTTGTTGTAGGTAAAGAACTGTAATCACTTATCGGATTTGAATTGGTATAATAGATAGCTAATTCTTCACCAGGAACAACTTTAACTGAAGAATATATAGTATAATCAGCTTTTTTTAAAATTACCCAGAAACTTCCATTATCTTCATAAAATTCTAAATATGAAATATCAGAAGTTTTTATAATATCGTTTCTAGTGCCTCGATTATCTAAAACAATGTATTCATAGGTTTTAATGACTGGTGCTGTATGCCATATTTTTGGATGGTATGGGCCAACAATATCACTTATAAATAACGTATATCCATCAGCTCTAGTTTCCCAGGTTGCCCAGAAATTGCTATAATAACCATCACCACCAATTTCATACATTGGAAGACTAAAATCAAAAAACAAACTATTATCTTTCTCGAAATAGTTTAATGTTGGTTCTTTCCCATCATTAACTCCTGGCCCAGTATACTCTAAATAACCAGGTGTACTGGTTAAGCCATAACCTTCGATTGCAGATAATTTATAGCTTGCTGCAAAAACGGTTGATATTAATAAAGTTAATATTGTAACAATTACTTTTTTCATTAGCTCTTCCTCGCTTTTCTAACCATCTTAAAAAGAAAAAATGCGACAATTATAATAATAATTACACTTGCTGAATTCACTAACACTTTTTTAACTAGATCAAAACTAGATGGTGTTTTTGGAATAACAATTACTGGTGTTTGTAGCCTTTCGGAATCATAAACGGTGATGTTGCAGCTAACAACCTGGTCTAAGCCAGTTGCATCCATAATTCGATATTCAAATAAATATGTACCAGGCACTTCAGCAAAAGCAGTATAGTTATCTGTTAAAATACTCATTTGTGAGGTTTGATTTAATGCAAAAACACCAGTTCTATTATGAATTTGAACAATGTCCTGTGGCAATAAAACATTAGCTTTAGCTATGTGGACATCTTTTAGATTAGTCACTGCTCTAACACCATATCCAATCGATTTAATTACTTCGATGTCTACAGTTTTTTCTGTGGTTTCTATTCCATCTGTCGCAAATAAAACAATAGTGTGAACTCCTAAAACAGCTCCATTACCGGAGTAGTTGTCTTCAGATACAGTCATTGCTGCATCAGATGTATAAAAAGATAGTATGTCTGACAATGTCAAGATTTGATATTGCTCTTTTTGTATTTTATTTGGTCCTCTAATTTCTACTCCAGAGCCAGCGCCAAGCAAGTTGGCGCTAACTAAGGAAAAGGAGAAAAAAATAGTTACCAGAGTAAGAAGAAATTTTTTCATTTTATTACCTCTTTTTACGGTTTATAAATGCAATTATGAAAATACCTGCGATAAATGTACCTACAAAGTATGGCCATAGGTTAACTGTAGTTGATGAATCATCAGGTGTTGGATCAGGATTTGTTGGAATTGGATTTGGTTCTAATACTCTAATCCCTACAGACACTCTTTCTTTTAACGATCCAGGAGCTAACTCTGATCTCATTAACACGACTTCATACTCCCCTGGTGTTGATGGGTCATAATCAGAAGTGGAAACATAATAATTGTCAAAGTTAACTGAAACTTCTAAGTCGCCTACAGAGATTAAATGATCGATTATTTGTTGTAACGTATAATTTAACGTGCCATCTATATTTATGAATGCATCGTTGGTATAAATTACTGGTGGGACGTCATCAAAAACATTAATTGTTACTGCGTATTCAGTAATGTTACCTGATGCATCTGTTGCTTTGTAAACGATTCTATGACTTCTGATTTCTTCATAGTGAGATGAATAACCATTGGATACTAGTTGTAAATCAAGAGCTCCATCGTAATCATCGACAGCTGTTAAAGCTGCTCTAATAGTAGCTTCGGATAATTGTACTTGTGAACCGGTGTTATAGATAGCTTGGCCACTAATAATCGGTTTAATATTATCGATTACAGTTATTGTAACTGTGTAATCTATACTGTTATTTGAGCTATCTTTTACGGTATAAACTACTTGATAAGTTCCTTTTTTATTGTAATTTGTCGTGTAATTATCGCTCTTTAGCGTTATATTTGCGGTAATATTACCATCATAACCATCGGTTGCTGTTAAGGCTGCTTTTATTGTTGATAATTCTAGTTTATTGTTATAAACACGTGTGTAGCTACTCGTTCCAGTAATAACAGGTTTGATTGTGTCAACAACGTTAATTGTTACAACAAATAAATCAGATTCATTGCCTGAATCATCAGTCGCCTTATATTTAACTGTCCAAGCTCCTTTAACAGCTTTATTTGCTGTGTAATTATCTTCAACTAAAACTGGAATAATACCAGATTGATAGTTGTCTGTAACTGTTAAGTTATTTAATACTGTTGTTAATGATTGAGTTTGGTTATAAACACTTGTATATGTGTTTTGACCGTTAATAATTGGCTTAGTTACATCGACAACATGCACCTTAACGGTTACTTGCGATTCATTACCTGAACTATCTGATACTTTGTAAATAACATTATAGGTTCCTAGTATATTTTTATTAGCTGTGTACCCATCAGATACTAAGATAAATGAAGTGGATGGAATTACCCCATCAACGTTATCGACTGCATATAACCCAGCTTTAATATTGGCTTCAGTAATTGGATTATTAACATTAGTCACATAGTTAGTTTGTCCGTTAATAACCGGATTAACTGTATCAGAAATAACGATATTAAATTCGATTCTTAAATAAAAATCTAGAACCGGAATCTCAACTGGATAATAAAATCTATCTTGACCAGTAGTATTATTCAAAATCATTCTTGCGCCAATGGAACTATCAGAAGTTGATTGAAAGTTCAAATAATCTCCATTTTTTGAAACAGTTAAGGTCGATTGATCCATCAATACATCAATTTCATATATATATAACTTAGCATTGCTAATTGATGCATAGTTTAATAGGATTTCATCTTTATTTGCGCCTAAAAGCTGCCAAGTACCAGGGGCTTCACCTGCGGCCCAGTCATTACTTGGTGAAAAAACCATTGTGACTTGAACAGTTTCACCTGCAGCTCCAAGCTTAGAAATTCCAAACGCAAATAAAGAACTTAATAAAAATATTGAGAATGTTAATATTTTTTTAATGTTCATATTTATTTTCCTTTCTTCTTTGTAGGTTTATTACCCTTTGTAGAACTAATCGCAATGAATACAATTAGAAGTAATGCTGCTGCTCCAACTAAATATAATGTTTTATTATTTTCTTCAGTCGGAATAACAGCTCCTCCTGAATCTGCTATAAATTTAGCGTAAATATTAACATCTTCATCAAACTTGGCATCATTTTCTAGTTTTGTTGTAAATTCAGGATCTAAATACCAACCCATAAATACATGACCAGATTTAACTGGGTTGGATGGCTTTAATAACAATTCAGTAGAGTACTGCATGCCTTGAGAAATAATTGATTCACCATCATAATATTTAACTGAAATTAATGTTTTCTCTTGAAGATAGCCATAAACGATTGTGTTTGCTGTAAACCTTGTTTCAAGAGTGATCGCTGTTGTAAATTCAGGTTCTAAATACCATCCTTTAAAAATAAATCCATACTTTGTAGGTTCAGTTAGTGGTAAATTAGGAATATCATCTTTCTTTTGCTTTTTGGTTTCAACAACGACATCATCTAACATGTAAGTAATATCAACATAGTTAGTTGTGTTATTTAGTTCAATATCAAAGGTTAGTGTAATGGACGCACCCTCACCAATCGATGCATAATGATATAAAAATCCGTTACCATCTAGTCCGATTTTTAATCCTATCGCCGAATCTGAACCAGTAAATGAAATAAAATCATAAACTGGATCTATTGTTGTTGAATCGAATGACTCGGTATAATTGTTTGAACTTTGATAATCTTCAATTACAAGTGATCCATTTGTAATGCTTTCAACGTTACTAGCTATTAACTCAATTGATGGTTGTTCTCCAACCGGTTGAAATGTTACTGGCATTTCACCATCGACCATATCTCCAGCTGGACTAAGTAAAAATTCAACTGTTGTAGGTTCTGCAGCTTTAACATTTGGAACTTGATACCCAAATAAGATTACTGATAAAACAAGCGCTATTACTGACATTAAAATCTTTTTTTTATTTTTCATAACTTCCTCCGTTTTATTTTTTTATGTTAAGGCATATCTTATGCCATAATATTGTTTTAAGGGGAGTAAAAACTCCCCTAATTAAAAATCAGCTTATTTTTTCTTGATATAGTAGTATCCGCCGAACGCAATACCAATCATGATCAAAAACAAGCCCCAGGTGTCAACAAAGAATGTATTTACATCAGAAAACCACTTGTGAACGTTTTGCCAAAACGTTGGTGATGCTCCTACCTCTACAGCTTCAACCGGAAACATTGGCACAAAAATAACCAAAGCAATAAATGCAATTGCTAAAATTAAAATTCCTTTTAACAATTGTTTGTTTTGTTTCTTTGACATATGTGTATGTCCTCCTTTATATTTGATGAGTTACTCATCTAACTTGACACTAAATGATATTTAATAAAATATCAATGAAACGGATATAAAACGGATATGATTAAACTTGTTATCAGATAAATAATAAAAGGGTTTTAAATTGGTTTTAAGAGTCTTTAATAGAATTATCAAGAATAACATCATATAAATGTTAAAATAGCAAAATTTAAAAGGTTTTAAAGGGTTTTGGGTTTAATAGGATAGTATTATTATATGTTTTTGAATTTAATGTTTTAAAAGGATCAGAAATCAAGGATTTAAAATGCAGTCTTTCTTCTTATTATTAAATTACTTGATTCTTAAATACTTATTTATTATCGAAAGATTTGGGAATGTTGAAAACTCATTCGCACGATTGTTACCACGTTTTAAAATGTGGACAACGCAACAATTGAATGTGGACAACGCAATTCATGACAAAATAAAAAAACTATAAAAAAACAACTTAAAATTCAGGAGTCCATCTGACAAATTAAGCTGTTTTTTTACTAAAAATGGTAAAAATTAAAACAATTAGGAGAGAAAAAAGAGAATACACAAGTATAAAGACCTGACAAAAAGGTCAGGCAATTAAATTAAGTTAGTGTCACAAATCATATCCTCGTTTATATCTGATCGTTTAGTTAAATTCATCAATGCTTTAGCAACGGCTTTAGTGAATGGTTGAGGGTTATGATCATTGTTGTGACTAGCTGTTTTATCAGGAGGCACTTGATTAGCTTCTCTGATACGTTCAGTTTGTTTATTGTAGAATTTGGTTTGATAACTATTGAAAGTGTAGATTTTAGATTGATTATCCGTTTTGTTAAGCTTAGCAACACCTAATCTTAGAAACTCTTTTAAGTGCCTGTAAGCTGTTGATAATGATTTATCAATTAGCTTTGCGATTTCTTGAACATTATTAAATCCAAAATAACCGTTTTTATTAGCTGATTTATATTGGATTAAACCGTAACTTAACTTAACAGCTGCAGAAGTAGTTGTTGATTTGACTATCTCAGCTGGGATAATGAATTGATCGCTATTATCATAAGGCCAAACCTGTGGCCATAACTCTCTTTTAGTGCCAACAAATCTTAGGTTAATTAAGCCTCTTTCTTCCAGTTCAGATATGTAATATTGAATAGATCTTGTGGATCTTCCAATTATCTTAGAAAATGTATAAGTTCCAGCAAAGGCACACTCATATTTTTGGCTCATTGAGATTATAACACCATAAAAAACTTTTGCACCATCACTTAAATTTTTATCATAATAAACACCAGATGGTATTAATGCATCGACTGGTTTATATTCTTTTTTAGGTACATATTTAGTTTTGGGTGTCTTTTTTTTCATTTTTTTACCTTCGTATAATAATTTAGTTGCACGTATTAATTAGTTACTGTTTTTAAAACTCATCCCAATCAAATTCTTTATCAGGTTTTTCAAATATTGATCCAGGGCATAATAGCACATTACCGTAAGCTGTGATGCCTGTAAAATATTTGAAAGTATAATTAATCTTTAAATTTAGTAAAATGCCTTCCTCGTTAACAACAACTAAATTGTCGTTAACTCGTTCAGAGTGTATTTCAATATAACCATTAACCAGGCTTTGAAGTTCAGTTAATGTAAAGTACTCATTAGTAGGCCTAACAGTACTTACAGTTCCATCATCAGCATTAAACAGTAATGCAATTCCCTCATCACTAGATTGTTTTGGTTTAAATAAATATTCTTTTAGAGTGCTTTGCTGATAAGGTTTTTTATTACTCAGCTTACACCAAGTAATATAGTCAACATAATCAATTTGTTTAGCTAAGTCTTCCATTTGTTTATTCATTTTCTATCTCCTTGATTCGTTGTTTTAATTTAATAATTTCTATTTCATAATAATTACTATTTAGACTTAATTCTGATAACTCCATAGTGTAAAGTTTTTCATATAATCTAGTTAATTGCTTATATAGTTCTAATAATTCTTTAGATAGTTTGCCTAGTTTTAATGCATTCTCAATTTTACTAACATCATAACTATGTATGATTTCCAAATCTTCTAAATCAACTGTTGCGTATCTTAATTCTTGTAACGCTTCATCAAATATGTTTTTATTCATTATGCTCTCCTTTACGTACACCAACTGCGTAACTTTTTTCTTTAGTTTCTATAAAAGACATTTACATTTAAATCATCAATCACACTATGGACAACAGTTCCATTAAGATAATCGCTCAAAGTCTGATAACTAACATTTAACGTTTTAGCTGCAGACCTAACACTTCGATGTGTAACCCTTTTATTGTTTTTTTCAATAACGACAGGCATTGATTTTGCTTTGTAGCCAGTTTTCAAACCATGCTCCTTATACGAATAAACAAACATATTAGGAACAGCTAAGTTATTAGGATCATTATCTTTAAATCCAATTAGACAACCAGGATAGTAATCTTTTAGGAATAAACTGCCTATCAAGTGCGATAATCGTTTTTGTTTATTATGGATCTTGATAGTCCTAAAACCATGATGCATGTAACCATTAACTAATATTGGTTTACTGAAATCAAGATCGCTTTTCTGTGCACTTTTTAGAAATTTATAGACATAACCTCTTGAAGAACAATACCAGATATATTTATTTGATTCATCATATTTAATTGAATAATGTTCAAAGCTGTTCATGTAATACCTCTAATTATTTATCTTTGATATAAAACACAAAGAAGTAATTAATCACTCGGATAATTAATTACTTCTTTCTGTTGATCTCCGAGTTTCATCATATCTAATTCTGTATTTAACATTGTTAATTTCAACTTTGGTGTAACCACCTTTAGCTGAAGTCAAGAAAGCAGTTGCTAAATCATCATTGTTGTTACATAGAGATAGTACTAACTTATACAATTTGCGTAGGCCAAAGCCATTTGTATTAAATGATATTTCTTTAGTTATCTCGTTGTGAATTTTATCAAAATTAATCATGATAACCTCTTTATGTTAGATACTTTTACTGTTAATCAAGGGGTCCTAGGTTCGAGTCCTAGTTTGGGCGCCACTTAATTAAATACAGGTTTTACAGTTGTAAAGCCTTTAATTTTACTAATTAAATCACATCTAAAGTAAATATGGACAATTTCATAGTAACTTAAATTAACTCATATGTCAAGTGAAAAATAGGAGGAATTTATGAATAATTTAAAAACGATTAGAATTTCAAAACGACTTACTCAAGAAGAAGTAGGTAAAATCATTGGTGTTTCAGGTGAGGAAATTCGAAGAAAAGAAAACAACATTTCGGTTTTGAATGAAACTCAAATTAGGCAACTTTGTAAAGCTCTTAATGTTAGAGCTGATTATTTATTGGGATTAACTTCCTCTGATAAAGAGAAAGAGCCAAAATAATGGCTCTTTTTTTTAACGTTTATTAGATATCTTTTTCATAGCTTCTTTTTGATATTTTTGTGATGCATGATAATAGATTTCTGTTGTTTTAATTGATGCATGTCCTAATTGTTGCTGAACGACAAAAAGTGGTACATCTAGCTCGATCAGATCTGTTGCGTATGTGTGCCTAAACATATGACTGTGAATCTTATCAATTCCAGTTGCCTTTTTAAGCCTCTTATAAAATAGTTTTAAATCATTTCTATTAAATTCTCTGTTTCTAAGATGATTATAGAAAAGTAGATCCTTATTATTAGCAATCGACTTATAAGACTTAACACGCTTATACACCTCATTACTTAAGTACACGTATCTATCATAGTTACTTTTTCTAGCTTTGATTAAAATACATTTATTATCATGATCAATATCGCTAATTTTAATATTCAATAATTCAGATTGTCTTATTCCAGTATCGAAAAGAAGTAATACCATCATTTTATACTGATTAGCGTTACCTCTGTTTTGCATTTTTTCCAGGTAAACTATAATCTTTTTAATGTCATTTTTGGATAACATATCAAATCTTCTGTACTTTTCTCTAAGTAATTTATAGTTAAGAATATCGTGGTTGTTGATATTATTGGATTTGGCCAATGACTTTAAGAACTTAATAACTTTATTGATTGTCTTGTTTGATAGATTATAATTTTGTCTAATAAACAATAAAAAATCGTTAACATCTTTGACTCTAATATATTCAAAATCTAAATCCCATTTATAACTTGATATATAATTTGAAATTGTTAAATCATAATCATATGTCCCTTTTGCCTTAAATTCTTTTGAAAATGTTAGGTACTCTTTAATTAAACTTTCTATATTCATTTTTCTTTTCCTTTCTTCTTGCCGGGTGAAAGGTAGCATCATTATACTATAACACAAAAAAACCCAATGACTAGGGGGATTATTTAAGTTAACGCTAAAAAAAACGGCGTGGGGAAATAGTGTGTAATAAAAACACACACATATATATATACCAAAGGTATTATATATGTAGTGTTATCACTACTTCTTAGAAGCTTTAGTGATTTCAGTGTTTAGATCATTAAGTGTTTTTCGAGCTTTATCTAGCTCTGCAGAAGTTTCTTTTATTTCTAGTAGTTGCTTATCGATGATTTCTTGAAATTTGCTGTTACTTTTAAAAAAGATAGCTTCTTCCACAACTTGAACGTTTTGTTCCATGATTTCTTTAGATCGTTTTACATTCAATTTCTTATAGTAAATAACAGGCATGTATAAAGCTGTTACTATGAGTGTTATTGATAAACTAATCCCAAAGGCCCATACTACGAAAACTAATACTTGATCAAAAGCTTGTTGCCAACTCATTTTTTTACCATCACTTTCTTTGTTGCTGCTGGGTAATGCAGTGGAATATGATTATAATCATCTTTTTCTGCATAAGTATCAAACGTATCCCAGTCAGTATATTTTGACTTTAAATACCATTTTTTAATAGTGCCTTTTTCATAACCACCGGATAATTGATTCACTACAGTATAAGTTTCAATATAAAATCCTAAAGGTTGTAATTTAAAAGCACCAGTTCTTAGTAACCAATCAGGATAATTAAATCCTATGTTAATTTTAACCTCTGATATATGACATGCAACGTTCATCATTTGCACATCAACCTTATTCATTTGAGTTAGTGCGATGATTCTCTTAATACTTTTTCTAACCGTTACCAAATAGTCCATAAAGGGGACAAAAACATCCTTATACTCTCTTGTATTAGATTCTCGATAGTTTAGCTCTCTGTGGAACTCCTCAATGACCATTCCGCCAAATAATAAGTTATTGGGCCTTTCGTGCATCTTGCCATCTGACCAAAAATCTTTAAATTCATATATTGCATGATTTCTGTAATAGATCTGTTCTATATCGTTATATTTAGGCCTTTCCATTTTAGAATTGATATACCAGGGCTTTCCATACAAGGCTAACGATCGATTCATTATCTCAAACGCTAGACTAGATTTACCCGCTCCTGGTATACCTGTAATTATCATAAATCCCTCATCATCAAATGGGATTTTCTTCTCTTTTGGTTTAATACTCCAACGCCATACAGCTATCCAAAGCCAATGAAGTGGGAAGGTGATAAACCTAAACACTTTAAACACTGCTTTTGACTCCATAACTTTTGAATATGCTGAGAAAATAGCATGAGTAAGATTGATTAGTTGTTTAATGATTCGATTTGCTAACTCATTCAAAGAAAATGCAAGCTTATTAAGTTTTTCTAAAAAGTCTTCATATCTTTGCCAATTAATTTTATCAATCATACTACCATAACCCCTTAAATTGCGTAAATAACCAAATACCAAAAAGTATTAATACAACTAAAACTAAAAAGCCTACAGGAGTAAATATTTCTCTTACCCCTTCTTTTACACCTCTTAACATATCGGCTAACGGTTTAATCATGCTGAATAGAAAAATAAACCCTAGAAAGATCGTTATGACTTTCCAATTCAGCGTGATCCATTCTATTACCTTAAACATGATTACAACCCTAACGTGATAAGATACCAACCACCAAGTAATAGTGCTGTCCACCCTGTAACAATCCAAAATCTATTCTTAACTTTCTTGTTACCGGTTATAATTTGTACTGCTTTAATAGGAAATTGTGCGGTATATATTCCAACGACAATTAAAATAATCCAACTATACTTTAAGAAAAAACCCCATAT
>Ga0265293_10011936_pt1 | contig 11662 bp, 11 predicted proteins | sample Munlanlewell138R_FD_192505 | JGI IMG/M metagenome (GOLD analysis project Ga0265293, IMG submission 192505) | Leachate microbial communities from a municipal landfill in Southern Ontario, Canada - Leachate well 138R | ecosystem: Engineered > Solid waste > Landfill > Unclassified | place: Canada... | reverse complement strand
GATCACCAGCCTCGCACCGCTAGTCGCCAACCTAGGCATCGGCTCAGGCGACTACGTGGACGCCCGCGGGAATCCGCTGGACCTAGAGGACGCGGCCGTCCAGACCGAAATTCAGGTGCTGGTGGACAGGGGAGTGAACCTCGAGTACTGAGGTAACCAGCTAGGCCACACCTCGGGCGTTGCCGAGCCGCGAATCACGAGTGGCTCGGCAACGCCCCTTCAACCGCGGTCCCTCACTTCCCGCGCGCTGGAGAACCGCTACTCTTTCCGCTATGGACGTAGGCAGCGGAGTCTTGTCAGCGGCGGTACTGCTCTTCTTCGTGATGGACCCGTTCGGCAACGTGCCTCTGGCGCTGTCGCTACTTAAGGACGTGGCGCCAAAGCGGCGCCGCAAAGTCATGCTGCGCGAGCTGCTCATCGCCCTCGGGGTGCTCACGTTCTTCCTGTTCCTCGGGCAGAGCATCCTCGACTTCCTTGGCCTGCACCAGGAGTCCGTGTCCATCGCCGGCGGGATCGTGCTGCTGATCATCGGGCTCAGGATGATCTTCCCCAAACCGGAAGGCGTCATGGGTCAGCAGGTCGACGGCGAACCGTTCATCGTGCCGCTGGCGGTGCCGCTGATAGCCGGACCCTCAGCTATGGCCATGGTCATCCTCCTCGCTAAAGGCGATCCCGGCGCGATGGGGAAGTGGCTGGCTGCCCTGCTCATCGCCTGGGTGGGCGCCGCGGCGGTCATGCTGGCGTCGCCGCTGCTCATGCGCGTCCTCGGCGCCCGCGGCCTCTCGGCGATGGAGCGGCTCATGGGCATGCTGCTGATCATGCTCGCCGTCGAGATGGTGATCGGTGGCCTGATTACCCTTCTATGAAGTGGACGGCGGGAGCATGCACACCTAACGCCTAAGGTGAGGAGGCATACTCCTGGCATGGGAATGCGTCCGAGCCTGGCAGGCATCCGCGGAACCGTCAAACACCTAGCGCTCGCAGCTGGTATGGCCACGCTGCTACTGCTCGCGCCCCCGGCCCTGGGTGCCGGTGACTCCGCCTCCGGAGCCGGAGACGGAACCAACAGGGGAGGGGAGAGCGCACAGCCCCCGGCGACCCCAGCGACGCCCGGTGCGCCCGCTGCGGCAGCCTCCGTCGACTCCCTGACCCTGGCGGGAGGTGAAGTCACGCTCGAGCTGCCGGCTGACCTCGCCCTGGCCGCAACGCCCGAGCAGCTCACAACCATCTCTACTATCCCGGCCTGCTCTCAACCGTTCGATTACTGCCTGTACCTCCCCGAGGACGCTTCCGCAGGCACCAACCTGAGCGCGGCCGGCCTGCGCGTCAGCCACCGCCCCGAACTGACGGCAGAGGTCTCCTGCCTGCTGGCCCAACCCGGCGGCTGGCAGGACATGCAGCCGGGAGTACTACGCCTGCCGGCAGCGTCCACGTCACGCTTTGGCGACCTGAGTGAGGGCGCCGCAGGTAGTTACAGCCTGGGCGAGGTTCGCAGGCTGTGGACCGGCACGAACTGCTACGAGTTCGAGAGCCGCCTGGTGTTGACCCGCTTCGAGAACTATGAGCAGGGCACGGTCACCGAGTTCACCAGCCAGCAACAGACTGCCCTTCATCAGGAGCTCCTCGCCTTGGTCGAGTCGGCCACGCTGGTAGGGGAGCACTTGGTCGAGTGGCCCCTGGCCAAGCGCTCGAGCCTGCGGGCGTTCGTGCGCGTTAGCCGACCCGCCCTCGACGAGAGCCCGAACAGCCCCATGACCATCAGCGGCACCGCGGTAGGGCCGTGGTTTTTCGAGGGCTCGTTCCCTGTCCAACTGGTGACAACCGACGGGCGCGTGCTGGCCAGCCATTTCGTTATGGCTCAGGGCGAGTGGATGACCACCGGCTTCGTGCCGTTCGAGGGGCAACTCGAGTTCGAGGTGACGGAGCCCACCGAGGCCGTTCTGGTGCTGATGCGCGACAACCCCTCTGACTTGCCCGAACATGACGCCAGCGTGCGCATACCTCTGCTCCTGATGCCGTAGGGCCTCGCGGCGGTGACCTAAAGTGCAGTATGTACAACGCGGCGAATGTGGGACGCACTCGTGCAGAATGTGCGTCCCACATCGGCTGTGTGGGCCCCACAGCTGAAAACTGGTTGGGCCCACTTGGGTACTATTTGGCCGCCACAGTGTGAAATCATCACAAACTCGCTGGTAAGATGGCCCGTCAGCATTCCTCGTGCGCGTTGGCACATGCCTATACGTCACGGGAGACCCATCCCGCAGAGCGCTCAAGACGCGACCGAACCCCCCTCGGCGCAGCGCTCGAATGCGTAGTCGGATCCAAGGAGAAGTAATGGCCAGAACCAAGAGACTCCTCGCCTTAGCGCTTGCACTGGGCGCGCTCGTACTCATGGGCAGCGTGTTCGCTCAGAACGACCGCCTCAACATCGGGGCCGGCGCCGAGATCACCACGCTCGACCCCCGCATCGCCACCGACGTGCCCTCCTTCGAGCGCATCGCCGTCATCATGGAGCCCCTCGTCGTGTTCGGTAAGGACCTCGGCCTCGAGGCGCGCCTCGCCACCGAGTGGGCGTTCGCCGACGACGGCAGCACCCTCACCTTCAAGCTGCGCGAGGGCGTCACCTTCCACGACGGCAGCCCGTTCACCAGCGCCGACGTCAAGGACACCTTCGAGTGGGTGCTCAACCCCGAGAACGGCGCCCAGAACCGCCCCCTCTACGCCACCATCGAGAGCATTGACACGCCCGACGACTACACGGTCGTCATGAACCTCAACGTGCTCAACTCGTTCCTCCTCAACAACATCGCCCGCATGCCCATCGTGCCCGCTGGCTCTGGCGCTAACTTCGGCGATAACCCCATCGGCACGGGCCCCTACCAGTTCGTCGAGCTAGTGCGCGACGACCGCCTGGTCGTTCGCGGCTACGCCGACTACTGGGGTGGCACCCCGAACATCGACATCCTCGTCTTCCGCCCCATCCCCGAAGACGCCACCCGCCTGCTCGCCTTCGAAGCTGGCGAGATCGACGTCATGCAGGCCCAGCCCGTTCCGTCCGAGCTGCCCCGCATCGAAGCCGACGACCGCTTCGTTGTCGACCGCAGCCCCGGCACCGGCTACACCTACGTAGGCATGAACACCAAGGTCGGCGAGCTCTCCGACGTGCGTGTGCGCCAGGCCATCAGCTACCTGATCCCCCGCGAAGCTTTCGTGGCGCGCGTGCTCAACGGCATCGGCTCCCCGGGCATCAGCATGCTCTCGCCGGCCTCCGGCTGGTTCAACCCCGACGTTGAGCGCTACGAGTACAACCCCGAACGCGCCGCCGCCCTGCTGGCGGAAGCCGGTATCGGTGAAGGCTCGAGCCTCCGCCTGCACACCAACGAGAACGCCGTCCGCATGCAGCTCGCCGAGATCCTCGGCTTCGAGCTCGGCCAGCTCGGCGTGAACCTCGACATCACCATCGAAGAGTTCGGCGCCTTCCTCGAGCGCGTGCAGACCACGGACGACTTCGACCTCTTCATCCTCGGCTGGAGCGGTCAGCTCGACCCCGACCGCGCCATGATCCGCCAGTTCACCACCACCGGCAGCGCCAACTACACCTTCTACTCCAACCCACGCGTCGACGAACTGCTCGAGCGCGGCCCGCTCGTGGACCCCACCACCCAGGAGTCCATCGACATCTACCAGGAAGCGCAGGCCATCGTCCTCGACGAGGCGCCCTACGCCTACGCCTACTACACCGAAGAGATCGCCTTCATGCACCCGTACATCGGTGGCTGGGGCGTTCACCCTTACGGCGCCGCTACCTTCCAGAACGCGCACCTCATCACCAAGAACCGCTGATGAGTCGCCGCCCCTGAGCGGAGCGCCAGCCTGATCAGGGCTGCGCTCCGCGCGGAGGCGCACAGCTGAAAGAGTTCCGGTCGCTGGGGGAGCGATACACGCCTCCAGCGACCGGCTTTACGAGGTCGAGAAGCGGTCTCCTTGCGCCCCGGCCAAACGCCGTGACCCAGCGCGCACTCGTACGGGGTCTATCTTGCTGCAGTACACGTTCCAACGCCTTATCTCGCTCATCTTCATCCTCCTCGGGGTGTCGGTGGTGGTGTTCGCCATGGTGCACTTCTCGCCCGGCGACCCCATCCGCATCCTGCTCGGCGACGACGCCGAACCTGCCGAGGTGGAGCGGCTAACCAAGCTCTACGGGCTCGACCAGCCCGCCTACGTGCAGTACTTCCGCTGGCTCGGCCGAGCCGTGCAGGGCGACTTCGGTACCTCGTTGCGCCAACGCCAGCCAGTAACCAAGCTCATCACCGAGAAGATGGGCGCCACCGTGGAACTGGCGGTCGCCAGCCTGCTCATCGCCGTGCTCATCGGCGTGCCGTTGGGGGTGATAAGCGCTGTACGGCGCAACACCTGGGTGGACTTCGGCAGCATGTTCATCGCGCTGGTGGGAGTGTCGGCGCCCAACTTCTGGATCGGGCTCATACTGCTGAGCTACGTGGCGCTGTACGTGGGCTGGATACCGGTGTTCGGCAGGGCAGAGTGGTCGTTCGTTGAGGCGCTCGCGGCACCGTTCCGCGGCGGCGGCTTCGGACCGCTATGGGATTCGCTGCGCTACATGCTGCTGCCGGCCGTAACGCTGGCCACCAGCATCATGGCGCTCATCACCCGCCTCACCCGCTCGAGCATGCTCGAGGTTCTCTCCAAGGACTACGTGCGGACCGCCAAGGCCAAAGGGCAGACGCCGCGGCTGGTGGTGTACCGGCACGCGTTACGTAACGCGCTGCTGCCGGTCGTAACGGTGATCGGCGTTCAGTTCGGCTCGCTCTTGGGCGGCGCCATCGTGGTCGAAACGGTGTTCGCTTGGCCAGGCGTGGGCATGCTCATCATCACCTCCATCCGCACGCGTGAACTGCTGGTGGTGCAGGGCGCCGTGCTGATGCTGGCCGCCATCTTCGCGTTGGTGAACCTACTGGTCGACTTCAGTTACTCGTTCCTGAACCCGAGGATCCGTTATGCATAGCTCCGCCGCGGCGCCCGTCAAGTCACCCAACCTGACCCTCAAGCGCATCCGCCGCAACCCCAACGTCATCCTCGGCGCGACGCTCATCCTGGGACTGGTCATCGTGGCCGCCGTCGCCCCGCTTATCACCCCCATGGATCCCCTGCACCAGGACATCTGGGAGCGCTACGCCGCTCCTCGCGGGCTCATGGTCGATGGCCAGTTCAACACCACCTACGTGCTGGGCGCCGATGAGCTCGGCCGCGACGTGCTCTCGCGCCTCATCATGGGAACGCGCGTCTCGCTCCTCGTGGCGTTCATCGCTACCAGCATCTCGCTGGTGTTCGGCGTCATGCTGGGCGCCATCGCGGGTTACGTCGGGGGCAGGGTCGACAACGTCATCATGCGCGTTATGGACGTGCTGCTGGCCATGCCCGGCATCCTCCTGGCCATAGCCATCGTGGCCACCTTCGGGCCCAACATCGTGAACGTCATGCTGGCCATCGCCATCGTGCGCATACCGGCCATGGCGCGGGTGGTGCGGTCTGAGGTGCTGGCGCTGAAAGAGGAGGAGTTCGTGGAGGCGGGCCGCGCACTGGGGCTGTCATCGGGGCGGATACTCGTCCGGCACATTCTCGTGAACTCGTGGGCACCAGCGCTGGTCATAGCGGCTCTGGGGATGGGCACCGCCATCGTGGCTGAGGCCTCGCTATCGTTCCTGGGGTTGGGAACGCAGCCTCCGCAGATCAGCTGGGGACGCATGCTTTCTGTGGGGCGCGAGGCCATCCGCTCGGCTCCGCACGTGACCCTCTACCCGGGCATAGCGATCACCGTCACCGTGCTCGGCTTCAGCCTGCTGGGCGACGGTCTGCGCGACGTGTTCGACAGGCGGCTGGGCGACGCCTGAGCCAGGCGTCGACACGTTCCTGATGGTCTGACGGGGTGAGCGGTCACTACCGCTCCTAGCATCTTAGGTGAGCTCCGCCGCCTGCTGCAGGAGCGACCTGATGGCCTCTGCGCGCTCCGCGAACTGCTCCGGGGTGCGCACCTTCACGTGGCGCAGGCTCTTGCCGGTGCCCTCAAGGATGCCGGTGCTGTCGTGCAGCTCCACGGCGCGCATGAACACCAGCGAGACCCACTTCGTGTGAGCGCCGAGCGCGGCCATGCCCCAGCCGCCGTAGCTGTACTGGTGGGCGCCGTAGCCCGTCATGCCGTCCACCAGGTCCACGGAGTTCCTCACGCCCGGTAGTGTTTCCAGCACCAGCGCGTGCACGCTCAGGTACAGATCGACCACAGTGCCGGAGCGGCTCGCCAGAACCTCCCGGAGCCGCATTTCGGTCGGGTTCTCCTCGTGTGGGTGCTTCTCGGCGTTGGCCATGGTTCGAGTATGGCAGAGGAAGCGGCGAGCGACCGGTAACCGGCGCGCGGCCGCTGGCGGGCTCTCGATCAGTGACCGAACTCGTCCGAATCGACGGCGTGATCTTCGCCCCGGTCGAGGGCGGTCAGGGCGCGCATATCGGCGCCTTCCAACTCGAAGTCAAACACGTTGAGGTTCTCCTGCAGGCGCCTGGGGTTGCCGGTCTTGGGGATGGCCACGAGGCCAAGCTGCACGTGCCAGCGCAGCACCACCTGAGCGGGCGTGCGGACTAGCCTCTCTGCGATGCCGGTGACCGCGGGATGCTCGAGCAACTCACCCCCTTTGCCTATGGGTGACCACGACTCGGTCACCACGCCGTGGCGGGCTCCGAAACTCCGGAGCTCCTCGCGGCTCACGAGTGGGTTGAGTTGGATCTGGTTGACGTCGGGCGCGACGCCGGTCTCGTCCAGCAGGCGCTGCAAGTGGGCTGGCTTGAAGTTGGAAACGCCGATGGCCCGCACGAGGCCCTGCTCTCGCAGCGCTATGAGTCCGCGCCACGCGTCCACGTAGCGGTTCTGCTCGGGGTTGGGCCAGTGGATGAGGAGCAGGTCGATGTAGTCGACTCCAAGTCGCTCCGCACTGCCTTCGAAAGCGCGCGCCACCAGGTCCTCGCCATGCCACTTGGCGTTGAACTTGGTCGTCACGAAGAGCTCCGAGCGGTCCACGCCGGCCGCGCGCAGACCGCGTCCCACGCCAACCTCGTTGCGGTAGTTCTCGGCCGTGTCCACCAGGCGGTAACCGATCGCGAGCGCCTGCTCCACCACCCGCTCCGACTCGCCGTCCGTGAGCGGGTACGTGCCGAGTCCCAGGACTGGGATCTTGGGGCCGCTTGAGAGACTCAGGGTTGGGACGCTAACTATCTCCATGGGAACATCTTGCACCATCTCTCCCGGTGCCAGCGCTCGAGTCGCTCGCCAGGTCGTGCGACCCTGGGCAAAACGCGTCCACCACCGCACCCATTCCGACGCAATGCGTCCAAACAGTTGACAACTGGGCCGCAATCCACCTACAGTGCAGCTAGCCACGCAACAGGCCGATGGGGAGGAAATGGACCGCGTCACCTACCCACAGCTCGACGGAACCGATCAGCGCATCGTGGACATGCTGCGCCAGGACGGGCGTCGACCTTTCCGCGACATCGCAAGGGAGCTCGAGGTATCCGAGAGCATGGTCCGCAAGCGGGTCAACCGGCTGAGCGAATCCGGCTGGATGCGCATCCTGGCGGTAACCGACCCGCTTCAGTTAGGCGTACCGTTCCTCGCCACAACCTACGTTAAGGTCACACCGGCCGGGCTCGAGGCGCTGGCCGATGACCTGGCCAAAGATCCTGCTGCGCGCTACGTGGCTATCGGCGTCGGCAGCAGCAACCTGGTGTTCGAGTCGCTGCACGGCAGCGCCCGCGAGCTTCACGAGTTCCTGCAGCGAAAACTCAGCGTGCCCGAGGTGCTGAGTAGCGAGACCGTTCACGTGGTCGACATAAAGAAGAGCGTCTGGGATTGGGAGATTCCGGTTGCGAAGGAGGAGGAAGAATGAGGAAGCTGGTAATCGCAGCAACTACAGCCTGCCTGGCGCTGGTAGCGTTCGGCAGCGCCCAGCAACAGGGCGGCACGCTGGTCGCCGCCTGGGCGCAGGACCCAGTGGGTCTCGACCCACACATCACTAGCGCCAGATCCAGCCTACAGGTGCTCGAGAACGTGCTCGACACGTTGGTGGTGCTGGACGCCGACCAGAACGTCAACCCTTCGCTGGCCGAGTCGTGGGACGTCTCGGACGACGGTCTAGTCTGGACCTTCACCCTCAGGCAGAACGCTGCGTTCAGTAACGGTCGCGGGCTGACCGCAGCGGACGTGGTCTACACCTACGACCGCATGCTCGACCCGGCAACGGCCTCCGGGCAGGCTTACCTCCTGGCGGGCGTGACGGACGTGCAGGCAGAGGGCGATTACACGGTGGCGTTCACGCTGGCGGCGCCCAACCCCGCCTTCCTCAGCAAGCTCGCCAGCAGCAAAGCGGTCGGCATCATCGCCCGCGAGAGCGTGGAGGACGGCACCATCAACACCAGCCCCATCGGCACGGGTCCGTTCATGATCACCGACTTCCAGCCCGGCATTCAGCTCACGCTGGAACGCAACCCGTACTACTGGCAGGAAGGCCTGCCGTACCTCGACAGTGTGCAGATCCGCGTGATCACCGACGAGAGCGTGCGCCGCAGCGCACTGGTATCCGGCGACGTGGACTGGGCCATCAGCGTGCCAGCCCAAGCCATCGAAGAACTCAAGGGCAGAGACGACGTAGTGGTCGACGAGGTGCCCGCGGGCGCCTACTGGTACATCGGTGTGAACACCATGCACGAACCGCTTGACGACGTGCGCGTGCGCCAGGCAATCGCCTGGGCCATCAACCGCGAGCAGATCGCCGAGGTGGCCACCTTCGGCACCGCGCTCGCCACTCAGGACCCCATCCCCGCCTCCAGCGGCTGGGCCACCAACTACGCTCCGTACAGCCAGGACCTCGAGCAGGCCGCGGCGCTCCTCGCTGAAGCCGGTTACGCAGACGGCTTCACCATGGAGATCATGCCGACCACCCAGTACGAGGAGTCAGTCCGCATCGCCCAGATGCTGCAGGCGCAACTGGCGCCACTCAACATCACCACCACCATCCGCACGCTCGAGTGGGCGGAGTGGCTGCAGGAGCAGGGTGACGGCAACTACGACACCTTCGTGTGCTCGTGGAACGGCAACATCGACCCTGACGACTTCTTCTACGCCCAGCAGAAGACCGGCGAGGTGTTCAACTTCACCGGCTACAGCAACGCCACGGTCGACGAGCTACTGGCCGAGGGCCGCCAGACCGCCGAAGCCGACGAACGCAGAGAGGTGTACGCGCGGATCAACCGCATCGTCGTCGACGAGGCGCCGTACATCTACCTCTACAACCCGCTCGAGATAAACGCCTACCGTACCGACGTCATGGGTTACCAGGCGCGGCCTGATCAAGCCATCCAGTTCACCGAAACGTGGCTGGACCGGTAACAGCCCAGGAGCCTTAGGTTAGGTCGGCCGCCCTCATCATTGGGCGGCCGACCCCCCGAAAGTACAGATGAACCTCCGTTACCTGCTGCGGCGCCTGGCGACCCTGATCCTGGTACTGATCGGCGTCTCGATCCTTAGCTTCGCCGTGGTGCCGCTGGTGCCGGGTAGCCCCGCCCGCGTGCGCCTGGGAGTGCAGGCCACGCCAGCCGCGGTGGCTACCCTGGAGGCACAACTCGGGCTAGATAAACCGCTTCACAGGCAGTACCTCACCTGGATTGGTGGCGTCCTCCGCGGCGACTTCGGTGAGAGCCTGATCAGCTCCCAGAACATCAGCGCCGAAGTCACCAGGCGTCTCCCCGCGACCCTGCAGCTGGCGTTCGCCGCGTTAGCTGTGGGCCTGCTGATCGCTGTTCCGGCCGGCATCAGCGCCGCTCTGCGTCCCGGCAGCGGCCGCGACGTTGGCGTGGGTATCTTCAGCCAACTCGGAGTGTCGGTGCCGGACTTCTGGCTCGGCATCCTGATGATCACCTTCTTCGCAGAGACCCTCGACTGGCTACCGTCGAGCGGCTACGTGCCGCTGTCGCAGGGGCTATGGCCGTTCCTCACCCACCTCGCGCTGCCCGCCGTGGCGGCCGGCGTGACCAGCGGCGCCATCATGACGCGCTTCGTGCGCAGCGCCATGCTCGAGGTGATGAGCCAAGATTACGTGCGCACAGCGCGCGCCAAGGGGCTGCATGAGCGAGTGGTGGTCAACCGCCACGCGCTGCGTAACGCCTCAATCAGCATCGCCACCATCATCGGTCTGCAGATGGCGACGCTCTTGTCGGCAGTGGTGGTCATCGAGATCATCTTCTCGTGGCCCGGTCTCGGCTCCATGGCGCTCAACGCCACGCTGCAGCGCGACTACCCGGTGCTGCAGGCGGCGCTGCTGCTCTTCGCCGCCACCTTCGCCATCATCAACCTGCTGACCGACCTATCTTACTTACTGCTCGACCCCAGCCTGGAGTACACCTGAGTATGGTGACCGACTTCCTGCGGCGCTTCATCAGGCACCGGTTGGCGGTGCTAGGCGCGGTGATCGTGCTGCTGCTCTTCGCGGCTGCGCTGTTCGGGCAGCTGCTCGCCCCGCATGACCCGGTAGCCATGAACTTCGGTTCGCGCATGTCGCCACCGAGCTTCCAGCACCTGATGGGCACGGACGAGTTCGGCCGCGACATCTTCAGCCGCGTCCTGCACGGAGCCGCGGTATCGGTGCAGGTGGCGCTCATCGCCGTCAGCATCTCCACCCTCATCGGCGTGCTCTTAGGGGCCATGGCGGGCTTCTTCGGCGGCTGGCTCGAAGAGGTCATCATGCGGCTGATGGACATCCTCTTCGCGTTCCCCGCTGTGCTGCTAGCGATAACCGTGATGGCCATCCTCGGCCGCGGCATCGAGAACGCCATGATCGCCATCGCCATCGTGTACGTGCCCATCTTCGCGCGGGTGGCTCGCGGCGCGGTACTCAGCGTGCGGCAGCGCGAGTACGTCACTGCCGCCACTGCGCTGGGCAGAAGCCGCCAGGCTGTGCTCATAAAGCACGTGCTGCCCAACGCGCTAGGTCCGATAATCGCTCAGGTGTCCATCAGCCTCGCGTTCGCCATCCTGGCCGAAGCGGCGCTGAGCTTCTTCGGCCTCGGTACCCAACCGCCCGACCCCAGCTGGGGCCGAATGCTGGCCGAAGGGCGCTCGTTCATGCGCCAGGCGTGGTGGCTGGGCGTGTTCCCAGGCCTGATGATCATGCTGAGTGTCATGGGCTTCAACTTCCTGGGCGACGGCCTGCGCGACCTCTTCGACCCCCGCATGCGCAGCCGCAGGTAGATGTCGCTCGCTCGGGCCCCTGGGCGCGCGCGCCACTTTGCGAATGCGCAGCCGCAGATGAGGCAGCCGCGCCTGCTGGTGGCCACGTTCCTGCTGACCGCGGGTAGCCTCCTGTACGAGGTCGCCCTCAGCCGCATGCTGTCGCTCGTTCACCACTCCGGGTACGTGTTCGCGCTGCTGTCCGCCGCCCTGCTGGGCGTGGGACTCGGAGCTGCCCTCGCCGCCTTGAGACCTGGCCTGCGGTTGGAGCGGCGGCTGGGCGACTGGGCTGCGTTGGCCGCTTTAAGCGCCCTGCTCCTCGTGGCTTTGGTGAACCTGCCCGGGCCCTTCAGTTCTCAGGCGCTGCAGCTCCTC
>Ga0265293_10011934_pt1 | contig 11664 bp, 15 predicted proteins | sample Munlanlewell138R_FD_192505 | JGI IMG/M metagenome (GOLD analysis project Ga0265293, IMG submission 192505) | Leachate microbial communities from a municipal landfill in Southern Ontario, Canada - Leachate well 138R | ecosystem: Engineered > Solid waste > Landfill > Unclassified | place: Canada... | reverse complement strand
GCAAGCTCCTTGCCGATGCGCCGGACAAAGCGCGCCGCAAGGCGATGCTCGCCTCCAAAGTGGAGGACATGCTGAATACGGTGGTGCGCCAGACAGCCTTCTATACATTCGAGCGGCGTATCCACATAGCGCGGCGCGAAGGCGAGCTGACATCCGACGATATTGGCCGTATCTGGCTTGAGGTACAGGGCGAGAGCCTTGGCCCCGCCATTCATCTCGGCGAGGGCTATGACACTTATTGGTGCTACATCTCGCATTTCATTCACGCGCCTTTTTATGTCTATGCCTATGCCTTCGGGGATTGCCTCGTGAACTCGCTCTACGCCGTTTACGAGCAGGCACAGGAGGGATTTGCGGAACGCTATTTCGAGATGCTGTCTGCGGGAGGAACGCTGCGCCACAAGGAGCTTCTGGCACCCTTCGGGCTTGATGCAAGCGATCCTGCTTTCTGGGATCGTGGCCTCTCCCTCATTGGCCGCTTCATCGACGAGCTTGAGGAGATGGAATGAGCGAGGGCCCGCGCCGACCGGGGAAAGGGGGCGGCACCGACAAGGGTGGCCGCGACCGGGAGGCGAACCGGCTCGGGCGTCGCCTTCAGCGCTATGCAAAAGTGGGTGCGGGTGTTGGCGGGTTTGCTGCCCGCGCGGCGGGCGCGCAGCTCTTTGGTGGCGATCAGGCGGATGCGCGGCTTGCGCGCGAATTGAAGATGGCGCTTGGTGGCCTCAAGGGACCGATCATGAAGGTCGCGCAAATGCTTGCGACCGTGCCCGACATGGTTCCCGCAGAATTTGCAGCCGAGCTTTCCGAACTCCAATCTTCCGCGCCGCCTATGGGCTGGCCTTTCGTCAAGCGGCGGATGCGGGCAGAGCTTGGGCCGGGCTGGGAGAAGCGCTTTGGTTCTTTCGAGAGGGAGGCTGCGGCTGCGGCCTCTCTCGGGCAGGTGCATCGGGCCGTTTCGCTTCAAGGGGAGCGGCTGGCGGTGAAACTGCAATATCCCGATATGCAGTCAGCGGTGGATGCGGATCTAAAGCAGCTTTCGCTCATCTTTTCCATTCACCGACGAATGGACCGCGCCATCAACACGCGCGAAATCCAGGCGGAGATTGCAGAGCGGCTGCATGAAGAACTCGATTATCGCCGCGAGGCCGCGCATATCCGCCTTTATGCGGAAATCTTCCGCGATGATCCGCGCATTACGGTGCCGGAAGTTTTCGACGGTCTGAGCACAGGCCGCCTTCTCACCATGAACTGGCTGGATGGTGCGCCTATACTCAGCTTCCGCGACCACCCGCTCGACAGCCGCAACCGCATTGCCGAGATCATGTTCACCGCGTGGTGGCGGCCTTTTTCGCGCTATGGCGTCATTCATGGCGACCCGCATCTTGGCAATTATTCCGTGCGGGAAGGCGAGGTGGCAGATGAATGGGGCATCAATCTGCTCGATTACGGATGTATCCGCATCTTCCCGCCCGCCTTCGTTGCCGGGGTGGTCGAGCTTTATCATGCGCTTGAGACGGATGATCGCGACCGCGCGGCAGCGGCCTATGAGAATTGGGGCTTCCGCGATCTCTCATCAGAACTGATTGATGTGCTGAATGTCTGGGCACGCTTCATCTATGCGCCGATGCTTGATGATCGCGTGCGCTCGGTCGCAGACGGGATCAAGCCGGGTGAATATGGGCGGAAGGAAGCTTTCGGCGTTCACAAGCGCTTGCGTGAGCTTGGACCTGTCACGCCGCCGCGTGAGTTCGTATTCATGGACCGCGCAGCCATCGGCCTTGGCTCCGTTTTCCTTCATCTCGGGGCGGAGCTGAACTTCCATCGCCTGTTCAATGAAGCCATCGAGAAGTTCGATATGCAGGAACTCGACAAGCGCCAGAAAGCCGCGCTAAAGAAGGCGGGCGTGCCGCCGGTTTCCTGAGCGGCTTCCTTCTCTTTGCCTTTGTAAAGTATGGAGTATCGGGCGATGACGGACGACCTCCTTGAGGAAAATGCAATTTCCCTGCCCGAAGGCTACCAGCTTCTCAACTGGTTCAGCGGTTTCGGACGGCAGATCGGGCCGCTCTATGAGCGTATCGAAGTGGATGGACGTTACTCGCGCGCTTTTCTTGTTCAGGAACATCACACCAATGGCATGAATAATTGTCATGGCGGTATGCTGATGGCCTTCGCGGATATGGCGTTTGGCCATGCCATCACCATGTCGGTGCATCGCTACTGGGTGACGGTTCGGCTGCTTACGGATTTCCTCTCCGGTGCGAAAGTTGGCGAATGGGTTGAGGGGACAGGCGAATTGATCGGTCAGGAAGATGATTTCTACACGGTGAAGGGCCGCATCTGGTGCGGCGACCGCACCATCATGACAGGCACCGGCGTCTTCAAGGCGCTGGGTGAACGGCCCGCGAAGTGAGCGCGCCTGAAGGCGGATTCGATCTCGCCCCGGGCGATGAGGAAGGGCCTTCCATCACGGTTGCCCCTGCATGGTTCACCCGCGCCATTGCGGTTGAGCCGGAAAGCCGCTTTGTCGATGTCGGCGGCGTAAGGGTCCATTATCTCCATTGGGGCGACCGGTCGAAGCCGGGCCTGCTTCTCGTTCATGGCAATGGGGCGCATGCGCGCTGGTGGTCTTTCGTTGCGCCGTTTCTTGCGCGCGAATATTCCGTTGCCGCCATTGACGTTACGGGCATGGGCGATAGCGGCTGGCATGAGCGCTACACCATCGAAGCCTTTGCCGAAGAGCAGATGGCCGTTTGCGAGGATGCCGGTTTCTTTGCGGGCGATGAGCCTCCCATCATTGTCGGCCATTCCTTTGGCGGCTTCATCACCATTCTGACAGGCGCGCTTTATGGCGAGCGGCTGGCGGGCACGGTTATCGTGGACAGCCCGGTCAACCCGCCAGACCGGCCGGGCGGGCCGCCTGACCGCAAGTTCCGCCCCCACCGCATCTATCCGACGCTGGAAGCGGCGATGGAGCGCTTCCGCCTCGCGCCGCCGCAACCCTGCGAGAACCGCTATATCGTGGACTATATTGCGCGGCATTCGCTGAAACGGGTGGAGAACCCGGAAGGCGGGGACGGTTGGACGTGGAAATTCGATCCCGCCATCTGGCAGCGTTTCGACATTGGCGATATGGGCGCGCGGCTTGCTGAGACGCGCTGCCGCATTGCCATCATGCGAGGTGAGTTCTCGGTGCTGCTGCCGGCAGAGATCGGGGAATATATGTTCAATCTGCTCGGTCGCTCGGCGCCCGTGATCGAGATTCCGCAAGCGCGCCATCATGTGATGCTCGACCAACCGCTCGCCTTTGTGGCGGCGCTGCGTGCGCTTCTTGCCGATTGGGATCATTCGGCCCCTTCGCGCAAGGTCATCAAGGGGCCGCTTCCTTCGCCTTTCGGCGGGTGAGAAAAGCACGGCTCGACACTGCAAGCAGCGTGAGCGGAATTGCACAGTTCCTTCCGGTATTTAGCGAATATCAAGAGGTAACCGATGCTTGCCGAGGGCGGATCGTTTGCTATAGTCCCGCTCGCTCAAAAGAGCTTAACAAATAGGCAGTAAAGCGGGCGAGGTAACATGGCTGGACTTCCGGAAGGCTGGGGCGAGGAAATGGATGCCGAAGAGCATCTCGACACCTATAAGGGTTTCCTTACGGTTACGAAATGGACCGGGATCAGCGTTGCCGTCATTCTCATTCTGATGGCGATCTTCCTGCTCTAATCCCGTTCGACGTGATTTTGTTACTTGAAATCACGGTCTAACGCTGCATATTCGAATAATTCTTATTCTCACTTGGCGGCCGTGATCTACGCGGACCCCGGAGAACAGGCAACGTCCATGAAACTAGCGATCCTCAAAGAACGGCTGGAGGGTGAAACCCGCGTTGCGGGCTCCCCGGAAACGGTGAAGAAGCTCGCCGCTCTTGGCCTCGATGTCACGGTCGAATCGGGGGCAGGCGCCTACGCCTCCTTCGCCGACCAGCTCTATGCCGATGCCGGTGCCACCATTGCGCCAGACGCAGCAACGGCGCTGAAAGATGCTGATCTCGTCTTCAAGGTGCGTGCACCTTCCGATGAAGAAATCGGGCTGATGAAGAAGGGCGCGATGCTCGCTGCCATTCTCAATCCGTGGGATGACAAAGAGCGCCTCCAGAAATATGCGGCGGCAGGCATCAATGCCTTCGCCATGGAGTTCATGCCGCGTATCACCCGCGCGCAGTCGATGGACGTGCTTTCCTCACAGTCGAACCTTGCAGGCTACAAAGCCGTCATCAATGCGGCCGCTGCCTTTACCCGCGCCATGCCGATGATGATGACTGCGGCGGGCACGATCGCGCCTGCGCGTGTCTTTGTGATGGGCGTTGGCGTCGCGGGCCTTCAGGCTATCGCCACGGCGAAACGTCTCGGTGCCATCGTTTCGGCGACCGACGTGCGTTCCGCCACGAAGGAGCAGGTGGAAAGCCTTGGCGGTACTTTCGTCATGGTCGAATCCGATGAAAGCGGCGATGCGGCTGGCGGCTATGCAAAGGAAATGTCGGAAGAATACAAGCGCGCTCAGGCGGCACTTGTTGCCGAACATATCAAGAAGCAGGACATCGTCATCACCACCGCGCTCATTCCGGGCCGTCCGGCACCGGAACTTGTGAGCGAGGAAATGGTAAAAACCATGAAGCCCGGTTCGATCCTCGTCGATCTCGCGGTGGAGCGTGGCGGCAACTGCCCGCTTTCCGAAGCCGGCAAGCGCGTTCAGAAGCATGGCGTCACGATCATTGGTGATCTGAATGTTGCTGCACAGCTCGCAGTCGACTCCTCGGCGCTCTATGCGAAGAACCTGCTCAACTTCATTACGCCCCTGATCGACAAGGAAACGAAATCCCTCGCGATCAACTGGGAAGACGAAATCATTACGGGTACCTGCCTGACGAAAGACGGTCAGGTAGTGCATCCGTCGCTCCGCGAAGGAGGCAACTGATGGAAGCGGCCGCTATCGATCCCTTTATCTTCAGACTCGCGATCTTCGTGCTCGCGATCTTTGTCGGCTATTACGTCGTCTGGAGCGTGACACCTGCGCTTCACACGCCGCTCATGTCCGTCACCAATGCGATCTCGTCGGTCATTATCGTGGGCGCGCTGATCGCGGTCGGCCTTGATCTCTCCCAGGCGGGTGAGACGACAGGCTGGCTCTCCAAGGGTTTCGGCTTCATTGCCGTGATCCTTGCCGCTGTGAATATTTTCGGCGGCTTCCTGGTCACGCAGCGAATGCTGGCCATGTACAAGAAAAAGCAGCGCTGAGAGGGCCACAGACATGTCAGCCAATATTGCGGCTCTTCTCTACGTCGTTTCGGCGGTTCTTTTCATCCTCGCGCTGCGCGGGCTTTCCTCACCTGAGACGTCACGGCAGGGTAATACCTATGGCATGATCGGCATGACCATCGCCATCGTGACCACGCTTGCCCTTCTGCAGGCGCAGAATTCGCTCACATGGGGGCTCATCGTTGCGGGCCTCGCCATTGGTGGCGGCATTGGCGCCGTCATCGCGCGGCGCATTGCGATGACGCAGATGCCGCAGCTCGTTGCGGCTTTCCACTCGCTGGTGGGCCTTGCGGCTGTGTTCGTTGCGTGGTCGGCCTTCCTCGCGCCGGAAGCCTATGGCATCGGCTCTTTCCACGCGATCTATGCGGCGAACCTTGTGGAAATGGGCATTGGTGTCGCCATCGGCGCGATCACCTTCTCTGGCTCGATCATCGCCTTTGCGAAGCTCAACGGGAACATGTCCGGTGCGCCGATCATGCTGCCGGGCCGCCATGTCATCAATGCAGCGATGGCGATTGCCATTGTTGGTGGCATTGCATGGCTCTGCTCCGATCCGTCGCGTCAGACGATCGAGCTGTTCCTCGCGATCACGATCCTGTCCTTCATCATCGGTTTCCTCATCATCATCCCGATCGGCGGCGCCGACATGCCGGTGGTGGTGTCGATGCTGAACTCCTATTCGGGGTGGGCGGCTGCCGGTATCGGCTTCACGCTGGGCAACCTCGCGCTCATCATCGTGGGTGCGCTGGTCGGCTCGTCGGGTGCGATCCTTAGCTACATCATGTGTAAGGGCATGAACCGCTCCTTCTTCAGCGTCATTCTTGGCGGCTTCGGTGCGGACACGTCCTCGGCTGGCAGCGGCGTTGTCGAGACACGCCCTGTGAAGCAGGGGTCGGCGGATGATGCGGCCTTCATCATGAAGAATGCCGGCTCCGTCATCATCGTGCCGGGCTATGGCATGGCGGTGGCGCAGGCGCAGCACACGCTTCGTGAGATGGCTGATCTGCTCAAGGAAGAAGGCGTGAAGGTTTCCTACGCCATTCATCCGGTTGCGGGTCGTATGCCGGGCCACATGAACGTGCTTCTTGCGGAAGCGAATGTGCCCTATGACGAAGTGTTTGAGCTGGAAGATATCAACAACCAGTTCTCGCAGGCAGACGTTGCTTTCGTTATCGGCGCGAATGACGTGACGAACCCGTCTGCCAAGACGGACACTTCAAGCCCGATCTATGGCATGCCGATTCTCGACGTTGAAAAGGCGAAGACCGTTCTCTTCATCAAGCGCGGCATGGGCTCTGGCTATGCGGGTGTGGAGAACGAACTCTTCTTCCGTGACAACACCATGATGCTCTTCGGCGATGCGAAGAAGATGGTGGAAGAGATCGTCAAGAACCTCTGAGCTTGAACACAGGCTGGACGAAACGGACGGGCGGCGTTCAAGATGAGCGTCGCCCGTTTTCTTTCCAAACGGGCCATGAAAAAGGGGACTGGGAACATGATCTGGATTGCTCGTATCGCGGCCTTTCTGGTGGGGCTTTTCTCGCTTGTTGCAGGGGCAGCGACGCTGATATCGCCGGTGGAAATGGGTGAATTGCTTGGCATCGGGGCGCTCTCGGATATCGGTCGCAATGCGCTGCGTGCCGATATAGGCGCCTTCTTCCTCGCAAGTGCGATTGCGAGTACGGTGGCACTCTTTGGCGGGCGTCCACAATGGATTCTGGGTGCGGCGGTGCTTTACGGCCTCGCGGCGGCGGGCCGTATTCTCGGCGTCATTGTGGATGGTGCGCCCGAAGGCGTGCTTCTGCCTATCGTGGTCGAGATCACGATGCTGGTGCTTTCCCTCTTCGCCGCCCGGAAGCTTGCACGCGGCTGAGAATCAAATCACCTGCTGGACGAAAAGAACGGGCGGTGCTCACATGAGCGCCGCCCTTTTTGACTCTGCATCGCTCTCGGGGGAGAGGCATGGATATTTATCACGGCTGGTTTGACCTGAAGCCCGGCGTTTCCGATCTCGATTTCGTGGATGCCTTTGAGCGATATATGGAGCGCCTTGAGGGGGAAGGTGTAATCGAGGGCTGGCGGCTGATGCGCAAGAAGCTCGGCCTTGCGCCCGCCCGGCTCGGTGAATTTCATTTCATGATCGAGGTGGCGGATCTCACCCAGCTTGATGCGGCCTTCAATTGGGTGGCAACGCGTGCCGAACCCATCGAGGGCGATCATCACGGCGTGAATGCGCTGGTGCAGAATATTGAATTCGCGCTTTATCGCGATTTCCCCGACCCCGTACGTGAACGTGGCGAAGAACGGTTCTGAGGGCTGCATGGACTGCACCATTCGTGAGGCGCAACCTGAAGACCGTCCGGCCCTTGTGCGCCTCATGGGCGATCTGCACGACTTTGAAGCCGCGCTTGAGGAAAACCGTGCAGGGCGCGAAGCGGCGGATGGCCATCTCGCCTGGGTCGAGGGGCAGGTGGCCGCATTGGGCGGCGTCATTCTCGTTGGCGAGCGGCAGGGCGCGGTGCAGGGCTTCATCTGTTACACATTTGAGGAGGACCCCGGCACTTTTGTGAAGCCTGCCTATCGCCGCCACGCGCTCATATGGGACATTGCGGTTGCTGAGGAGGCGCGGGGCCGGGGGCTTGGTCGGTCGCTGCTTGCTGCTGCCGAGGAAGCAGCACGCAAGGCAGGCATTTCCGAAATACGGCTCTATGTGCTCGAAGCCAATGAACGCGCGCGCCGTATCTATGCGGAGGCAGGGTTCAAGAGTTATGAGCTCTTTCTGGCGAAGCGGCTGTGATGTGACCTTCGCGCCTATCTGTGGGACCATGTGCCCATAAATAATAAAAGAAAGGCAGGAGGGGTTTTCTCCGCCTTCAAGAAAAAGGGGGCTCCCATGCAGGCGGTTCTGATTTCTTCAGGCCTGATCCAGATCACCTTTGCCGTGGCGCTTGGCTGGGTCATGGTCATCATGTACGGGCCGCGCAAGCATTTCGGGCCGCTGCGCGATGTGAAGCGGGTGCTTCAGTGCCATATCGACAATATTCTGATGGCTCTGCTGCAATTCGCGATTGCGGCTGTCCATCCCGCCATTCCTGAGATTGCCGGTTGGCTGCTCGTCATTGGCTCATGGACGAATGCGCAGCTCTTTCTCATCCATGCCTGCTCGCCGCAGGGCTATATCAAGCACCGGCTGCTGGATATGGGCACGACGCTCTCCTTCCTGCTGCTGACCATCGCCTATCCCTGGTTGCTCTACGCCTGGTTCACGGGCTGAGGCCAGAGCGCGGACAAAGAAAAACGCCTCCGGAAACCGGAGGCGTTTTCAAATTCGGGAACCGCGAAAGACTTACTTCCGGCCAGCAACGCCCGATTCACGCTGGGCGCGCTTGCGCGCGAGCTTGCGGGCACGGCGGATCGCCTCGGCCTTCTCGCGTGCGCGCTTCTCGGACGGCTTCTCATAGAAGTTCCGGAGCTTCATTTCGCGGAACACGCCTTCGCGCTGAAGTTTCTTCTTCAGGGCCTTCATCGCCTGGTCGACGTTGTTATCGCGAACGAGTACCTGCACGGGCTGATCCTGCTTCTGGTTCAATAAGTTAGTCGCGGGAACCGAGTTTCGGGCCCCGCGAGAGACGCCTATCTATCAAAGGAATCGGTGTTTGTCCACCGCCGGGCACCTCAAAAACCGGGCTTTTCTGCCCAATTGGCGGGCTGAAGGCCGCGGCCCCGGTTGCCGGAGGCGTGTTGCCGCTTCATATTCCCCTTCATGGCCATACGCAAGATTGCCCGCATGGGCCACCCCGTTTTGCAGCAGGTGGCAAAGCCCGTCCCGGACCCGACCGCGCCGGGAGTGAAGCTTCTTGTCCGCGACATGATCGAGACCATGATCGACGCGAACGGGGCGGGGCTGGCTGCCCCCCAGATTTATGAGCCCTGGCGCGTGGTGGTGTTTCAGGCGCCGCCGGAGCGCGCGCCTGAGGGGATTGATGAGGAAGAGGTCTTTGACCACACGGCGCCTCTCACCGTGCTCATCAACCCCGAGATCGAGCTTCTGACCGAGGAAAAGGAAAAAGGCTGGGAGGGCTGCCTCTCGGTGCCCGGCCTGCGGGGCTCCGTCCCGCGCTATACGGCGCTGCGCTATCGCGGCGTGACCCCTGATGGCGAGATCATCGAGCGTGTCGCGCGCGGCTTTCATGCCCGTGTGGTTCAGCATGAATGCGACCATCTGGACGGTATTCTTTATCCCCAAAGGATGGATGATTTGACAGAGTTAATCTTCGAGAGCGAGGCGCGGGCATGGGCCGATGCGCGGGCGCGCGAGGTTTCAGAGGAGAAGGCAGATGGCTGAGACAGTGAAATCCGCTGCAGGGAAGAAGCGCCCCGGCGCGGGCAAGCACGCCCCCGACTACCTCGCCGAGACGCGCGCGAAAATATTGGAAGAAGCGCTACCCAATGTGCCCTTTGATGGCTGGACGCCGCGCCTCCTGCGCGATGCGGCAGAGCAGGCGGGGGCGACGGCAGGCGAAGCGAGGCTCGCTTTTCCAGGCGGTGTGCTAGATCTCGTCGATTACTTCCTCGCAGATGGCGACCGGCGTATGACAGATGCACTGTCGCATGAAGACCTTACCTCAATGAAAATCCGTGAACGGATCACTCATGCGGTGCGGACGCGGATCGAGGTTGATATTCTCCATCGCGAGGCGATGCGCCGCGCGGTGACGCTTCTCGCGCTGCCGAGTTCCGGCGGGCTTGGGCCGCGCACGCTTTATCGCACGGTGGATGCGATCTGGCGCGCGACGGGTGACACATCCACTGATGTCAATTTTTATACGAAACGCGCAACGCTCGCCGGGGTCTTCTCGGCGGTATCGCTTTACTGGTTTGCCGATGAATCGGAAGACCATCAGGATACATGGGCGTTTCTCGACCGGCGCATAGAGGATGTGATGCGTTTCGAGCGCTTGAAAGCAGGCGTGAAGGGCGTGGCGGAAAAGCTGCCTGACCCGTTCGCCCTTCTCGGAAGGCTGCGCTACGGGCGCGGCTGATTTCGAGAGATCAGGCCGGGCGCTTGTCGAGCGGATAGAGGCGTGTGACATGGCCCATCTTGCGGCCGGGGCGCGCCTCGCCCTTGCCATAGAGATGGATGCCCGTGTTGGGCTCGCTTGCCAGTGCCTTCCACTCATCCACATCATCGCCGATGAGATTTGTCATCACAGCATCGGAGTGACGCGCGGGGCGGCCAAGCGGCCAGCCGCAAATCGCGCGGATATGTTGCTCGAACTGGCTGACGACGCAGGCATCCATCGTCCAATGGCCGGAATTGTGGACGCGGGGCGCGATCTCGTTGACGAGGAGGCGCTCGGCGCCAGCGCCTTCTGGCAGCAGAAACATTTCAACGCCCATCACACCCACATAATCCAGTTTTCGCACAATGCGTGAGGCGATGGCGCGGGCTTCATCGGCTATGGCGTCGGGCAGGTTGGCGGGCACAAGCGTCTGATGGAGAATGTGGTTCTGGTGGATATTTTCCACGGGATCATAAGGCGCGATCTCGCCATCCGTGCCGCGCGCGACGACCACGGAAATCTCGCGCTCGAAAGAGACGAAGCCTTCAAGGATTGCGGGCGCGCGTCCAATCTCCTCATAGGCGACGAGTGCGTCATCCGCCGACATAATCTTTGCCTGACCCTTCCCGTCATAGCCGAAGCGGCGCGTCTTCAACACGCTCGGGCAGCCAATGTTTTCAACAGCGGCGCGGAGGCTTGCTTCATCTGACACATCGGCAAAAGGCGCGGTCAGAATGCCTTGGGCCTTCATGAAGTTCTTTTCGACGATCCGGTCCTGCGCGGTGGCGAGCGCAAGCGGGCCGGGGCGCACAAGGCCGCGTTCGGCGAGAATGCGCGCGGTTTCCGCAGGTACATTCTCGAACTCATAGGTCACGACATGGACGCTGTCGGCAAAGCGCCGGAGCGCTGCTTCGTCTTCATAGTCGGCACAGGTGACATGCGCTGAAACTTCGGCAGCGGGCGGGCTTTCTTCCGGTGAATAGATATGGGCGTGAAGGCCAAGTTCAGCAGCTGCGCTCGCGAGCATACGGCCGAGCTGTCCGCCACCGAGAATGCCGATCGTGCCGCCGGGGGCGATGATGCCGCTCTTGTTCGACATGGGGAGCGTTCTACTTGTCTTCCGGCGCGCGGCCGACAGAGGCCGTCTGCTTCGCGCGGTAGCTGTCGAGCCGCTTTGCAAGCGCTTCATCGGAAAGGGCGAGAACGGCGGCAGCGAGAAGGCCCGCATTCTTCGCGCCCGCATCGCCAATGGCGAGCGTGCCGACGGGAATACCGCCCGGCATCTGCACGATGGA
>Ga0265293_10011933_pt1 | contig 11664 bp, 22 predicted proteins | sample Munlanlewell138R_FD_192505 | JGI IMG/M metagenome (GOLD analysis project Ga0265293, IMG submission 192505) | Leachate microbial communities from a municipal landfill in Southern Ontario, Canada - Leachate well 138R | ecosystem: Engineered > Solid waste > Landfill > Unclassified | place: Canada... | reverse complement strand
CTTGGTTAATTATTGGTTTTTGGAATCATTTTGAAGGAAATTGGGGATTATGTATTTTTGGTTTATTTTTACTTATTCCAACATTAATTATTTGGGCAAATGAATAAAAAATTATGAAAAGTAAAAAAGAAATATTAAAAATAATAGATAAATTAGATAATTTAGTTGGGAAATTAAATTTTACCGATCAAAAATTAAAAGGTAAAAATTGTGGAATAGAAAGTGATGATTTTATAAGAGGATTTAATAGTGCTGTTAATATATTTCATTATAATATAGGAATTGAAAGAAAATTAGTTGAACATAATGTTACTTGTGGATACGAATTAGATATTAAATTAAATAAATGATACCTATACCTCCAAATGTTGTTAATCCAGTAGTTCCAAATGTTTATAATTATTGGAATGTATCAATTATTATTATTACTTGTATATTAATAATATATTTTTTATTAATTAAAAAATGAAACAACAAATTAAAAAAATATTATTTTATAAAGAATGTATAAAAGCTTTAAATAAAATAGATCATCTTTGTCATTGGAGAGGTGGAACTGGTAAATCTAAAAAAATAGAACATACTTGTGGTTCTTGGCCTGATCCTACTTGGACTAAAAAAGATTTTAAAGCAAAAGCAATTGCCAGTAAAAAATGTTTAGCTTGTAATCCTAAAAAAAATGAAATTCAAAAATAAAATAAAAATATTAGATCAAACTTGTTTTGCTTGTCCTAGTCAATGGGAAGGATTATTTGATAATGGTGATTATCTTTATATTAGATATAGATGGGGTTATTTAACTGTATCGAGAAATGGTAAACATATTTTTGAAAAAAGTGTTGGTGGTGAATGGGATGGAGTTTTAGATACTACCAATATGTTAAAAATTACTGGTTTAAAGTTTGAAAAATAATATGACTTATACTGATTTTATAATGTCTGGTGGTGAAGTATTTCCAAAAGATATGTATCCTATTAAAAGAACATCATTTAGAAAAATTAAATATTATCCAACTTATCAAATATTATGAAACAAATTTATTTAGATAATGCTGCTACCACAAAAGTTGATTCTAAAGTAGTAAAAGCTATGCTTCCTTACTTTACTAATTATTATGGAAATGCTTCTGAACCTCATTTATTTGGAGAAAAAGCAAGAGAAGCAATAGAAAATTCAAGAGAAATAATTGCTGATTTTCTAGGTACTACTGATAGTAGTGATATTATTTTTACTTCTTGTGCGACTGAATCACTTAATTTAGTTCACAAAGGATTAGTTAAAAATTATTTAGAAACTCATCATAATGAAAAACCTCATATTATTACTACTACTATTGAACATAAAGCTGTTTTAGAAGCTTGTAAAAATTCAGGTGCAGAAATTACTTTAATTCCAGTTGATTTCTATGGACGAGTAAATGAGGAAGATATTAGAATGAATATTAAAACAAATACTATTTTAGTATCAGTAATGTATGTTAATAATGAAATAGGAACGATACAACCAATTAAAGATATTGGGGAAATGTTAAAAGAATGGAACAAAAAACATAAAACTAATATTCTATTTCATACTGACGCTACTCAAGCAATCGAATATTTAGATTGTAATGTAGATGAATTAGGAGTTGATTTACTTTCTTTTAGTGGTCATAAAATTCATGCTCCTAAAGGAATTGGTTGCTTATATATTCGTAGTAACAGTGAACTTACTATACCTTTAACTAGACAACAAGATGGAGGGGGACAAGAATTTGGATTAAGAGCTGGAACAGAAAATGTTCCTTATATTGTAGGATTAGCTAAAGCAGTTGAATTAATTGAAAAAATAGATGTAAAAAAGATTAAAAGATTAAGAGATGATTTTATGTGGTGGATAGTTGAAAATCTTTCTGATGAATTAGTTTTAACGGGTTCACGTTGTTACAGAGCGCCTCACATTGCTTCTTATGTTTCTAAAAATATTAAAGGCATTGATTTAGTATCAGCGCTATCTCGAAAAGGTATTGCTTGTGCTTCAGGTTCAGCTTGTAATTCAGATAGTATTGAACCTTCCCATGTTTTAAAAGCTGTTAAAGTACCAAAAGCTTATATAAATGGATCAATAAGATTTTCTTTAAGTAAATACACTACTCGTAGAGAAATTCAAGTAGTTGAAAAAGAATTAAAAATGATTGTTAATACACTAAGAGGCAAAAATATATGAATGAAATAACTGTATTTAAAATTAGAATTGATGAAATTTCTCCTATTAGAATTAAGTTCGAATTATTCTCTGGCGATAGAGTTAAGGATACTTATGTAAACGTTCTTTCCCAAGGCTCTTATGCTAGTGTAGGACGTATATCTTTATCGCCTCGACAATTTTCTGATTTTGCTACTCGTTTAATTGCTTATGTTCATACTACTAAAAGTTTAAATGATGAACAATTAACAATTTTATGGAGTCTAAAAATAAATATTTTTGATCACGAAGCTCAAGAGCTTTCTAAATCAATATTCCAAAATTATGCTTTACAGCTTAATAAATTAGGTTTAACAAAGGAGAATTAATATGTCTAATAATAAAAGTCTTGAAGTTCAAGAATTAGCAGTAGTAGAAGATTCTATTACTCTTAATCCGTTAGATTTAGAAAAAGCTAATACTTGGGAAGATTTTATAAGCTTATGGACTGTTTCAAAAGAAATAGATGTTCGTAATCAATGGTTTAAAGGTGATATAGCTAATCGAGTAGCTGTTATACATGGAGAAAGTAGTTTAAGTAAATTTGCTCAAGATGTTCAAGAAAAAAGAGTAACAATTGAAAGTTATCGTAGAGTAGCTAGAGCTTTTCCACCTGAAACTAGAGGTTATAATTTAAGTTGGACTCATTATTTTGTTGCTTCTTATACTGATTCTTTTAAGAAAGGTGAAGGTAAATTTGAAAGTGATAATAGATTCCAATGGATTGAAAAAGCTAATGATGAAAATTGGTCTACTTCTAGATTAGCTGTAGAAATTAAAAAAAGTGGTGCTTTAGTTGAAAAGAAACAAGAAATTTTTCAATATTATAATGAATATCTAGATAAAGTAAGATGTGTTTTACTACATATAGAAAAAACTCAATTAGTAAAATCAGAAGCTGAACAACTTTCAAATAAATTAATGTCAATTTATGATGAATTTACTATTTACTTAGATACTCTAAAATAAACTTCTAGTTGATTTTTGAGGCTAAAAATAGTATTATTAAGTATAGAAAATTAAAGAAAATTATGAATGTAGAAGATCAAAAAAAATTAGTTGATAACATTACAGAAGGGAAGAAAGAAACATTAGGTATGAACGATAAATTTAAATTTCAATGTAACGGTTGTGGTAAATGCTGTTTTAATAACGATGTCATGGTAAATGTATACGATATTATTCGATTAAGACATGGTTTAAAAAAAACTACTCAAGAAATTTTTCAAGAAAATTATATCAATTTTTATATTGGTCCGTCTTCAGGTTTACCTGTTATTAGCTTAAATTTTACTAAAATAGATGATAAAAGTAATATTACAGGTTGTCCTTTTTTAATTCCAAATTTTGATAATAAACAAAAACTCAAAGGTTGGTTATGTAAAGTTCATAATGATAGACCAATTATTTGTAAATTATTTCCTTGTGGTAGAGTTCAAAGAATTAATATAAAAACAAAAAAAATTGAAGAAAATTTTATTCTTCAAGACACTAAAGAAGATAGAGCTTTTTGTCCAGGATTTAATTCTCAAAAAGAACAGACTTTAAATGAGTTTTTAAGTGGTCAAAATTTTTGGCAGTCAAAAGAGGGTTCTGCTACTTTCACCTTGATTTTAGATTACCTCAATGATTTGGGTTTTTATGCCTCTACTAAAGACAATCAAAGTTCTAAAAATAAGCCTTTATTTAAATCTGATTCAAAAATATTAATTTTATTAGGAAATCTTTTATATAATTTTGATTCTTTTAATGCTTTTTCAAGCGATCCAAGAGTTAGAAAAACAATTTACGATGTTAATGCTACTCAAAAAGATTTTTTATATGTTGAAAATAAAATTTTTGAAGTAGTTAAAAAATTTGTTAATTTAATAAAAAATACAAAACCTAGCGAACAAGCCTTCCAACAATTTATTAATTCTCTAACATTAGGGGGTGAAAATATAAATGACAAATAAAGAAGAAAATAAAGAAGAAATTAAACCAATCGAAACTGAAGAAGAAGTTGAAATGACTCCTTATGAAGCGATGGATTTAGTTGATGAAAGTCAAATTGTAAATGAGATCGAAGGGAAAATAACCGATGAAGCTCTTGTTTACAGTTTTCCTGATAAGGCAAGCGGTAAGGAAATTACTGGTTTATCTTGGAAAGGAACTAAAGCTGTTTGGTGGGAATTTAATAAAAAAGGTTATACACAAATGACTATTACTGATAAAGTAATTATTACTCAAGGGGATGGTTATGTTGATGTAGCTTGTTATGCTTACGATGAATTACGAAAAATTGGTGCTTGGGGTATGGCTCGTGGATATACTAAACAACAGACTCGTAATGGTCAGATCGAAGATAGATTTGCTTCAGCAAAAGCTATGAGTAAATCTCAACGTAATGCTTTAAATCAATTATTCCCAATGGAAAAAGTTGCGATTATAATCAAATCTTTTATGAAACAAGGAAAAGGAATAAAACTTACTCCTCAAATTGTTTCCCAAGTTAAACAACAAGTTACTGGATCTTCTATCGGTAAACAAGTTACTCAACAAGATTTAATGAAAAAATTTGGGATGGATACTTCTCAAATTGCTCCTAAATGTCCTAATTGCGGTACTATAATGAACTTAGTTCAACGCAAAGACGGAACAGGTATTTTCTGGTCTTGCATACATTGGAGAGATAAAGGATGTAAAGGTTATAATGTTGATGAAGTTGATATTGATGGTTCTATTACTATGAAAAAAACTTCACCAAAGAATTTTGTTCCTAAGAAAGAAGAACCTATGCCTTTCTAGTTAGTGATAGACAGGATTATTGAAAAATAGTCCTGTTTTCAGTGATTAGAAAAAGAAAATTATGAAACAAAAAATTTATAATAAAATGGAAGAATGGTATTTTCCTGAAATTGATTATCAAGAAATGATTAATAATTTCAGATATACCAAAGACCCTTTAAAAGAAATAATAGGAAAAGAATATTGTTTTCCTTTAAGAGATATTCCTTTAATGTTTCATTCTAGAGCGTGGGAAATAGATCCAAAAACTAAACAAGAAGTATATGGACAACAACAACAATTTCAATTTTGGAACAAACAATTTAATGATAAATTAGAAAAAATACTTAAAAAATTAAAACCTAAATTAATTTTAGAAGTAGGTGCTGGTGATGGAACTTTATCTAAAATATTAAGTGATAGAGGTTTTAATATAATTGCAACAGATAATTATTCATGGCCTTTTAGAAAAAGATTCTTTAAAGTTGAAAAAATAGATTATAAAAAAGCACTTGAAAAATATCAACCTGATGTTGTTATCAATTCTTGGATGCCTTTAGGAACTGATTGGACTAAAGATTTTAGAAAAACTAAATCAGTTAAGCATTATATTACTATTGGAGAAGTAAATGCTTGTTGTGGAGGTGATTGGACTGATAGAAAAACATGGCCGACAAGAAGACAAGATGAAGCTAGTAAATATGCTTTATGTCGTAGTGATAGTTGTTATTTTCATGATAATAATAAAAATAGATTAGATCATTTTATGATGCATCATTCAGAAGTTTATTTATTTTCAAGAAGGAGAAAATTATGAAAGAAGGAATTTTTAGAGAAGGTGATTTAATAATCATGGTTTCTATAGATAATGGAATGTGGCATTTAAGCATTTCTCATAAAAATCGTTATCCTACTTTTGATGAAATTAGAGATGCTCGATATAAATATATTCCTGATGAAGTAACAATGGCTATGATTTATCCTCCTAAAGCAGAATATATTAATGTTTGTGAAACATGTTTCCATTTGTGGGAAATTAAAGAATAATGATAGATAATAATTTTCTTTTTTTACAATTTCATTTTGATGATTTAATAAAAATTGTATATGAAGAATCATTAGATGTGAAGGAATATTTTAATTTACAAAAAAATCATGATCCAAAAATATATAATCATTATCTTTCAAGAAAAAACTGGCAAACAATAAATTTAGATAGTTATTTAGCTAAATCTTTAATTAAATATAAAAAAACTGGAAAAGTAACAAAAAAATTAAAAAAATATATTTTAAAAGAAATTGAAAAAGCAAAATTAATACAAGTTGAAAATTTATCGTTATTAGAAGATAATAAAAATAAAGCTAAAAATGGTTTTATTTATATTCTTAAAAGTAAAAATTTATATAAAATAGGTAGAACTTTACAATTCAAAAAAAGAATTAAAATATATAAAACAGAAAATCCTTTTGGAATAAAAATAATTTTTCAAAAAGAAATAGATGATTGTTTTAATACAGAATTAGAATTATTAAAAAAATTTAAAAATAAAAAGTATAAAGGAGAATGGTTTAAATTAAATAAAAAAGATATTAAATGGATTAAAAATAATATATGAGATATTCAATTACAATAAACCAATTAGCTATTGTTACTAATAATCTTGATCTGTCAATTGAGGAAGTTATAATATTAGATTATCTTTATTGGCTTTGTAAAAGTGATAATTTGAAATTACATAGAATTATTATAGACAATGAAGAATATACATGGTTTGATTATGGATATTTTATTAAACAAAATCCTTTATTACAAAATAAATGGAAATCAAAATCTTCTCTAACCACAAAATTAAAAATATTAGAAGATAAAAATTTTATAAAAACTAAATTATCAGGAGAATATATTCAAAAAAAATATATATTAGTTCTACCAAAAATAGAAATTATGTATGGAGATGATGATACAAAAAGAAAGAATAAAAAAAATATAGAAAAAGAAAGATGTGATTGGTGTAATAATAATAATTTACCTATAGAAGAACATCATTATCCTATTCCTGAAATAAAAGGTGGCAAAAAAATAGTTAGGATATGTAGTAATTGTCATTCTTTCTTTCATGAAACTGATAAAAATTTATCACCGGAAGAAAGAAAAAAGATTACTGTTCAGAAATCTAAACAGTATACTGTTTCAGAAACTAAACAAGTCTCGTTTAGAAAACTAAACGTAGATAATAATAATATAAATAATAATAATAATAATAAAGAAAAAAATATAATAAAAAAAGAAAAATATCCTTTATCAGCTATTACTGAAGATGATATTAGCCAAATAGCAATTCAATATCATACTTCTATTGGTTATGTAAAACTTCAATTAGAAAAATTAAGAAATTATGCACCAAACAAAAAAGGTAAACCTTATTCAGATTATAAAGCCGCTCTTCGTAATTTCGTTTTATTATCTATGGAAAGAGCAATAGAAAAAAAACAGGAGGATAAATATGCACCAATCGATGCCCGAAACGTTAAATAAAGAAGAAGATTTATATGATGAAGAATGGACTGTAGTGATGAATACTAAAGGGAAATATACTCTTTCTAAACTTCAAGCAATAATTCTTAAACAAGCAATAGCTACTGGTAATAGAGGCACTATTATGTTTCAAACTTTTGCTATTCCTATTCCTTACATAGTGGAATTTTATCGAGTTAGAAGATTTTTAAAAGATACTTTACAATTAACTGCTCAAACTAAAGAACAAGAATATAAACCTATGGATCCAAAAGTATTTGAAAAATATAAAAAAGAAATTTATGAGAAATTAGGTAAAAAAATTTAAATAGTGCTATTTAAAAATAACAATATATAATTTAATTAATTAGTTAATATTTATTTATTAAAAAGAAAATTTATGAAAATAAACTGGTCTTGGTTCTACAAAGGTGTTGTGTTAGGTTTTTTAATACTTAACACTTATATATTAATCATTAAATAAAATATGAAATTCATAGATCAAAATGGTGATGTTATCACTAAAAATGTAGTTAAAGCGTTTATATTCGCTTTTTTAGTTTTAATTATTTTGTTTAACCTACCTTTTGTTTTTGTTCCGGTTGGTTATCGTGGTGTTCAAATTAGATTAGGAAATACTACTGGTAATATCTATCAACAAGGTATTAATTTTCAAGTTCCATTTATAGAAAAATCTAAGAACATTGAAGTTAGAACCCAAAAAGTTGAAGTTGAAGCCAGTTCTGCATCTAAAGATTTACAAACAGTTTCTACTAAAGTTGCTCTAAATTTTTCATTAAATGAAAAGCAATTAGTCGATCTTTATCAAACTATAGGTGAAGAATATGATAAAAGAATTATTCAACCAGCACTTCAAGAAGCTGTTAAAGCTGTAACTGCTAAATTTACTGCTGAAGAATTAATTACTAAAAGAAATGAAGTAAGTAATGGTATTAAAACTGTTTTAGTTGAAAGACTTACTCCTCGTGGTATCCAAGTTGAAGATTTTAGTATTACTAATTTTGATTTTTCAGAAAGTTTTAATAATGCAGTTGAAAAGAAAGTTACTGCTGAACAAGATGCTCTAGCTAGTAAGAATAAACTTGAACAAGTTAAATATGAGGCTGAACAATCAGTCGCTACAGCTAAAGGTCAAGCAGAAGCTATTAGAATTCAAGCTGAAGCTATTAATAGCCAAGGTGGAGCTGATTATGTCCAACTTCAAGCAATTAAACAATGGAATGGAGTACTTCCAACTCAAATGACTCCAAATGCTACTTTACCAATTTTAAAACTTAACTAAAATTGATTCTTTAAGCCTATTAGAAATAATAGGCTTTATAGAGTTAATACTCTAAATTATAATTTTAATTAAAAATGAAAAAATCAACAAAAATTTTATTAGTTATATTAGCAATAGTCTTTATTATTTCTTTAAGTACTAAAAAAAATAATACTGTTCAAAAAACTACTTTACAAACTCCTATAGCAACTCCTGTTTCTACTCCAAGTGCTACTCCTACGCCTATTAAAGTATCTAATCGTATGCCTGAAGAATTTAGAACTGCTTATATAGATAGTTGTAAAGAAAGTAATAGTAAAAACGCTGCTTATTGTGAATGTACAATGAAATATTTAGAAGATAGATATAGTAATGAAGAAATAATGGAAATGTCTTTAAAATATATAGAAGATGAAATACTTCCTAAATCATTAATATCTGCAGCTTTGGATTGTGTTGAATTATATAATGACTAATCAATTAGTAAACTTATGAATAGAACAGAAGAATTAAATAAGATACTTGATAAACTTACAAAAGACGAATCAAAAGATTTAGAAAAAGAAGTTAAAGAACTTGTTGATAAAGTATGTAATTTACCAATGTCTCAATTTTTATTACTTATGCAAGTTCTACAAGAAGTTAATAAAAGATATAATCTAATTACTAAGTAATATGTATGGAAAAGTTCTTTATAATCCAAATGGAGATTTCTTTACTTGTGAATTTCCAATAAGAGACGCTAATGGAAGTGTTCATATTTGTGGGAAACATTGTCGAGACTTAGTTCGTCATATTACTCGACATCATAAAATACCTGTTCGAGAGTATAAAAAGCTATTAGGTTTAGATATGAATGAACCTTTAATATCTAGACAAACAACTGAAAAATTACAAAAAGCTAATTTAGAAAATGGAACTTGGCAAAATTTAGCAGCAGGTAAACCTTATAGAATTAAAAAAGGTCAAAAAAGAGTTCAATCTTACGATAGAAGTGAACAAACTAAAACAAGATTAAGAACTCTTAAATTAAAAAAATCTAAAACAAAACCTAAACTGAGTCTTGATTTTGATTTTAATTTAGTTGATAATATAGTTAATAAGAATTAAGATAATTAATAATAATGGACGAAACAAATTTATACAAAACTACGAACTTTCATGTTGCGGTTTGGTTGATGATGAATAATATTACCCTTTTAGATATAGATCAGACAAATAAAAGAAGATTAGAATTTATATTTGAAGAATTTCTAGATAAAGAATTTCTTTTAAATAGTTTTTTCCAACAAGAACAACTCCAAAATTACATTTCTAAATCGCAAGAACTTAAAGCGAGAATGTATGCTACCCATTCACCTGAAGAATATGCCAGAAATAACTAAACTAAACAAAGTAATAAACGAGATTAACAAAAAATTTGGAGAAAATACTATAGGAAGAGTTGGTTCAATGCCAACATTAGAAGCCGAAAGAGTATCCTCAGGTTCTCCTTATCTTGATTGGACTATTGGTGGAGGTTGGCCTTTAGGAAGAACAATAGAATTATATGGAATATTTTCATCAGGTAAATCTTTAATAGCTCTTAGAACTGTGGCAGAATTTCAGAAATTAGGTAAAAGTGTTGTTTATATTGATAGTGAAAATGCTTTCTCTCCAACTTTTGCTCAACATATAGGAATAGATTCTGATAAATTAATCCTTTCTCAAATATCTGCTGGAGAAGATGTTTTTGATATGATTGATAAACTTTTAGATACAGAAGTATCTTTAATTGTGGTTGATAGTGTTGCTTCTTTACTTCCAAATTATGAAGCTGAAAATGAAATGGAAAAACAAACGATAGGACTTCATGCACGTTTAATGTCTAAAGGACTTCGTAAAATAACAGCTAAAGCAGCACATAATAAAACTTTAATTATCTTTGTTAATCAAATTAGAGAAAAACCTACAACTTATGGAAATCCAAACGTAACTACTGGCGGTAGAGCTTTAGGTTTTTATTCTTCTCTTAGAGTAGAAGTATCAAGAGGAGATTTTATAGAAGAAGATAAAAATAAAATAGGACAACAAGTTAAATTTAGAATAACAAAATCTAAAGTTTGTCCTCCTTTTAGAGAAGGTTATTTCCTTTTTTATTATCCAAATATGGAAATTAATACTCCTCAAATTGTATTCGATGGATCAGATGAATTAGTATCAATGCTTCTTTTACAAAAGAAAATTATTAGACGCGGTGGTTATTATGATGTTGTTGGACGAACTTTCCAAGGAAGAGAAGAACTTGAAAGAGAAATTAGAGATAATAATGAATTTAGAGAAGAACTAAATAATTTATGGAAAGAAGAAAAAGTAAAAGCAATAGAACCAACAGAAATAATAGAAAAGAAAAAAAAGGAGAAAAAGAATGACGAATAAATTACCTGATGACGCTATGTTATTAATGAATTGGTTTGAATCAGGAGTTCTTAGAGGTGTTTTACAAAAAAATAACCAATTTGATCAATTACCAAAATCATTACAATTAAAACTAAATATATTATTTAGTCAAGCTTATTTATCTCATCCTACTTTAGGAAAACAAGCTAAAAAAGATATTGACAATTATTACAAAGAGTTATTATTATTAGAGGAGTCAAACAATGAAAAATCTAAATAAAGCCACCTTAATTGGGAATGTGGTTAAAGACCCAGAGTTAAAATATACCCCACAAGGAACTGCAGTAGTTTCTTTTAGTGTCGCTACTAATCGAGATTGGAAAGATGCTAGTGGAGTAAAAAAAGAAGAAGCAACTTTTCATCGAGTTACTGCTTGGAGTAAATTAGCAGAGATTATTTCTCAATATGTAGTTAAAGGAAGCAAAGTTTACCTTGAGG
>Ga0265293_10011932_pt1 | contig 11665 bp, 10 predicted proteins | sample Munlanlewell138R_FD_192505 | JGI IMG/M metagenome (GOLD analysis project Ga0265293, IMG submission 192505) | Leachate microbial communities from a municipal landfill in Southern Ontario, Canada - Leachate well 138R | ecosystem: Engineered > Solid waste > Landfill > Unclassified | place: Canada... | reverse complement strand
GATCCGCTGGGCGCCCATGGCCAGCATCACCAGCCGGTCAAAGCCCAGCGCCGCGCCGCTGGCCGGCGGCATCTTCGCCAGCGCCGCCAGCAATTCCTCGTCGATGGGGTAGCGCTCGCCGTAGACCCGCTGCTTCTCGGCCATCTCCGCCTCGAAGCGGCGGCGCTGTTCGGCCGGGTCGGTCAGCTCGCCGAAGGCGTTGGCCAGCTCCACCCCGCAGGCGTAGAGCTCGAAGCGTTCGGCCACCCGCGGGTCGGACGGCTTGGATCTGGCCAGGGCCGCCTCGTGGGTCGGGTATTCGCACAGGATGGTCGGTCGGCCGTCGCCGAGCTGGGGCTCGATCCGCTCCACCAGCACCTTGGAGAAGACGTCGGACCAGGTGTCGTCGGCGGCGACGCGGACGCCGGCGGAGCGGGCGGCGGCCGCCAAACCCTCTCCATCCACCTCGCCCTGCCCCACGGTGGCCAGCAGGTCGATGCCGGCGAAGCGGTCGAAGGCTTCGGCCAGCGTCACCCGATCGGGCTCGGCGAAGGGATCGGCGGTGCGGCCGCGGAATGACAACACCCTGGATCCCGCGGTCTCGGCCGCCAGCGACAGCAGCGCCGCGCAGTCGGCCATCAGCGTCTCGTAGGGCGCGCCGGTGCGGTACCACTCGAGCATGGTGAACTCGGGGTGGTGCAGCGGCCCGCGCTCGCGGTTTCGGAACACCCGGGCGAACTCGAAGATCGCCGTCTCGCCGGCCGCCAGCAGCTTCTTGGCCGCAAACTCCGGCGAGGTGTGGAGATAGAGCGCCCACCGCTCGCCGGCCGGTCCCAGGGCCTCGGTGACGAAGGCGTGCAGGTGGGCCTCGTTGCCGGGCGAGACCTGCAGGATGCCGGCCTCGATCTCGGTGAACCCCTGGACCTCGAACCAGCCGCGGATCGCGGCCTTGATCCGGCCGCGCGCGACGAGCAGCGGGCGGCGGTCGGCGTGGCGCTCGGGGCTCCACCAGGGCGAAGGGGCGGCGTTTGACAAGCTGGACCTGCAGGCGAGCGCGACGCGGCGGCGACTGGCGATTTTCCGGCAATCGCTATAGGTGCACGCGCAAGTCGCGTTTAGCGAAAAATGGACCGCGACGCCCTGGGGCGGCCGCGCACACGAGAACGAAGGACACGAAAGACGTGAAGGTCGCCGCCAGCTCGCTCCGGAAAGGGTCCGTCGTCGACATCGACGGCAAGCTCTATGTGGTTCTGAAGGCCGAGAACATCCACCCGGGCAAGGGCACGCCGGTGACCCAGCTCGACATGCGCCGGATCTCGGACGGCGTGAAGATCTCCGAACGCTACCGCACCACCGAACAGGTCGAACGCGCGTTCGTCGACGAACGCGACCACACCTTCCTCTACCAGGACGGCGAAGGGTTCCACTTCATGAACCCGGAGAACTACGACCAGCTGGTCGCCAGCCCGGACGTCATCGGCGACGCCGCCGCCTACCTGCAGGAAGGGATGACCGTCTCCCTCTCCACCCACGAGGGCGTGCCGATCGCCATCACCCTGCCGCAGCGCGTGACTTTCGAGGTCGTGGAGACCGAGCCGGTGGTGAAGGGCCAGACCGCCTCGTCGTCCTACAAGCCGGCCGTGCTCTCCAACGGCATGCGCACCATGATCCCGCCCTACATCACCGCCGGCACCAAGATCGTGGTGCTGACCGAGGACGGTTCCTACGTGGAACGCGCGAAGGACTGAGGCTTTCGGGGTCCTTCGCGCGCCCTGTTCCTTCTCGGCCGGTTCCAACCCGCTCACCCTGGCGAAGGCCGGGAGGAGCGGGTGTGAAGCGCCCCCCTAGAGCTTCTGAGCGATCAGCCAGTAGAGGGCGAACATCGCCGCAGCTGGCGTCAGGAAGGCCCCGGCGGTGAACCATACGGACTGCCGCTCCGGCGGGATGGCCGATACCAGCAGACCGCCCAGGAACACGGCCAGGAAGATGGCCAGGGCCGTGCCGGCGATGTTGATGATCTCTTTCGGTATCGCGATGCGCCCACGCGGGCGCGCGCCGTCGAGCGACATGTCTATCCTCCCAAGCCCGCGGCGGCGCCTATGCTGGCGCTTTCACCGCGTCCGGAAGCATGAGGCCAGAGGCGCGAGAAGTTGGCAAGCGGCAGAACGCCGCTCTGCAGTGAAGCTTGCTCCGGCGGGTCCCCCTGCCGCATACGAGCGCGATCCCGAATCGCATCACCCTCCCCCACGTGCCCAAGACTGCTCAAGCCTCGCTTTTCGACGACGCCCTGAACCCCGCGCCGGCCGCCCCGCTGGCCGAGGCGCACGAGCCGCGCCCCGATCCCGCGGTGGTCGGCGCGCGCCCGGCCTCCAGCGGCTACTCGGCCAAGGACATCGAGGTTCTCGAGGGGCTTGAGCCGGTCCGCAAGCGGCCGGGGATGTACATCGGCGGCACCGACGAGCGGGCCCTGCACCACCTGTTCGCCGAAGTGCTCGACAACGCCATGGACGAGGCCGTGGGCAGCTTCGCGAAGGTCATCGAGGTTTCGCTGGCCGCCGATGGCGCCGTCACCGTCCGCGACGACGGCCGCGGCATCCCGGTGGACCCGCACCCGAAGCATCCGGGCAAGTCGGCCCTGGAAGTGATCATGACCGTCCTGCACTCGGGCGGGAAATTCTCGGGCAAGGCCTACGAGACCTCCGGCGGCCTGCACGGGGTGGGCGTCTCGGTGGTCAACGCCCTGTCCGAGCACGTCGAGGTCACGTCCTGGAAGGACGGTTTCGTCTGGCGTCAGGCCTTCTCGCGCGGCAAGGCGCTGGGCCCGATCGAGAAGCTGGAGCCCACCAAGCGGCGCGGCACCGCCGTCGCCTTCCGGCCCGACCCGGAGATCTTCGGCGAGGGCTGCGCGCTCAAGCCCGCCCGGCTCTACCGGATGGCGCGCTCGAAAGCCTACCTGTTCGGCGGCGTCGAGATCCGCTGGAAGTGCGATCCTTCGCGCATCCACGACCAGACGCCGGCCGAGGCCACCTTCCGCTTTCCGAACGGCCTGGCCGACTTCCTGGCCGAGCGGGTGAAGGACATCGAGACCGTCACGCCCGAGCCGTTCGCCGGCCGCTACGAGCGCAAGGGCGACCCGCACAAGGTGGAATGGGCCGTCGCCTGGACCCCCGCCGGGTTCGGCGACGCCGACGGCTTCATGCAGTCCTACTGCAACACCGTGCCGACGCCGGAGGGCGGCACCCACGAGGCAGGGCTGCGCGCCGCGTTGACCCGTGGGCTCAAGTCCTACGGCGAGCTGGTCGGCGAGAAGCGCGCCAGCCTGATCACCGCCGAGGACGTCATCGCCCAGGCCGGGTGCATGGTCTCGGTGTTCATCCGCAACCCGGAGTTCCAGGGCCAGACCAAGGAACGGCTGTCCTCGACCGAGGCCCAGCGGCTGGTCGAGACCGCCCTGCGCGATCCCTTCGACCACTGGCTGGCCGGCCAGCCCAAGGCCGCCGGCGCCCTCTTGCAGTTCGTCATCGAGCGGGCCGAGGAGCGGCTAAAGCGTCGCAAGGAGAAGGAGGTCGCCCGGGCCTCGGCCACCCGCAAGCTGCGGCTGCCCGGCAAGCTGGCCGACTGCTCCGGCCAGGCCACCGACGGCACGGAAATCTTCCTGGTCGAGGGCGACAGCGCCGGCGGCTCGGCCAAGCAGGCGCGCGACCGTCGCACCCAGGCCATCCTGCCCCTGCGCGGCAAGATCCTGAACGTCGCCTCAGCCGGCGCCGAGAAGCTGGTGGCCAACAAGGAGCTGGCCGACCTGCTGCTGGCGCTGGGCGTGCAGCCAGGCGCCAAGTTCAAGGAAGACGACCTGCGCTACGAGCGGGTGGTCATCATGACCGACGCCGACGTGGACGGCGCGCACATCGCCAGCCTGCTGATCACCTTCTTCTACCGGACCATGCCGGACCTGATCCGCTCGGGGCGCCTCTACCTCGCGCTGCCGCCGCTCTACCGGATCAGCCACGGCTCGAAGGTGGTCTACGCCAAGGACGACGAGCACCGCGAGCAGCTGCTGGCCACCGAGTTCAAGGGCAAGAAGCCGGACATCAGCCGGTTCAAGGGCCTGGGCGAGATGATGCCCGCCCAGCTCAAGGAGACGACCATGGATCCGAAGACCCGGACCCTGGCCCGCGTCACCCTGCCCCGCTCGGAAGACGCGGTGGACGACCTGGTAGAGACGCTGATGGGCCGCAAGCCCGAGCTGCGCTTTCGCTTCATCCAGGAGAACGCCGAGTTCGCCGCGGCCGACCTCGACGTTTGAGCCCCGGCCCGGAACGGCGAGGCACCGGTCACGTTGTCGAAGCGAGGCCGTCCTCGGCCGCCGCCGTCAACCCGAGGGTGAGATGACTGCGCCTCGCGTTGACAGCAGGGCCTTTCTCCCTATGTTCCGCCCGGCGCGGACGAGCCTCGTCCACGCCGCCGCACGTCGGGACGGCGCGCCTCAGCGCCCGACCGACCGCCCGATTAGTCGACCATGACCGAATTTGTTGAACTGGGCCTGTCGCCCGCGACGCTCGCCGCTGTCGCCGACACCGGCTACACCACCGCAACGCCGATCCAGGCTCAAGCCATCCCCGTGGCGCTGCAGGGCCGTGACATCCTCGGCATCGCCCAGACCGGCACCGGCAAGACGGCGGCGTTCACCCTGCCGATGATCGACAGGCTGGCGGCCGGACGCTCCAAGGCCCGCATGCCCCGCTCGCTGGTGCTGGCCCCGACGCGGGAGCTGGCCGACCAGGTCGCCGCCTCGTTCGAGCGCTACTCCAAGGGGCAGAAGCTCTCCTGGGCGCTGCTGATCGGCGGCGTCTCGTTCGGCGACCAGGAGGCCAAGCTCGACCGCGGCGTGGACGTGCTGATCGCCACCCCGGGCCGGCTGCTCGACCACTTCGAGCGCGGCAAGCTGCTGCTCACCGGCGTGCAGATCCTGGTTGTCGACGAGGCCGACCGGATGCTCGACATGGGCTTCATCCCGGACATCGAGCGCATCTTCAAGCTGACCCCGGCCAAGAAGCAGACGCTGTTCTTCTCGGCCACCATGCCGCCGGAGATCACCCGGCTCACCAAGCAGTTCCTGAACGATCCCCTGCGGATCGAGGTGGCCCGCCCGGCCACCACCGCCGAGACCATCGCCCAGCATCTGGTGCCGATCCCCACCGCCGCCCCCAAGGCCAAGCGGGCGGCGCTGCGCGCGCTCGTCGAACGGGCCGACGTGAAGAACGGCATCGTCTTCTGCAATCGCAAGAGCGAAGTCGACATCGTCGCCAAGTCGTTGAAGAAGCACGGCTTCGACGCCGCGCCCATCCATGGCGACCTGGATCAGGCGACGCGCATGCGCACCCTGGAGGCGTTCCGCAGCGGCGAACTGCGCCTGCTGTGCGCTTCGGACGTGGCCGCCCGCGGGCTGGACATCCCGGACGTCAGCCACGTCTTCAACTACGACGTGCCGCACCATGCCGACGACTACGTGCACCGCATTGGCCGCACCGGCCGGGCGGGCAAGTCCGGCCAGGCATTCATGATCGTCACCCCGGCCGACTCCAAGAACCTCGACAAGGTCCAGAAGCTGATCGCCAAGAGCGTCGACAAGATCGAGCTCGACCTGGACTGGGAGAACCTGAAGGACGAAGGCCGCGGCGGACGCGAACGGGGCGGTCGCCGCGAGCGCGGGGCCCGCGCCGAATCCGGCGAGCGCAAGGAACGCTCCAGCCGCCGTGAGCGGCCGGCCGAAGCCGCGCCCGCCCCCGCCGAGCCCAAGGAATCCGTCGCCACGGCGCCTGCCCCCGAGCCCGCGGCTGAACCGCCCGCTCGCGGCGGCGCCCGCAAGAGCCGCGAGCGTCCGCAGCGCGAGGCCGAGGACGAGGGCGCCGTGGTCGGCTTCGGGGCCGAGGCCCCCGCCTTCCTGCTGCGCCCGGTGCGCCCGTCCTAACGCGCGGAAACCTACCGGCTTAACCCTCCATTCGACTATCCCGCCTAGGCTGCGCTCGTGGCCTGGGGAGCCGTTGCGGCGCCCCGTCGCCGGGAGACGATGCGGATGCCCGAGGGAGTCGACAGCAGGCTGCGTGAGCGTGGCGGATACGCCCTCGCCCGCAAGGCCGTCGACGCCATGGAGCGGGCCGGCGTCTGGCCCACCGCCGTCAACTTCGAGCTCTGGGTCAACTACGTCGCCGATCCGCAGGGCCCGCTGGGTCGCGAAATCGAGCGCCTGCTCACCTCCGGCGAAGCGTTTACCGAAAGCGTGGCCGAGAAGCTGGCGGCGGAGTTTCTCCCCAAGTCGCGGCTGAACGACCACATCCGTGACGCCGGCGACCAGCTCGGCCGCGAACTGGCCGCCGTGTCGCTGGCCATCGCCGACGCCCAGAAGACCAGCTTCGTCTACGGCGAGACCCTGGCGGTCGCCAGCCGCAGCCTGAACGCCGTACAGGACGTCGACCGCCTGAAGGCGACCGTCGACACCCTGTCCACCGCCACCCAGCGGGTGCAGGACGAGAACCGCGCGCTCGAGGCCCGGCTGGCCGAATCCAGCGCCGAGGTGAATCGGCTGCGCGAGCACCTGGAGCAGGTGCGCCGGGACGCCACCACCGACGGCCTGACCAATATCGCCAACCGCAAGGCCTTCGACGCGCGCCTGCAGCAGGCCTGCGCGGACGCCCAGGAGAGCGGCCGGACGCTGGCCCTGGCGGTGCTCGATATCGACCACTTCAAGGCCTTCAACGACACCTGGGGCCACCAGACGGGCGACCAGGTGCTGCGCTATGTGGCCAGCGTGATCGGCCGCAACTCGCCTGCGCCGCGGTTCTGCGCGCGCTACGGCGGCGAGGAGTTCGCGGTCATATTCCAGGGTGAGACGGCGGCCGACGTCTACGCCGCGCTGCAGACCATGCGGACCGAGATCAGCTCGCGAATCCTCAAGCGCCGCGCCACCGGCGAGGACCTGGGGCAGATCACCGTCTCGGCTGGCATGGCCATGCTGCGCCCGGACGAGACGCCTCACTCGCTCGTCGAGCGCGCCGATGGGGCTCTCTATGCTTCCAAGCGCACCGGCCGCAACCGCGTCACCAGCGCCGAGGCGATCGCCAACGCCGCCTAGCCGCTAGCCTGACGCCGCGACACACGGTCATGATGCCCTCCAGAGATTGAGGAGGGACGCGCGTGGACAAGGTCAAAACCCATACCGACGGCCTGATCGGCGTCATCACGATCAACGATCCGGCGACCCTGAACGCGGCCGGCATGGACGTGATGGACGGGCTCAAGACCGCCTTCGAGGCCTTCGCCCGAGAGGACTCCGGCGTGCGCGCGGTGGTGCTGACCGGCGAGGGCCGCGGCTTCTGTTCCGGCGCCAACCTGACGGCCGGCGGCGGGGCGGCGGCCGGCGCCAGCCAGGCGCCCGGCCAGAACGACGCCGGGGCGGCGCTGGAGAGCGTCTACAACCCCTTCATCACCAGTCTGCGCGACTATCCGCACGCCATCGTCACGGCGGTGAACGGGGCGGCCGCGGGCGTCGGCTGCTCGCTGGCGCTGATGGGCGATCTGATCGTCGCTTCCGAGAGCGCCTATTTCCTGCAGGCCTTCCGCCGAATCGGCCTCGTCCCCGACGGCGGCTCCACCTACATCCTGCCGCGCCACATCGGCCGGGCGCGGGCCATGGAAATGGCGCTGCTCGGCGAGCGGCTGCTCGCCCGCCAGGCGCTGGAATGGGGCTTGATCAACCGCTGCGTCCCCGACGACCAGCTGATGCCCACGGCCCTGGAGCTGGCCCGCGCGCTGGCCACCGGCCCCAAGGCCATCGGCATGATCCGCAAGCTGATCTGGGACTCGCTGGACAACGACTTCGCCGCCCAGCTGCACGAGGAACGCGTCGTGCAGCGCGACGCCGGCCGCACCGAAGACTTTCGCGAAGGCGTCGCCGCCTTCATCCAGAAACGTCCGGCGCAGTTCTCGGGGCGGTAGGGGCGCCGTCTTCCCTCCCCTTCATGGGGAGGGTAGCGCTTCCATTTCCGTCGTCAGGCGCAGTTTCGGGGCCATTTCCTGGACTTCGTCTGTTTCCGCCGAAGGCTCGTGATCGAGGTCGACGGACCGATTTGCAGGCCGAGCGTGCCCCCTACCCCAGCTTCGCGGGTTCGATCGTGACGCTTTCGCCGCAGCCGCAGGCGTCGGTCTCGTTGGGGTTGCGGAAGACGAACTTGGAGGCGAGCCGGCTGACCTCGTAGTCGATCTCGGTGCCCAGCAGGAACAGCACCGCCTTGGGGTCGATCAGGATGGTGACGCCCTTGTCCTCGACCACCTCGTCGAACGGGTCGGCGGTCTCGGCGTACTCGAGAACGTACTCCTGGCCGGCGCAGCCGCCGTTCTTCACCCCGACGCGCAGACCCACGTAGGGGCGCTCGGCGGCGGCCATGATCTCGCGCACGCGTTCGGCGGCCGCCTCGGTGAGCGTGACGACCTTGGGCCGCGGTCGGCGGGCCCTGGGGGCGGGAGTGGTCGAGAGGTTCTCCATGGTCAGAACATGTTCAACTGCAGCTTGGCCTCGTCGCTCATCCGCGACGGGTCCCACGGAGGATCGAACACCAGTTCGACGGTGACGTTCCGCACGTCGGGGATCGACTGCACCGCGTCCTGCACCCAGCCGGGCATCTCCCCGGCGACCGGGCAGCCGGGCGCGGTCAGGGTCATCTCGATGGCGATGTCCTTGTCGTCCGAGACGTCGACCTTGTAGATCAGCCCCAGCTCGTAGATGTCGACCGGGATCTCCGGGTCGTACACCGTCTTGAGCTTCTCGATCAGCTGATCGGTCAGGGCGTCCAGCTCCGCCTGGGACAGCGGAGTTGTGGTCTTCTGTTCGATGGCGGCGGCGTCGTCCATGAGACTCACTTAAGCGAAGAAGGCCTGGGTACGGGTGAGCGCGTCGACGAAGGCGTCGGCCTCCTCCTCGGTGTTATATAGGCCGAAGGAGGCGCGGGCGCTCGACGTGACGCCGAAACGCCGCATCAGCGGCTCTGCGCAGTGGGTGCCGGCGCGGACGGCCACGCCGTAGCGGTCGAGGATCTGGGCCACGTCGTGGGCGTGGGCGCCGTTGACGGTGAAAGTCAGGATGGCGCCCTTCCCTTCCGCCTCGCCCAGCACCCGCAGCCAGTTGGCGCCGTTCAGCGCGCCGCGCACGCGTCGATAAAGGGCGGCCTCGTGCTCGGCGATGGCGGCGCGGTCGAACCGGCCCAGCCAGTCGATGGCCGCGCCCAGGCCGATCGCCTCGACGATCGGCGGCGTGCCGGCCTCGAAGCGATGCGGCGGATCAGCATAGGTGATCGCCTCGCAGGTGACCGTGCCGATCATCTCGCCTCCGCCCTGGTAGGGCGGCAGGGCGGCCAGCCGTTCGGCCTTGCCGTAGAGTACGCCGATGCCCGTCGGCCCGTAGAGCTTGTGGCCGGAGAAGACGTAGTAGTCGCAGCCGATCTCGCCCACGTCGACGGGGCCGTGGACGATCCCCTGGCAGCCGTCGATCAGCACCTGAGCGCCGACCTCGTGCGCCAGTCGGGTCAGTTCGGCGACCGGGTTGCGCGTGCCCAGCACGTTGGACATGTGGGTGAAGGCGACCACCTTGGTGCGCTCGGACAGCAGCGCCCTGAAGCCTTCGACGTCGAGCGAGCCGTCGTCGCGCACCGGCGCGAATTTCAGCACTGCGCCCCAGTGCTCGCGCAGGAAATGCCAGGGCACGATGTTGGCGTGGTGCTCCATCTCGGTGAGCAGGATCTCGTCGCCCGGCCGGATCGAGCGCGCCAGCCCCGAGGCGACCAGGTTGATGGCCTCGGTGCCGCCCTTGGTGAACACCACCTCGCCCTCGTCGCAGCCGATGAAGCCGGCCACCTTGCGGCGGGCGGCCTCGAAGGCCTCGGTCACCTCGTTGCCGAGCGTGTGCAGACCCCGGTGCACGTTCGAGTAGGCGTGCTCCATTACATGGGTCATGGCGTCGATCACCGCCCGCGGCTTCTGGGCCGAGGCCGCGCTGTCCAGATAGACCAGCGGCTTGCCGTGCACCTGGCGCGACAGGATCGGGAACTCGGCCCGGGCGGCGTGGACGTCGAAGACGGCCATGGTCAGCCTCCCAGCCGCGCGGCGACCCACGCCGCCGCAGCCTCACGCGCGCCCTCGTGCTCGATCCGCTCGACCACCTCGCCGACGAAGGCTTCGGTCAGCAGGGCGCGCGCCTCGGGTTCGGGCACGCCGCGCTGGCGGATGTAGAACAGGGCGTCTTCGTCGAGCGCACCGACCGTATTGCCGTGGGCGCAGGCCACGTCGTCGGCGTAGATCTCCAGCTCGGGCTTGGCGTCGACCTCGGCCCGATCCGAGAGGATCAGGGCGTGGTGGCCCATCCGGCCGTCGGTCTTGTCGGCGCCCTCGGCGACCACGATGCGCCCCTGAAAGACGCCGCGCGCCTGGTCGCGCACCACGCCCTTGGCGAGCTGGTCGGTGACCCCGCCGACGCCGTCGTGAGTGACCACGCTGGTCAGGTCGGCGTGCCGCTGGGCGGCCAGCAGGTAGGCGCCGTCGAGCCGCACCTGCGCGCCATGCCCCGGGTGCTCGACCCGCGTCTCGATCCGCTGGCGCTTGGCCCCGCCGGCCAACACGGTCTGCGACAGGCGCGCGCCGTACCCGAGGGTGACGATGGCGGTGGAGACGGTGACCGCGCCGGGATCGTCGTTGGTCAGCACGATCCGTTCGAGGGCGGCGTCCTTGCCGACCCCGATGGTCAGCACCGCGTCGGCCACGTAGTCGGCCGCGCGGCCTTCATGGCTCTCCAGCAGGGTCAGGCGCGCGCCCTCCCCCAGCTCCACGGCCAGGTGGGCGCCGTGCGACGTCGCCTCGCTCGCCGAGACGAAGCGCAGGCGCACGGTGCGCGTTTCGCCCGCAGGCACGACCAGCGCAGCGGTGTCGCCGCGCAGACGGCCGTTGACGATGGTCAGCTCGGCCGGCCCGAACGGTCCATCGTCAACCTCGCCGGAAACCTCCGGCGAGGGCGGCGGCAGCACGCGGATCAGGCCGCGCAGGTCGGTCCAGCGCCAGTCCTCGTCCCGCTTGCCGGGCAGCTGGGCGACGTCGCCCGTGCGTATGGCGGCGGAGAGCGTCAAGCCGCGGCCCTCTCGTACTTTTCGTAGCCTTCGCGCTCCAGCTCCAGGGCCAGCTCCGGGCCGCCGGTGGCGACGATGCGGCCCGCCGACAGCACGTGCACCTTGTCGGGCCGGATGTAGTCCAGCAGGCGTTGGTAGTGGGTGATGACCAGCATCGACCGCTCGGGGCTGCGCATGGCGTTGACCCCGTCGGCGACGATCCGCAGCGCGTCGATGTCGAGGCCGGAGTCGGTCTCGTCGAGGATCAGCAGGCGCGGCTGGAGCATCGCCATCTGGAAGATCTCCATCCGCTTCTTCTCGCCGCCCGAGAAGCCGACGTTCAGCGCCCGCTTGAGCATGTCGAAGTCTATCTTCAGCGCCGCGGCGGTCTCACGGGCGAGCTTGATGAACTCGCCGGCCCCAACCTCGGGCTCGCCGCGCGCCTTGCGCTGGGCGTTCATCGCCGTGCGCAGGAAGTGCATGGCCGGCACGCCGGGGATCTCCAGCGGGTATTGGAAGGACAGGAACAGGCCCTTGGTCGC
>Ga0265293_10011928_pt1 | contig 11667 bp, 9 predicted proteins | sample Munlanlewell138R_FD_192505 | JGI IMG/M metagenome (GOLD analysis project Ga0265293, IMG submission 192505) | Leachate microbial communities from a municipal landfill in Southern Ontario, Canada - Leachate well 138R | ecosystem: Engineered > Solid waste > Landfill > Unclassified | place: Canada... | reverse complement strand
TTGGCATAAACAAGTGCTTCCCTTAATACACCGGAAGTGTTTGTTTCAGCAATTGCTAAGGCGTCAATCATTACTGTTGGCATATTATTCATAATGGATGATAGAAAGGCTGCGAGGAACCCCATTCCAACTGTAGCAACAAATAACCCTTCATCAGCAACAGTCTGAATTACACTTGCTAGCGTAGATGTGAGCCAGGCATTCCCTAATCCATATACCACTACATACATTCCGAGGGAAAAGAACACAATGTCCCACGGTGCTCCCTTAATAACTTTCTTAGTATTTACTGCAGAGCTTTGTCTACCCATAATAATGAAGAATATAGCAATAATTCCTGCAATAATAGAAACAGGTATATTGATAAATTCGCTAGTAAAGTATCCCATTACTAATAAACCAAGGACATACCATGATAGACGAAACATTTTATAATCTTTAATTGCATCTTTAGGTTCACTTAATTTTGAAACATCGTAGGATCTTGGGATACTCTTTCTAAAATAAATCAGTAGAACTGAAATGGTTGCAACGAGTGAAAATAGGTTCGGTATAACCATTCGGGAAGCATACTCAACAAATCCGATACCAAAGAAGTCTGCAGACACAATATTTACTAAGTTACTTACGACGAATGGTAAAGAAGTTGTATCAGCAATAAATCCACTTGCCATGATAAATGGGAAAATCATTTTTTCTTTGAAGTTCAAATTTCGTACCATTGCCAGTACTATGGGTGTAAGAATCAATGCTGCGCCATCATTGGCAAATAAAGCGGCAACAATAGCACCTAATATACTGATATAGACAAACATTTTTATTCCATTTCCTTTTGCAAATCGGGCCATATGTAAAGCAGCCCATTCAAATAATCCTATCTCATCTAATATTAAAGAGATAAGAATAATAGCAACAAAGGCAAGTGTTGCATTCCACACAATTTTTGTTACTTCGATTACATCATTAAACCCTACGACGCCCACTAATAAAGCAATAACTGCTCCGCCAATTGCAGACCAGCCAATGTTTAAGCCTTTTGGCTGCCAAATTACTAAGACTAGGGTTGCTAAGAAAATGATTGATGCCAATATAGCAGTTATCAAAATGCCTACCTCCATTAATCACACGAGATACGTAATCCCTGTTCTTCTAATTCTTTTAGTCTGAAATCTTGGTTTGGAAGGTGTTGAAGTAAATCTGTGACTAATGGATAATAGTCACTATCTTTATTTAATGAGTAAATTGTCCATTGCCCTCTTCTAGATTCTGTAACAATTCCCATATCCTTTAATTTACGAACATGTTGGCTAATAGCTGGCTGACTCACCTTAAAGATTTCAACAAATTCACAAACACAATAGTCATTTGTTTCCAGCATTTTTACTATATTCAATCTTGTCTTATCACCTAAGAGCTTTAAAATAGCTGCAATTTTTTCAATTTCAATCATCATTACTTGCAAGATATACACCTCCTACATTACCTAAAACACAAGTCGTATAAGTAAATAATTATTTACTTATATAATAACTCGCTTATATATTTTTTGCAACTATATATTTGTTAATTTTCACATCATAATCTGTAACTGAAGCTTATTAGTATATTTAGATAGCGATTCTAACACTCAGGGTAAAACCCTTGATTTGAGAACGATTATCTAGGGGTTTTAACTCTCAGATATAGGGTTTTCCACTCTTCATAATTAATTCAATACTCCTGTACAATTGTTGTAGATAGTTAACATCATAGGTTTTCTACGCATAATTATGTGAACCATTTTTGAAGGAGGTAAGATTAGATGAATTTAACAAGAAGAGGTTTTCTCAAGACATCAGCTTTGACTGGTGTAACGGCAATCGGTCTACTTGGTTGCGAAGATATTCCAACTTTAGAAACAGTAGTAGAGGATAACAATCCAAAGCCTGTAGGTACGCTTGCTGAAGGCAAGTGGGTCGCTGCAGGATGTACTGGTTGTACTTCATGGTGTACTTCTCAAGCTTACGTAGTCAACGGACGAATTGTAAAAGTTCGTGGTAACGTAAACTCTAAGACGAACAAGAAGAACAACTGTCCAAGAATGCATTTAGGTATTCAACAAATGTACGATCCTGATCGTATTAAAACGCCTATGAAGCGTACAAACCCTAAAAAAGGACGCAATGAAGATCCAGGTTTTGTGCCAATTTCGTGGGATGAAGCTATGAACATTATTGCTGACAAACACAAAGAGCTTATTGATGCTAATGAAGCTCACAAATTTGCGTTCCTTAGAGGACGTTACACTAATAGTAATGAGATAACTTATGGTCGTATGGTACGTCTATTAGGTTCGCCTAACAACATCTCTCACTCTTCAATTTGTGCAGAAGCAGAGAAGTTTGGGCCTATGATGACTGAAGGATTCGGGAATTACCGTGACTATGATTTAGATAATACTAAATATGTTTTATGTTGGGGAATGGATCCGTTATCAACTAACCGTCAAGTATCTACCTGGCTGAATAAGTGGGGAGATCTTCTAGATCGTGCTACTGTTGTTACAGTTGAGCCAAGAATGACAGCAACAGCAAGTAAGTCCCACGAATGGTTACCTGTTAAGTCTGGATATGATGGTGCGGTTGCTTTAGCAATGGCACATGTGATCTTTACAGAAGGTTTATGGTCTAGAGAGTTTGTCGGTGATTTCAAGGATGGAGTTAATAAATTCGTAGCTGGAAAACAAGTAGCAGAAGACAGCTTTGAAGAGAAAGAAACACATGGTGTAGTCAAATGGTGGAATTTGGAAGTTAAGGATAGAACGCCAGAGTGGGCAGCACAATTATCAGGTGTACCTGCAGATCAAATCATACGAGTAGCTCGTGGCATGGGTGCGGCAGCACCGAAAGTATGTGTTATGATGGGTGGCGGTGCAGTTATGCAACGACGTGGCGCATACAACTCAATGGCTATTCACGCATTAGCTGGGTTGTTGGGATCTGTTGACGTAGAAGGCGGATCTCTACAGAATCCTAGTACAGCACATCAAGGAATTCCTGCTGCTGACGCTTTTAACCTTCCGCGTCCAGTATCACAGAAGATCGACCAACGTGGATATTTACAACATCCAAACTTAGCGACTGGAACTACTGGTGTACTAACAAACCGTGTTGCAGATGCAATCTTAGAAGAAGACCCATATGATATTAAAATGGTATATGCTTACTGGTGCAACTTTAACTATTCTTGTCCTGGAACAGATCGTTGGGATGCGGCAATGTCTAAAGTTAAATTCACGGTTCACCACGTAGTTCATATGTCTGAAATGAGTTGGTTTGCTGATATTTTATTACCTTCTACCCATTCTAACTTTGAGCAGTGGGGATACCTAAACCAAAAACAAGATCTTCGCATGCATATTTGGTTAGCTCGTCCAATTGATAAGCCATTCCCAGAGGCGATAAACCCAGAAACTGAGTACCCTTGGTTGCTAGGAGAGAAGCTTGCTGAGATAGGCATTCCTAACCTATTAGAGTATTTAAAGACAATCACTGATCCGGAAACAGGCAAAGCTCCGACAAATGGCGCAGAATTAGATCTGTATGTTACTAAGCTAAGAACTCAACCTGCTTGGGATCCTGCAAAATACACATCAGGTGATAAAATCAATGGATGGAATGAGTTTGTAGAGCTCGGCGTTTGGAATTCAGATAAATATAAGTACAAATCAAAATGGGGCAAATTCGGAACTGACACGAAGAAATTCGAATTCTATAGTGAATCATTAAAGAGTCGCCTAATAAAGCATGGCAAAGAAAATGTAACGAAGAAAGATGCAACTATGGATGAAGTTCTAGCAGCATGTAACTATAATGCAAGAGGAGATTTAGGTTTAGTACCTCACTATGAAGATCCAGTAATTGAAGGTAATGAATCAAAATATCCATTAATATTTGTAGATTCTAAATCACGTCTAAATCGTGAAGGGCGTTCAGCTAACTGCTCATGGTACCAAGAGTTCCGTGATGTTGACTTCGGAGAAGAGAAGTGGGGCGACACAGTTAAGATCAACCCTGTTGATGCAACGAAGTTAGGCATCAATCATGGAGATATGGTTCGTGTAGCATCACCTACAGGTGCAGTTACAGTGAGAGCATATCTATGGGAAGGTATTGTTCCTGGTCATGCTGTTAAAACCTATGGGCAAGGTCACTGGTTCTTTGGAAACACAGGATCAGGTATCGGAGGAAACAATAATGATATAATTCCGCCAGTTTTCGAACAATTAAGTGGCTCTACAGTATACTATGCTTCTACACGCGTTAATGTAACGAAGGCGTAATTGATAATATTAATGGGGGTGTTTTAAGTGACGAAATATGCAATGGTAATAGATCAGCAGAAATGCGTAGGATGTGCTGGTTGCTCAATCGCTTGTAAAGGCGAGAATAATATCGCAGACGGGATCTTCTGGTCCCATTATAAGCAAGTAACTACTGGTACATTTCCTAATGTAAAACTTGAATATATAACTACATTATGTAACCACTGCACGAACGCACCATGTGTGAATGCGTGTCCAACAAGTCCTAAATCAATGCATAAAGCATCTAATGGGATGACTTTATATAATTCAGATACTTGTATCTCTTGTCGTATGTGCGAGAAATCCTGTCCGTACCAACAAATATCATTCAATGGAGATGCTCCAAGCTTTGATGGAAAAGCTGCTAGCGACAAACCTGCATACTATAATCCAGACCGTGATCTTACAGCTGATGGCGGAACAAAGGGTATTCGTAAAAAGGGTAATGTTGAGAAATGTACATTCTGCGACCACCGTGTTGCAAATGGTGTTGAGCCGCGCTGTGTAGAGGCATGTCCAGCAGATGCTCGCATTTTCGGTGACCTAGATGATCCTAACAGTCACGCAAGTCAACTAATTAAAAATAATGAGTACTTCGTATTACAACCTGAATCTGGTGCAGAACCTAACGTATATTACATTAAATCTTACTCTCCCAAGAAGTAATGTAGTAGGGTTTGCCTAACAGAGGTTGTGCTGTAGCGATAAAAGAGCGGTCTACCGCTCTTTTATCGCACTATCAGAATTTATAAATTTAATGTTGATAGTATAAGTGCAACTAAGGCATTCTCTTCGCCAGAGGCTTGGCGAATGCCAAGTTTTCTTTATAATTTGGAATTGTTACCTTTTAATATAAATTAAAATATAAGTTTAAATATATGATTGTATAGGAGGGTTTGATTCTTATGACACAGGATGTGTTAGCACCTGAAAGGGCAAGAGAAGCTACGTATAAATTACTATCTGTATGTTATCAACTGCCGACATCTGAATGGCAGGTAGTACAATTAATTGATGGAATAGTACAGGCGTTAGAAGTTTTGGGCAGTGAATCAATCGACGACGCAAAGGCAATGAAAGTAATAGTAGATAATACAAAAGACTTTATTCCTCTTCAGATTGCATTCTCAAAACTATTTGTCGGGCCAATGGACTTATTAGCAGCACCATATGCTTCTGTATATCTCGGTAAGGAACGTCAGGTGAAAACAGCAACAACAATGGAAGTTTTAGAATTTTACCATAAGGTAGGATTGGACATCAATAATGAAGTTCGTGAAATTCCAGACCATATACGAGTTGAATTAGAAGTTATGTATTATCTATGCCTGAAAGGGAGAGTAGCAGAGCGAGAAGGGGATATTGAAGAAGCATCTAAATACGTTCAATTCCAAAGTGATATGTTATTTAAGCATATTGTAACATGGATTGATCGCTTTACAGATGATATTGAGAAAGAATCACCACATGAATTATATAAACATTTAGCTAAGGTAACCAGAACATTTATTCAAGAAGAACAAGCAAGAATGTCCTAGGCAAAAAGGAGTGCAGATATGGGGTTTTTTACGAAATATCTTAACAAATATATCGAACAGAAATTTGTAGATTGTCCCATTGAGCTAGATAAAGAGAGATGTGCTTCTTTAGGGCAAATTTGTGAGAATATATGTGCACATAACTGTCCTAATCAGGCCATAGCCTTAGACACAAAAAGTATTGATGAAATTTCATGTAAAGGATGTGGCAATTGCGTCACCAGTTGTCCCAACGGTGCCTTTTCATTTACAAATTTGAAAGACGATACGTTATTGCGAAATATTATTCATCACGGTAAGGATAAAACAACTGTGAGATTTTGCTGTAACAGTTCAGATATATATCATCAAAAAAACAAAGACAAACAAAATAATGATATTGATATTGAACAGTTAACGAGTATTACTGTAGATTGTATGTCAAGGCTTCATCCGGGGCTACTTTTAGCACCGTTAGCTGTTAATGCACAATATGTTTGGCTTGATACGATAGGTTGCTTGCATTGCCCTAAGAATCATAATTCAAAGGTATTAGAAAACATCGACATTAATTTCACCGAAGCAGTTGAGTGGCTTGCTCAATTAGAGGTAGAAGAGAGTCGATTGATGTTAGCTTCAAAAATGCCAGAACCAGTCAAGGTTGTTACGAAGAAGCAGATAGTAACTTCCAGTCAATTTAATCGCAGAGCATTTTTCGTTAATATTGGAAATGAGGTCAAAAGCAATACAGTAGGTGTTGCTGGTGATGTTGCTGATCACATTCTCTCTGATGAACAAAAAAAATTGCGAATGCAAATAGCACCTAACCAACGTAAGAATGGTCCTTCAGCTCATAGACATATCTTACTGCAAGTGTTGAAAAAGCTGAAGGCTAAACGTTCAATTGAAAAAGAGCTATACTATTATCAGCAGATGAAAATAGATGACATGTGTAACCTTTGTAACATTTGTAGTCGATTATGTCCTACGGGTGCTATTGAACTTGAAAAAGATGGTCAGTCACAAAGGGGTACAATACACTATCGCCCTGGATACTGTATCAATTGTAGAAAGTGCGAATCAGTTTGCCCGAGAAAACTGATTTCGTTTATTGATAATGTTTCAGTCCAAGACTTTGTTGATCAAACTAAATTATTAGTTCTAGAAAGAGAGCTAATAAAATGTCGCAAATGTAAAGATCATTTTCCTAGCGATTTGGCGAAAAACGGGCTATGTCAATTCTGCTATCGTTAGATGCTCATGACTAGATCAGTTGAGTATCTTTTATTTTTCATTAACCTCATATACAATAGAAATAGGCTTGATATTTACCTACCTATTTTTCAATCTATTAACATAAAGGGTGAGGACTTTGAAAGTACAACCAATGAAAAGCAAGATACATTTATTAGTTCTCTTGTGGATATTATCTGTTGCTATTCTTATGTCAATATTGATTGTCAACAGTATTAATTTTAATACCGCTGATGCGGTTCCCGTTGATTTTAGTATTACAAAAGATATCAATACAACTTCTTACAATCAAGATGTTTTTCGTTTAGCTGTTTCCTCTGTTATTTCTCCAGTAGAAACGGTTAAGGGGTATCGTCCATTAATTAAGTATTTGGAAGACAAGCTTGGTAGACGAATCGAGCTAGTGCAAAGAACCACGTATAAAGAAGTTAACGACTTAGTAGAAACAGGTGAAATAGACCTAGCATTTATATGTACCTTATCATATGTAGAAGCTGAGAAAAATTTTAGAGCGAAATTAGTGGCAGCACCGCAGGTTCAAGGGTCTGCCTATTATAGATCCCTTGTCATTGTAAGAGAAGATAGTAATATCAATACTATTGCAGATTTGCAAAATAAGAAATTCGCTTTTACTGATCCGATGTCTTTTTCTGGACGCGCAGCAATGATTGGAGAGCTTGCAACAATAGGTAGATCGCCTGAGGATATGTTTTCAAGCATTATATACACATATAGTCATGATAACTCATTACGCGCTGTTGCCGATGGAGTTGTTGATGCTGCCTGTATCGACAGTCTTGTGTTTGATTTAACAGCGGAGTTATATCCAGAAATAACAAACAAAATCCGCATTATACACACATCACCATTTGTCGGGAATCCACCTGTAATATTAGGTGCCGACACTTCTGAAGAAGAGTTTAATATGATACGTAAAATTCTTTTAAACATGCATAACGAAGAGGCGGGGCGCAGAGCGCTAGAAACCTTAATGTATGATAAATTCCTGATGCCAGATAATGATTCCTACAATTATATTCGCAGTCTTATCGAAGAAGTAAGGATAGATTATTATGTTAGATAAACTGGTCGATACGTTTGCCCGATTTTCTAATAATATTACACTTGAAATTAAAATTCTAGGTATTACACTAGGATTTATTATTCTTTTTGGAACAGGAATTACTTTCGAAATGCGTAATATTGTCTATAATTTGTTGCTGGATGAGTTGGATAAGCAAGGACAGTCAATTGCCAGTGATCTATCTGCTAGAAGTGCTGATTTAGTTCTTACAAGCAATGATTTCAATTTGCATTTATTATTACGTCACACAGTTGCTAATAATGATGCGGTAAAATATGCATTTATTATTAACGATAAGAATGAAATTGTTGGGCATTCCTTCAACGATGGGTTTCCAATTGACTTAAAAGATATCCATGGGTCTAATGCTTATGAGAAACCATCCAAAATCTTAGTGGAATCTGATTCAATGATTATCCATGACTTTTCTATACCTATTATAGATGGTAAAGTTGGAATTGCACGAGTTGGGTTAGATGAATCAAACGTAAATGAATCTATAAGGAAGATCACCAATACAATTATTCAGACTACATTAGTTATGGCATTAGTAGGAATTATTGCAGCATACCTACTTGCACATTTGGTATCCCGACCAATTCATTCGCTTGTTCAGGCAACTAGAAAGTTCTCTGAGGGTGATTACTCGCAACGCGTGGAGATATATAGTAATGATGATGTTGGTAAACTAGGTATTGCATTTAATGAAATGGGCGAAAGCCTAGAAACGAAAGAACAAGAGAATCAATTATTAATATCCGAAGTTGAGAAGAAAGAGCAACTGCGTAGGAGTTTACTAAAAAAAGTTATGACAGCTCAGGAACTAGAGAGAAAGCGTATCAGCCGAGAGCTTCATGATGAAACAGGACAGCTATTAAGCTCTTTAATGCTCCACTTGCGTCATATTAAAGATAGTGGTTATGGTGAAGATTTTGATACCAATGTAGAGAATATGCGAACACTAATTAATAAAACAATTACTGAAGTCAAACGCATGTCCTATCAATTACGTCCAAGCGTACTTGATGACATGGGTTTAATATCTGCAATTGAGCGTTTAATTAAGGAGTATAGAGATGTATTGCAAATAGAAATTGATTTGATTGTACATGGCAAGCAAAGCGAACAAAGAATGTTGACTGAATTAGAAATCGCTATTTATCGTATTCTTCAGGAAGCACTAACGAATATATATAAATATGCGCATGCAGAAAATGTAAGTATTATCCTTACATTCCGTCAAGAAACTGTGCAATTAATAATTGAGGATGATGGTGTAGGATTTAATTTAGATCTTCATTTAAAATCTGACGCAACTGATAACCATTTAGGATTACACGGGATGAGAGAACGTGCTGAATTGTTTAATGGTACCTTTGAAATAGAATCGCAGAAGGATATGGGGACGACAATTTATGTTACAATACCAATTGTATATGAAGAGTAAGGGGGAGCGGTATGACAATAAAAATTTTGATTGTTGACGATCACTCTGTTTTGCGGAGCGGGCTAGTGATGCTGTTAAATGCTCAAGAAGATATACAGGTAATTGGTGAAGCAAAATGCGCTTCTGAGGCCATAAAATTATTACAATCAATTGAACCTAATGTAATTATATTAGATATAAATCTGCCTGACAAAAATGGTATGAAACTGGCAGAGGAAATTATAGCAGAATATAAAAGTCCTAAAATCCTATTCTTAACAATGCATGATGAAGCCGAATATATCGGCAAAGTTTTACAAATAGGCGGGGCTGGCTATATCCTGAAAAATGCTGCTGATAATGAATTGATTGATGCAATTCGTGCGGTCTATCGTGGGGAGTTTGTTCTATATCGTGGGCTGAAGGAAAAAGTAGCTCAGCAAATACGTGAAAAACGTAATAAAAATTCAAGAATCTTACCAGAAATACAATTCACAAAACGAGAGAATGATGTTTTGCGTCTTGTTGCATTAGGTTATACCCATCAGGAAATCGCTGACAAGTTATTTCTAAGCATTAAAACCGTAGAAACCCACAAATCAAATATTATGGATAAATTGAAAACGAAAAAACGCTCTGATTTAGTAAAATACGCATTGCAAAACGGAATAATAAAGCAAGGCGATTAACTTTGCTCTAAATTTCTGTGTGTAATTATTCTCTTTTAGTTCGTATCTTAAATATGAAGAACCAATATTTGGCGACTGCTATTAAGATAATAAATATTCTAAGGTAGATATTATTTAATGTTATTAAAGGGAAAACCAGCATTAAATCCGACAAGATCATTAATTGAGCTTTTCTCTTAAACGTCATAGACCTATGCTTTATATAATCTTCCGCATAATTCTTGTAAATTTGCGTTTGTCTAAACCAACGATCAAATTTATCAGAGCCTTTAACAAAGCAAAATGATGCTAATAATAAAAACGGTGTAGTAGGTAAGATTGGTAAGATTACGCCTATCATACCTATTCCCCAAAAAACGAACCCAACTCCAATAAACAATAATTTATATAATTTCATTAATAGTCTCCTTATAGTTAAGTTTAAGAATAAGCTATGTAATAATAAAAAAATTAGATTTTTTCTAATAAAGTTATATTTTGGTATAAAATTATTCAATACCCATGTTATAATATTATAGCACGTATATTATATAATCATAAAATTTAGATATATAAATTGTACATATTATTGGGGGGCGGAGCAATATGGCCTTTTTGGTTTCCAACATATTTAAAAGAACGAAGAAAATTGATAAGCTATTGCAGTTAAAGGAAAATGTTGCACATGGGCAAGAACTATTGGGATATGGTAGTTGGACACTGGATTTAGTTAATAAGGATGTCTTTTTAACTGATGAAATATATAACATATTAGAATGTAGTCGTGCTGAATATGGTGGAAAACTTGAAGATTATTATACGTTCATTCATCCCGATGATTTAGAACGGGTCAAAGAGGTTTATCAAAAAAATGCGATAAACGGAGAATATACAGAATTCGATATAGAGTATAGAATTATTACTCATCATGGTAATGAAAAATATGTAAATGAAAAGACAAAAACTATATACGATGATAATAGTAACCCTATCAAGGTTATTGGAATTATACAAGATATTACTCAGCATAAGCGTTTACAAAACGATTTAAAGCAGTTTGGTGATAATCTCAACCAAGCTCAAAAGGTGGCTGGAGTAGGTAGCTGGAAATATGATATAGAAAAAGATGAATTTTTTGGTACGGAAGAGATGTATCGAATATACGGAATTGATTCACGGGATTTTAAGGGGAATTTCCGTGATGCATTAAAGCTAATTTATCCACAGGATCAAATTAAAATTGTTAATTCAATGGAAAAGCATTTAGCAGGATTATCAACGGAAATAGAATACCGCATACCTCAACCTGATGGCACTGAAAAACATGTGATTGCCAAAGGTGAGCCGATTTTTGATAACGAGAAACATGTTAT
>Ga0265293_10011927_pt1 | contig 11669 bp, 10 predicted proteins | sample Munlanlewell138R_FD_192505 | JGI IMG/M metagenome (GOLD analysis project Ga0265293, IMG submission 192505) | Leachate microbial communities from a municipal landfill in Southern Ontario, Canada - Leachate well 138R | ecosystem: Engineered > Solid waste > Landfill > Unclassified | place: Canada... | reverse complement strand
CTGCAATAGCTAATGATACAGGTAATAACTCATGCGATAATCAGAGTGTTAATATTAGCTCTGAAGACGGTATGTTGCCAAATTGGTGGAAAAAGATTAAAGCCGTTCAAGTTCTTGAAGAGCAACAAAAATAACTTTCATATAAAAAAAGCGCCTAGGCGCTTTTTTTCTTTATAGATATTATTACTTATTAATGAATTATACTATTCATATATGGAATCAATTGCATATAATCTACCTCTGTTAAATGGGTGTACCATATACCAGTTATAATACTAATCAAAATAACTCCAAAGTATATAGTTAATATCCCAACTGGTAATGACCATTTATTGTATTTCTTATTTACTGTCTGATATTGCAAGGTGTCTTTTTGTGGGCATGCATCTACACATGCTAAGCAACTATTACATTCCGGTGATAATACTTCCTTTTTACTCATAATATTTAGTTGATTATTACATACCTTATTACATTTACCACAATCTATACATGTAGCTTCATTCCTAACAATAGCAGATGGACTAAACCAACCCCATATGCCCATTAACGCACCATAAGGACATAAATACCTACACCAAAAGTTTTTAATATAAAAAGTTAATATAATTAATATTAAAATTACAATCATCGCAGTCTTTGACATATCAATTAAAAATAATAACATTTTAACATCTGAAATCTTATTATAGTCAGAATTCAAAAATGAATATGCTGCCATACCATTCATTTGATAAAAAATACTCCATAAAAAGAAAAATAATAATATATATTTCAGACTTCGCAAAGGATAATCTAACCATTTAGGTAATATAAACTGCTTCCCTAATACTTTATTGGCCAAAAACCCCAACTTTTCAGAAATCAATCCAAACGGGCATATCCAACTACAAAAAGCTTTTCTAAAAACCACAGATATTACTATAAATGTAATTAGTATAATTACACCCGCTGGATGAATGGTATCAAAGATTCCATTTGACATCCAGCTCTTAATCCCGACTAATGCGCTTAGTGGTAAGAATGCTTCAACTGCATGTGGTCTACCTAGAAACAGTCCTTCGCCGCCATTGTAGTAATACTGGTAAAAAATATAAAAACGCACACCAATTAATAAGCTTAATATCAAAAATAAATATTGAATTCTATTCCTTAATTTAGTATTCACTAAAACATCCTCCCCTTTTCTACTAATCGTAGCCTAAGTTTTAAATGTTTTCAGTGATTTATATCATAATAGAAACAAAATTATTTTTTTAATTCTCTACTTCCAGGCTTTCTAATTTCAATTCCTTGTGCACATAGAGGGCAATCCTCTGGATCATATGTTTCTATGTTAATATTTAGTAGTGATTTTAATGGCACTCCATAATCTACTTGTTTAACAGCTCGGTTTACTAATACACCAGCACCAACTACTATTCCACCTTGCTCCTTTACAATGTCTATTACCTCTTGCACTGATCCACCAGTAGTTATAACATCTTCAATTACAAACACTCTCTGGCCAGACTCAATTTGAAAACCTCTGCGGAAAACCATTCTGCCATTTTCACGTTCAGCAAACATTGTCTTAGTACCTAGAATTCTTGCAGTTTCAAAAGCCAAAATTATACCACCAGTAGCTGGACCAACCACTATATCAACTTCTAATTCATTTATTTTAATAAATTCTACAAATTCGTTACATAATTTACTAGCGTAATTTGGATATTGCAAAACCTTCGCACATTGCATATATTGTTGACTATGTTTACCTGATGTAAGACTAAAATGCCCAGTCTGTAATACATCTGTTATTTTTAGTATTTCCAATACTTGGCCCTCATTAAGCATAATTTGCCTCCTTATAATTATTATTATCTTTATTTTTTAATATTTTTACATAGCAATAATCACTATCATAATATTCTTATATTAAACTCTTAACTATTTGTTTAGCATTTTCATATGGATTGGCAGCCATTGTTATATTTCTCCCTATGACCATATAATCTGTCCCTAATTCAATAGCTTGTCTTGGGGTAGTAATACGAACTTGATCATCTGTTTCGCTATCCTGCATACGTATTCCTGGTGTAACAGTGATAAACGCATTTCCACATTCAGCTTTAATAAATGGTACCTCCTGTGCTGAAGCAACAACTCCGTCTAAACCAGCTTCTTTGGCCATTTGCGCATATCTTACAACTGTCTCCTTCACCGATTCTTTAATACCAATCTGTTGTTCAAGCATTTGTTGGCTTGTACTTGTAAGTTGTGTAACTCCAATAATAAGCGGCATCTGAATTCCAAGCAACTGAGCAGCTTTTTCCGCATTTTCCTTTGCACGTTTCATCATCGTAATGCCACCGGTAACATGTACATTCCACATCCAAACTCCATGCTTCGTAAGAGACATTGCGGCTCCTGCTGCAGTATTAGGTATATCATGAATTTTCAAATCAACAAATACTTGAACTCCAAATTCATGCAATTCACTTATAATATTAGGACCCTCACTGTAAAACAGTTCCATTCCCACTTTTACCTTTTTAATGATTGGCGAAATTTGTTTGGTAATGTCCAGAGCTTTTTGACGGTCAGATGTATCTAGTGCAACAATAATTTTCTCTGATAAATCTACTATATTATTCATTCCCTTCCGTCTCCTTCGCCTTGCCTATTAATGAATGAATATCCTTAATAGCATGTTCATTCATATATTGTTCAACTTCTTTGATGATATTTATACAAGCATAAGGATTAATGAAGTTTGCAGTACCTACTTGTACCGCAGTTGCACCTGCTAATATAAATTCAATAGCATCCTTGCCAGTAGTTATACCACCAATACCTATTACCGGAATAGATACTGCAGAGCTCACTTGCCAAACCATCCTAATTGCTACAGGCTTAATAGCCGGTCCAGATAAACCACCCATTAAATTTGCCAAAATTGGCTTTTTGCGATTAATGTCAATAGCCATACCTAATAAAGTATTTATTAAAGAAATTGCATCAGCGCCTGCTGCTTCAACTGATTTAGCAATACTTACGATATCTGTAACATTAGGAGATAATTTAGCTATAATTGGATACCGCGAAACCTTTTTAACTTCCGTAATAACATTACCTGCCATCACGCAATCTGTTCCAAATGCAAGTCCACCTGCTTTTACATTTGGACAAGATATATTAACTTCTAAAGCACTAATATTTTCTGCTTCATTTAGTCTCTTTGCAACATTAATATAATCATCAATTGTACTTCCTGCTATATTAACAATTACTGGTGTGTTATACTGCTTTAACCATGGTAATTCATTATTTAAGACGTTTTCAATACCTGGGTTTTGTAACCCTATTGAGTTTAGCATACCTGCCGGTGTTTCAGCTATTCTTGGAACAGGATTGCCTAATCTCTCTTCAACTGTAGTAGCTTTCACAACAATAGCGCCTAATTCATTTAAATCATAATATTTTGCATATTCTTTTCCAAATCCAAAACATCCTGATGCAGGCATTATCGGATTTTTTAACTGCAAAAAACCCAGATTAACATTTTTTATTGCCATTATAACACCACCTTTTCTATTGGGAATACTGGACCGCATTCACATACCTTTTCATATTTCCATTTGGTGGTGTCAATTTTTGAATTAATAGTCTCTTTAGAAACCTTAGTTACACAGCCCATGCATGCTCCAATACCACATGCCATATGTTCTTCTAATGATAAATATCCATTTGTATGTGATAAATTCTGATGATGTTTAATTGCCTTAAGCATAGGTGTAGGACCACAGGCAAATAACATATTCGGTTTTATATTACTAAAGTAATCTGTAACTAACCCTTTCTCACCATGGCTACCATCAATTGTATAAATAACAGTATTACCATGTTGCTGAAATTCAGATTCTAAGATAACCTGCTCCTTAGAAGCAAATCCCAAAACAGCAGTTACCTTACTACCTTGTGTAGCCAAAATTTTTGCTGCGTATAATAATGGTGGTGTGCCAATTCCGCCACCAATTAAATAGACTTCATCATAATTGCCTTCACAAGGAAATGTTCCTTTTCCTAACGGCGCAAGCATATCTATCGTATCAGAAGGTTTAAGTTTAGTAAGCAGTGTTGTCCCATGCCCATGTTTGCGATAAATGAGACGAACAGTACCTTTGTTCTTGTCAATATCACATATACTTATAGGTCGTCTTAATAAAGGATCGATACTATCACGAACTCTAATATGCACAAACTGACCTGGAAGTGCTGTAGTAGCAATTTCTTTAGATAAGATAATCATATTGTATATATCTTTTGTTATTTCTTTGTTTTCAATAATTTCGGCAAAAATTTGCATTATTTTGTCCTCCCTACTATTTATATTTTATTGGTTGGACTGAAAAATTAATAGTTTCTAACACTTTTAAGATTGCAGCTGCAGTATCTAGTGATGTTAGGCAGGCAATTCCATTTTCAACTGCTTCTCGACGAATTCTGAATCCATCACGTTCAGGTTGCTTACCTCTTGTCAAAGTATTAATAACCATATTTGCATTTCCAGAACGTAATATTTCTACAATATTAGGTGAGCCTTCATTTAACTTATTGACAAGTGTAACTGGTATACCAGCTTGTTGCAGAAAGTTAGCAGTTCCACTAGTGGCAACTATTTCGAATCCCAAATCTACAAATCCAGATAAAATATACTTTGCCTCATTTTTATCTTTATCAGCTATAGTAGCAATAATTCTTCCGTATGTCGGAATTTGCATACCTGCACCGACTAACCCTTTATATAATGCTTTTGCAAAATTTTTGTCTTTACCCATTACTTCTCCAGTTGATTTCATTTCCGGACCAAGTATAATATCAACACTGCGTAATTTAGCAAAGGAAAAAACGGGAACTTTAACTGATACTTCATCAGCTTCTTTCCATAGACCAGTTGTGTAGCCCAAATTTGCTAATGTTTCACCCAATATTACTTTAGTTGCTAGATTTGCTAAAGGAATCCCAGTAACTTTGCTTAAAAACGGTACTGTTCGAGAAGACCTTGGATTAACTTCAATTACATACACTTGGTCTTTATGAATTACATATTGAATATTAATTAAACCTTTTGTATTTAAGGATTAGCTAATTTAACTGAATAGTTAACTATTTGATTTTTAATATCTTCACTTATTGTCTGAGTAGGATATACAGCAATAGAGTCCCCACTGTGAACGCCAGCACGCTCGATATGCTCCATGATTCCAGGTATTAATACTGTATCTCCATCAGAAACTGCATCAACCTCAACCTCTTTACCAGTTAAATACCTGTCAACCAATACAGGATGTTTAGTAGATATTTTAACGGCCTTTTCCATATAATTTAGTATATCATTCTCATTGTATACAATTTCCATTGCTCTTCCTCCTAACACATAGGAAGGTCGAACAAGAACAGGATAACCTAATTTATTTGCAACTTTTAATGCGTCTTCAACAGAAAACACGGTTTGACCAGCTGGACGTGGTATATCTAACTTTTGAAGCAGTTCATCAAATTTTTTGCGATCTTCAGCAGTATTAATATCCTCCATATTCGTTCCTATTATTGGTATATTTAATTCTGCTAATGGTTCAGCTAAGTTAATAGCCGTTTGCCCGCCAAATTGAACTATTACTCCATGTGGTTTTTCTCTTTCTATTACATTTAAGACATCTTCTAGTAGCAATGGTTCAAAATATAATCTATCAGAGGTACTAAAATCTGTTGAAACAGTTTCAGGATTATTATTGATAATAATTGCTTCATATCCAGCTTGTTTAATTGCCCATACTGCATGCACAGAAGCATAATCAAATTCTATTCCCTGACCAATGCGAATTGGCCCGGAACCTAAAACTAGTATTTTTTTATTGTCACTCACATTTAGTTCATCTTCAATATCGTAGCTTGAATAATAATATGGAGTAAATGCCTCGAATTCGGCAGCACACGTATCTACCATTTTATATACTGGATTAATATTATACTGCTTTCGTATTTTTCGCATCTCTACTTCACTAATATTAACCAACCTACCAAGAAAATTATCAGTAAATCCTAATTGCTTAGCTTTTTTGAGCAATAATTCCCTAATTTGTGTATCAGTATTTTCCCAAGCTTTTGCAAAAATATATTCAAATTCTACTAAACCATAAATTTTGTTTAAGAAAAATAAATCTATTTGTGTAATATTGTGTATTTGCTCAGTTGTGTATCCTCTTCGAAAGCTTTCAGATATTAAAAACAATCGCTCATCATCAGCTTTAGTTATTCTATTTTCCAGAGTTATATTATCTATTTTATCTAAGTCATCAATCAACAGACTATCTATATCAATTTCAAGAGACCTTATTGCCTTTTGAAGTGATTCTTCAAAGGTTCTACCAATAGCCATAACCTCTCCAGTTGCTTTCATCTGTGTGCCTAATTGTCTATTAGCAGTAACAAATTTATCAAATGGCCATCTTGGTATTTTTGTAACAACGTAATCTAAAGTTGGTTCAAAGCTTGCGAATGTTTCTTTAGTTACTGGGTTTACAATTTCATCCAACGTTAACCCAACACTTATTTTGGCAGCTACCTTTGCAATTGGATATCCTGTAGCTTTAGATGCTAAAGCACTTGATCTACTTACTCGTGGGTTAACTTCAATAACATAATATTGGAAACTATTTGGATCAAGTGCAAATTGCACGTTACATCCGCCTTCTATTTTTAAAGCACGAATAATATTAATCGAAGCTGATCTTAGCATTTGGTATTCTTTATCAGATAAAGTTTGGCTTGGTGCTACTACAATGCTATCTCCTGTATGAATTCCGACTGGGTCAATATTCTCCATATTACATACTACAATACAATTGTCATTTTTATCACGCATAACTTCATATTCAATTTCTTTAAATCCTGCTATACTCTTCTCTACCAATACTTGATGGATTGGACTATATTTTAACCCTAAGGTTACAATTTCTATATATTCTTTTTCATTATAAGCTATGCCACCGCCTGTACCGCCTAACGTATACGCAGGTCGAACAATCAATGGATATGGTATCTTTTCTGCAAATTCTAATGCTTCCTTAACAGAATTAACTATATCACTCTCTGGAACAGGATGGTTTAATTCATTCATTAAATTCCTAAACAACTCTCTGTCTTCAGCTTTCTGAATAGCTTCTAAATTAGTTCCTAGTAAAGTTATTTCATATTCATCTAAAATTCCATGCTTGTGTAATTCTATTGCCATATTTAATCCAGTTTGGCCGCCTAGCGTAGGTAGCAGTCCCTGTGGTCTTTCTTTCCTAATTACTTGTGTAACTGCTTCTAATGTAATTGGCTCTATATATACTTTATCTGCAATATCGGGATCCGTCATTATCGTTGCTGGGTTACTATTAATTAATACTACTTCATAGCCTTCTTCTTTTAGCGATTGGCACGCTTGAGTTCCAGCATAATCAAACTCTGCCGCTTGTCCAATAACAATCGGTCCACTTCCGATAACTAATATTTTTTTAATTTCTTTATTTGACATTACATATCACTCCCTGTTCTTGATTTCCATTCAGTAATTGTATTAATAAATTCATCAAATAAATAATTAGAATCATATGGACCAGGTGCTGCTTCAGGATGGTATTGAACTGAAGCTAATATTCCACTTGAATGTACCAATCCTTCTATTGTATTATCATTTAAGTTTATATGACTAATTTCTAGATTAGTCCCAGCTAAAGAATCCTTATTAACAGTATAGCCATGATTTTGTGAGGTAATAAATACCCTATTATTTCGCAACTCTTTTACAGGGTTGTTACCACCTCTATGCCCAAATTTCAATTTTTCAGTATCAGCTCCAGCACTCAATGCTATTACTTGATGGCCTAAGCATATTCCAAACATCGGTATTTTTCCTATAAACGGTTTAATTGTATCAGCTGTATCAATAACATTTTTAGGATTGCCAGGCCCATTTGATATCATTATCCCGTCAGGCTGTAATCTCATTATTTGCTCATATTTAATATCGTACGGTACAACTGTGACATCGCAATTTCTTTTTATTAGTTCTCTATGAATTCCTTCCTTAGCACCCATATCAATTAATACAACTCTATGTCCACTGCTAGGACTTCTATAGACGTTTTTAGTAGAAACTTGCGATACTTGATTTGATATCCCAATTGTTCCGTTTAGCTTATTGATTATCAAATCAATATTAGGGTTAGTTTCAGTTGTTATTATTCCTTTTAATGTTCCGAATGCGCGAATTTTACGAGTGAGAAGTCTTGTATCTATTCCAGATATCCCCATAATGCGATGAGCTTTCAAAAAAGTGTCAATATTCTCTATTGATCTCCAATTGCTTGGAATATCACATACTTCTTTCACAACCAATCCACTCACATGACTACTTATTGATTCTAAATCTTCGGCATTTAAGCCGTAATTACCAATCAAAGGGTAAGTCATAACAACAATTTGACCACAATAGGATGGATCAGTTAATACTTCTTGATAACCTGTCATACTTGTATTAAATACTACTTCCCCTGAAGAACTATTATTGTTGGTATATCCAAACCCTTTACCACTAAGTATCGTACCATCCTCAAGAATTAGCAAAGAATTATATTCGTTTTTTAGGTTGTTAATATATGAATTTATATTAACACGTCGTTCGAAATTGTTGTAAATGTCCATAACTGCCACCTTTTCAAATTTTTTATAATTTAATTATTTGAATTATCATAAATGATTTTTCCTGAAACTATTGTCAATACTGGCCATCCTTGTAGATCCCATCCAATAAATGGTGAGTTTTTTCCTTTCGAAACAAATTGGTTTGCATCAACTTTTTTCTTAGATGCGAGGTCTAACAATACTAAATCCGCTTTTTTATTTTTTTGAATAGTTCCACAATCCATATTAAAAATTGCCGCTGGTCTACTTGTCATCGCTTCTAGTAAACGTAATAGAGAAACATCACCATTTAATACAAGCTTTGTATAAAGCACAGCAAAAGCTGTCTCTAAACCAATCATCCCAAAATATGATTTTTCTAGTCCTTTGTCTTTTTCGTCATCTGAATGCGGAGCATGGTCAGTTGCAATAATATCGATTATCCCTGAATTAAAACCATCAATAAGCGCATAACGATCATCAATGCTACGAAGAGGTGGGTTAACCTTATAACGTCCATTATTTTCAATAATATCTAGTTCTGACATCGTTAAATGCTGTGGTGTAACTTCACATGTTATATTGATGCCTTGTAGCTTAGCCCATTTTATTATATTAACTGACTCCTTAGCACTTAAATGTGCAAAATGAACATGTGTATTGGCCGCATTTGCCAAAAATATATCTCTAGCAACCATTACCACTTCAGATGATGATGGAATACCTTTAATATTAAATTCTTGTGTTTTTACGCCATCATGAATATGACCATCCGCTGCTAACGATTCATCCTCTGCATGAATAATTAGAGGTAATTTTAGCTCGCTTGCCATATTAAATGCTTGTTGCATAACGCTTGCTTTCTGTACACCTCGTCCATCATCTGATAATGCAATAACTCCTGCATTATATAAATCATGGAAATTTGTTAATACTTGTCCTTGCTCACCTATCGTAATTGCACCGATAGGATAGACAGAAACCCCATTATTTTCATTAGCTTTATTTATTATATATTTTACTATTTCACTGTTATCTGTTACAGGCTTAGTATTAGGCATGCAACATATAGTTGTATAACCACCTTTAGCTGCCGCATTTGATCCTGAATCAATTGTTTCTTTATATTCATACCCAGGCTCTCTTAAATGAACATGCATATCTATAAATCCCGGCGATAAAAGCTTATCTGTTCCATCAATAACTATTATTTTCTCATTATTAGCTTCCGCTATTTCCATGGCATGTTGCTCATCTATATTATCTGCTACATCAAAAATTAATTCTCCAAGTACTAGTACATCACGCTTGTTAATAAGTTCAACTCCATTAAAAAGTTGAGCATTTTTTATCAATATTGCCATTTTCTCACTTCCTTATTTGTTAGGTGAATTTCAATATCTTATGAAAAAAGCTACTTAAACAACAAATGTTGATAAGAGCTTCTTCAATTAGCCTAATCATTAGTATTACAATAATAGGCAATATATTTAATTAAACAGATACTTCTTCATTAGTACTTTGGTCATCAATATCCTTAGGTAATATTAAGTTCAATATTATACCAACAATTGTAGCTAGAGCCATACCATGCAGCTCTAATTTTCCGAAATGAAGAATTGCATTCCCTACACCTAGTACCATAATAACACTAGATATAATTAAATTTCTTTTATTGCCATACTGGATACCGCTGTCAACAAGTGTTCTAAGACCTGAAGATGCGATAATACCAAACAATAGTATACTTACTCCTCCCATAACTGGCGTAGGGATACTACTAATTATAGCAGCTATTTTACCAACAAAGGCCATAGTCGTCGCCATAATTGCAGCACCAGCTATTACAAATACACTGTATACGCGTGTTATAGCCAAAACCCCTATATTTTCTCCATATGTTATTGTAGGTGGCCCTCCCACTAATGAAGCGAATAAAGTAGCTATTCCATCTCCAAATAATGAGCGATGTAGACCAGGCTTCTTGATAATATCTTTATCAATAACCTTTCCAATTACGAACAAATCACCCAAATGCTCTGTAATGGTTACTAAAGCTACCGGAACAATTACCCATAGTGCCATTGTATTAGGAATAGGTGTTGTAAACTCAGGTATGCTAAACCATGGTGCACTAATAATATTTTGAAAATCAATTAACTTGAAAAAGATTGATACAACGTATCCTGCTATAATTCCAAATAAGATCGGTATGATTGCAAAGAAACCTCTAAAAAATGCACTTGCTATAATAGCAACAAATAGTGCTATTAATGCAACAATAATACTTTTTATACTATAAACTTTTAGAGTAACAGTTGTTTCTTCAATAGCTTGAACTTGTCCAGGTAGAGCAGAAAACTCTTCCAAAGTTGCAGGTCTGTCTACTGTTATATATGCTGTTGATGCCATGTCTACGGCAGTTGTTGCCAATCCAAGTCCGATTACCACAATAACTGAACCTATTACTACTGGAGGAAGAAGTTTTTGAATCCAATCAACACCAAACTTCCATATAAAAGCTGAACATACTATATATACAAAGCCAACCATCATAACGCCAAACATGGCTTCACCAGGTCCACTAGCACTAGATACAGCTATCAATGGAGCAATAAAAGCAAATGATGAACCTAAATAACCTGGAATTTGGCCTTTAGTTATAATAAGATATAATAATGTTCCTACTCCACTCGACAATAATGCTATCGCTGGATTTAATCCTGTTAAAAAGGGTACTAATACTGTTGCTCCAAACATTGCAAATAAATGTTGAAAGCTAAGTGGTAACATTTGTGCTAAAGGCAACCTTTCATTTACGTCTACTATTCTTTGCTGTCCCATTTTGATTCCTCCCAATTTTTCTTATTCTTCGTGCAAAATAATTACTTGATCTTGTCCATCTACTTCATTTAAAAAAACAGATACAATTTCTGATTTAGATGTTGGTACATTTT
>Ga0265293_10011926_pt1 | contig 11670 bp, 12 predicted proteins | sample Munlanlewell138R_FD_192505 | JGI IMG/M metagenome (GOLD analysis project Ga0265293, IMG submission 192505) | Leachate microbial communities from a municipal landfill in Southern Ontario, Canada - Leachate well 138R | ecosystem: Engineered > Solid waste > Landfill > Unclassified | place: Canada... | reverse complement strand
TTTCTGGTGCTGGTCTCGGACAGAAACGGGCTTTCGTATTACAGCTATGACAGGATCTGCACCACTTTGGAGATGGATATCGATGACTATATCGAGGCAAGGGATTCATTGATCGGGCACGACCTTTTGGCCTTCGACGGGACCGTGTTCCAGGTGCTCTCTCTACCCGAATGCTCACCGAAGGGCTCACGCATGCCTTCTGCGGAATTCAAGGGAGGCGCATGATGATTGATCGAAAGGTGGTATTCGAGATCCATCGTTTGAAGGAGATGGGGTTTTCCAACAGCTATATTGGCAGGGCTTTGGGCATCAACAGGGATAGTGTGAGCCTGTATCTGAAAGACCCGGAAAGGCGGCTGGTAAAAAGCGGGAAGCCCTCGAAGCTTGATCCGTACAAGCCGCTGATCGATCATCTGTTGGAAGAGCATCCGACAGCTCCGGCTCCGGTTGTCCTGAGACGTTTGCAGCAGGAGGGCTTTACGGGCGAGATCACGATCGTGAGGGACTACTTGAGGTTCAAGAAGGGCAGAGCGCATCAAGGCAGAGCCTTCATCCGGTTCGAATCCCTGCCCGGCTGGCAGATGCAAGTTGACTGGGGCCATTTCGGGACCATTCCCTATGGGAGCACGAAGAGAAAGCTTTACGCTTTCGTTATTGCCGAATCCTACAGCAGGATGCTCTACGTGGAGTTCACCCACAGCCAGAGGCAGGAAGTCCTTCACCAGTGTCTGATCAATGCCTTTACCTTTTTCGGGGGCACACCCCAGGAGCTCGTGGTGGACAATATGCTTACTGCTGTTACGGAGAGACAGGGCCGCATCGTACGGTTCAATGATGCCTTCCTGGACTTTCTGAGACCTCTGAAGATCAATCCTGTTGCCTGCAACGTGAGGTCTCCTCAGGAGAAGGGCAAGGTGGAGCGAAGCGTGCAGTATCTGCGGCAGAGCTTCTGGCCCTTGAGGTCGTTCACCGACCTTCTCGACACGAACTTCCAGGTCAGGGCATGGCTTAAGGAAGTCGCCAACGTGCGTATCCACATGGGGACGGGAGAGAAACCCACAGAGAGGTTCGGGAACGTAAAGTTGAAGTCCCTTCCCGAGCATCTGCCCGACGCCTTAGAGACGGTAAGCGCTCTGGTGCACAAGGACTTTGCCGTACGGTTTGACTCCAATGCCCATACTGTTCCTCCGTGGACTGTAGGCAAACGGCTCATCCTTAAAGCAGATACCAACACCGTGAGCATCTACTACAAGGACAAGACAGTTGCCGTACACGCACGCTCCTATGAGAGCAAAAAACGCATAGAAAACCCATCCCATGGAAGAGCAGGTCAAAAGACTGCAGAGAAGGCTCTGGCAGGATCGGGATATCGCGCTGTTTGCCTCGATGGGGGATGAGACGACTGTATATCTTGAAGCACTGTCCGATGCGAGGCAGCCCATAAAGAAGAACGTATTGAAGCTCCTTTCCTTACGAGACGAATACGGGGCTACTGCCCTGCTTGGTGCAATCACCAAAGCCATCGAGATCAAGGCATATGGAGCGGATTACATCGAGCATATCCTCTATCAGGCTCAAACCCCCAAGAAAATGCACCAGAGAGTCATGCTCGAAAAGGAAGAGCTGAACAAAATACGGCTCAGCGAGCCCTCACTGGCAGAATACGATGCCATCGCCGTCAAAAGGAGCAAGCCATGATGGATATGGATAACGTCATCAGCAAATGTAAAAGCCTTAACCTCAAGGTCTGGTCAGAGGCCATCCCAAAGGTCATTGATGAATCATCTGCAAAGAACTGGACAACGCTCACTACCATAGAGCATCTCTTGAGCCTTGAGATCGAGCATAGAAGACGAAACAGGATAGCATCCTGCTTCAAGGCATCGAAGCTCGATGAGAAGCCGACCATAGACCGTTTCGACTTCTCCTTCCATCCTTCCCGGAAGAATCACAAGGCAAAGATCCTGAACCTCCTCGATTTGGGATTCGTCAGAGAAAAGAAAGACATCATCCTCATCGGCAATCCCGGAGTGGGGAAGACCTTCCTCGCAAAATGCCTCGCCTATGCGGCAACGCAGGCAGGAATCAAGACTCTCTTTACCAGTGCCATGGAGATGATCAACCAGCTCATCGCTGCAGAGGCGGAACGCTCACTCTTAAGAAAGCTCCATTACTACCAGTCGTTCGATCTCCTGGTGTGCGACGAGATCGGGTATCTGCCCTTGGGACAGCAGGGCTCCAACCTGTTCTTCCAGGTAATAAGCCAGAGACACAAAAAGAAATCCACGATCATCACAACAAACTTGGCCTTTGCCGAGTGGTCGAAGATCTTCGACAGCACCACAGTCGCAACCGCCATCGCCGACAGGCTCGTCTACAACTCGGAGATTCTCATCATGGAAGGCGCAAGCTACCGGAAAAGAGATAAAAAGGAGGGCTGATCTATCGGGAAATGCTGCCTCTTAAAAAACAAGGATGCCTGACACCAGCAAGAATGACCTTGCCGAATACCTGCGGGTTACTCCTCATTCCGCTACGCACATCCTCGCCCCTATGCTCCACCTGCAGGTTTTTAAACGATGATTCCTGCCAGATTCTTGACCGATGATGACATCCAAGGTGCCAATGCCGGAATAAAATGTTCCCTGACACCCTGAGTTCCCCCCCGGTGGTCCTGATGAAACACGCATTTATCCGGGACGGTTCCACTTGGACTTCTTCGGCCGTCTCTTGAGCAGGACATAGAGGGCCCCGGTGCCGCCGTCGCAGGGCCGGGCAGAGCTGAAGGCCAGGACGAGGTGGGAGAGGCTGCCCGTGGTGAGCCACCTGACGAGCTGCTCCTTGAGGACCGGGCCCCGGCTCGACTTGAGCCCCCTGCCGTGGATGATGAGCACCACCCGGTGACCCAGGGCATGGGAACTCAGGATAAACGACACGAGCACCTGCTCGGCGGCCTGCCTGGTGTATCCGTGGAGGTCCAGATGCCCTTGGACCGTGAGTTCCCCTGCCTTGAGCTTTGCCATGGTCTTGGGATCGAGCGGGACGGTATGCCCCTCCAGGTACTCGCCGGTGCAGGTGATGTCGAAGTGGGCAGCGCCCCTGACCAGGGCTTTCAGGGTATCGATCGCCTCCTGGTCCTGCCTGCGCACGCTCTCTCTGACAGAGTCCACGATATCCCGGGGATCGGCCGGCTCAGGGACGACGCGGTCGTTTCCGATCGGGACCACCCCGCGCATGGCGGACGCGAAGATCTCGCGGTCGTCGGGCTCTTCGGGCGGTTCCGGTTCTGCCTGTTTCGCCGGGGGAGGCTTCTTGCCGGGCGTTATCTTCACACCCTTGAGCTCTTTGAACGGGGCATGGAACTGATCCTCTTTCCTGGCCATCCGGTTATGATAACAAAAAAAAGAGGCCCGCTCAATATGTGCTGGGTTGTGGGCCCAATAAGGAGGTCTATAGCCCTCGAATGTTGCGCTATAGGCTGGAAGCCACGTATAATGCACTGTTTTCAAAGTGTCAAATATATAACTCTTATGGTATGATTATAAAAAAGTAAATCATATCCGGAGACAAGATGAACATTCATCAGGTACATATTTTCAATATTGCAGCTAAGACCCTGAGCATCACGAAGACGGCCAAAAAGATGCACCTCTCCCAGCCCTCGGTGAGCATCCAGATCAAAGATCTGGAAGATTCCCTGAGCGTGAAACTCTTTGAGAGAATCAGCCGGAAGATCACCCTGACCGACGCGGGCAAGGTCTTCTACTCCTACTCAGAGAGGCTTCTTAACCTCATCGATGAGATCAATGCGGTCATGAACGAGTTCAGCTCCGGAGATGCGGGCAAGCTCATCCTGGGCACCTCCAGCACGGTGGGCATCTATGTGCTGCCCAGGTATTTGGGCGAGTTCAAAGAGATATTCCCCAAGGCGGAGATATCGCTCATGATCATGAACCGGCAGGAAGCTCTCGAACAGTGCATCTCCGGGGAGCTCGACTTCTCCTTTCTCCAGGACCCTCCCAAGCACCCCGATCTCCATGCCGATTTCTTCATGCGCGACGAACTGGTGATCGTGTGTTCCCCCAAGCACCGGTGGGCGAAGAACGATCATCTCACTCTCAAGATGCTCGCCTCCGAGCCCGAACCCATCATCCTGCGCGAAGAAGGGTCCGGCACCAGGGGCCTGATCGAATACGTGCTCAAACGCTACGGCATCGAGCGCAACGTAACTATGGAGATGAGCTCGTCTGAGGGAATCAAGCGGGCCGTGGAGGCCAACCTGGGGATTGCGGTGCTCTCCAAGAACGTAATCAGGGCCGAGATGAAAAACGGAAGCCTGGTAGCACTGGGCATCAAAGACCTCAACACCAAAAGGGACTTCTACATCGTCTACAACAAAAAGCGCAAGTTCATGCCGCTCATGGAGAAGTTCCACGACTTTATTCTCAAGAAAAGGGATCTGATCAGCTCATCCCTCCTCTCATAAGCCAAGCAGTGAAGTGGGTTTTTATCGGTGCGTCCGCATACGAGCATCTGCAGGAGGCCCGGATACACGGAGATCGAATGTTAGGATGAGACCATCCGATCATTCCGGAGAAAGCGCCTCGAATAGCAGCAAGGAGTCCGAACAGATAGGGGTTGACATGAACTGCATCATGATGCATGTAGTGCTTCTATACACAGGTACAGAGGCGCCGGCCGGAAACGGTTCGTTCCAGGCCGGCATTACGGTCTCTTCCTTGGCTTCGGTGAATCGTTCACTGAACGGCAGGCATCGATAGGGCATTGGACTTGATACGTGGTTTTCTGTTTCATACCCTGCGGACCATACAAATGTGTTCTTACATAGAGACAGCTATATCGAAAACAGCCGTTGATATACGTGCTAAAAGAAGGCCCCATCAGGAAATAAGGAGTCAGATTACCTCCACATTTTCTTGACAGTCCGCAAACGGAAGTGATATGAATCGCCATTCAGTTTGCGCAAGGAGAAGATATGCAAGAGATCAGGTTGCATGGTAGAGGCGGGCAGGGAGCTGTCACCTCGGCGGAGCTCATAGCCATTGCGGCAATCAACAAAGGCAATTTTGCTCAAGCATTTCCCAGTTTTGGTCCTGAGCGCAGGGGTGCTCCGGTGGTGGCTTTTTGCAGGGTGGACGATAAGAAGATCAACATCAGGGCCAAGGTATACGAGCCTGATGTCGTGATCGTGCTGGATCCGGGATTGCTTTCGCTGCTTGATCCCACGGAGGGTATGGGCGAGGGCGGGATTCTGATTCTCAACACCAAAAAGAGACCGCAGGAAGTCGTGACCGCGCCCGGTCGCTCCATCAAGGTGGTGACGGTAGACGCGAACACCATCGCCACTGAGGAACTGGGAAGGCCCATTGTGAACACCACCATGCTGGGCGGTTTTATCAGGGTCACGGGGCTTCTCGGGATCGACGACATCAAAGGGCCTCTTTTGGAGAGATTCGGCAAGAAATTGGGAGAGAGAAACCTCAAGGCCATGGAACGTGCGTACCAAGAGGTTTTCATAGGAGAATAAGAACCATGGCGAAACCAATGGAAAAGATAACATGGCAGGAACTCGAAGCGGGCAGCGTTGTGACCGAGATCGGCAATGCCCGGGTATATGAGACGGGATCATGGCGTTCAGAGCGTCCGGTGGTCGAGGCCTCGCAGTGCATCAAGTGCGGTGTGTGCTGGCTGTTCTGTCCGGATTCATGCATTGTGAAGGCCGCTGACGGTCATTTTGAGGCGGATCTCACCTATTGCAAGGGGTGCGGGATCTGCGCGAAAGAGTGCCCGGTGGGGTGCATCACGATGATTGCCGAGGAGGAGTAGCAGGAGATGGCCAGACAGAGAAAGGGAATCGAGGTATCCATCGCCATGGCCGATGCCGTGGCGCAGGCCGATGTCGACGTTATCGCGGCGTATCCCATCACCCCGCAGACCCATATTGTGGAGCATCTCTCCGAGATCGTGGCCAACGGCGAGCTCGACGCGGAGTACGTGCCGGTCGAGAGCGAGCACTCAGCGATGAGCGTGTGCTGCGGGTCATCTGCGGTAGGCGCCAGGACCTTCACCTCCACGAGCTCTCAGGGTTTGGCGCTCATGGCCGAGATTTTCTTTATAGCCGCGTCCATGAGGCTTCCCATGGTCATGGCGCTGGCCAACCGGTCCCTGTCCGGTCCGCTGTCCATCTGGAACGACCATACCGACACCATGATGGTCAGGGACGCCGGGTGGATTCACATATTCGTGGAAAACGGGCAGGAGAGCTATGACAACGTGTTCTGCGGGTTCCGGATATCCGAGGACCCCGCGGTGATGTTGCCTCTGGCGGTCAACCTGGACGGGTTCATCCTGACCCACATGATCGAGCCGGTGATCTACGAGGACAACGAGACGATCCGGAAGTATCTGCCCGAGGTGAGGATGAAGAACGCGCTTCATCCTGACAACCCGGTGTCCATGGGTTGTTTTGCCATGCCCGAGATTTATACCGAGGCCCAGATGAGCCGGGAGCAGGGGCTCCTGAACGCCTATCCCGCGATCGTCAAGGCCTGGAAGGAGTGGGGGGACCTGACCGGAAGGTACTATCAGCCCATCGAGACCTACCGCACGGAAGATGCGGAGTACTGCATCGTGACCATGGGTTCCTACGGGGAGACTGCCATGGAGGTAGTGGACGCGCTCAGGGAAGAGGGCGAGAAGGTCGGGGTCGTGAAGATACGCCTGTGGAGGCCGTTTCCCTTTGAAGATTTTCGCAGTGCGGTTGAAGGGAAGAAGTCGCTCATCGTGATCGACCGGGCCATCAGCTTTGGCGGGCCTGGCGGGCCGGTGGCCCTGGAGCTGCGCTCCGCGCTCTACGGGCGTCCCAACGCCCCTGCGATCGTGAACTATGTTGCTGGTCTGGCCGGCAGGGATGTGGCCCGAAGCGATTTCAGGAAGATCATTCTTGAGGGCAAGGCCAAGGCCTCAAAGGGCGAGACAGAAGGCTTCACCCTGTATGGTTTGAGAGGATAAGGAGCGAAAACCTATGGATAAATTCTCGGTATTTTCATCGAGACTTGTCGAGAAGTCTGAGAACTTTACATCGGGACACCGTGCCTGCCAGGGGTGCGCCGAGGCGCTTGCGGTGCGGCACGTGATGAAGGCCCTGGGCAGGGACACGATTGTGGCCATGTCCACGGGGTGCATGGAGATCATTTCTTCGCCCCTGCCGCTGACCTCCTGGAGGGTGCCCTGGATCCACAACGCCTTCGAGAACTCTGCTGCCGTGATTTCGGGTTGCGAGTCCGGGATAAAGGCCATGATGCGCAAGGGCAAGATACCTGCCAAGAAGATCAACTTCGTGGCCATGGGGGGAGACGGGGCCACGGCCGACATTGGCATGGGCGCGCTCTCCGGCGCCCTGGAGCGGGGTCATAACATGGTCTATGTCTGCTACGACAACGAGGCCTATATGAACACGGGCATTCAGCGTTCCAGTTCCACGCCCTACGGGGCCAGCACCACGACCTCGCCTGCAGGCAAGATGAGCATCGGGCAGCGCACCCAGAAGAAGAACATGGCCCAGATCGCAGTTGCCCACAACATTCCCTACGTGGCGACCGCGTGTTCGAGCTTTCCGTTCGACCTGATGGAGAAGGTGAAGAGGGCTGCCGAGACACCGGGCGCTGCCTATGTCCATGTTCTGTCCGTATGCCCCACCGGCTGGAGGATTCCCACCCAGGACGCCATCAAATACGGCAGGCTGGCGGTCGATTCCTGCGTTTTCCCGCTCTATGAGGTGATCGACGGGAAGTACAAGCTCTCCTACAAGCCCTATAAAAAGCTTGCCCTCACCGAATACCTCAAAGGCCAGGGCAGGTTCAGGCATCTGACCGACAAGGAGATCGAGCTGATTCAGCAGAGGGTGGACAAGGACTACGAGAGAATTTTGAGACTGAGCAAAGAGGAAGAGTAATATGGGAATAGATATCAGGAAGATCGATGAGATCATCGAGAGCTACGACAAGTCCGAGGAATCGTTGCTCGCTATCCTTCAGGATTTTCAGCACACGTTTCGCTATGTTCCCGAAGAGGGGATGAAGAGGGTCAGCGAGATTCTGGGCATTCCGGAGAGCAAGATCTACGGAGTGGGGACCTTCTACAAGGCCCTTTCGCTCAAGCCGGTGGGAAGGCACACGTGCAAGGTCTGCACCGGGACCGCGTGCCATCTCAAAGGCGCGCACACCCTGACCGATATCATCGGCAGGGAGTTGGACATAGAGCCCGGGGAAACGACGAAGGACGGGAGGTTCACCCTGCAGACGGTAAACTGTGTCGGCGCGTGCGCACTGGCTCCGGTTGTCATGGTCGATGACGAGGATTATTACGAGGGGTCTTCTCCCCAGGACGTCCTGAAGAATCTCAGGAAGTACAAATAAGGATCGGGGAGGGTGATGACCATGGACAACAGGAAACTTCAGTCGGTTAAAGAGTTTGAGAGCTACAGGACAAAGATCGCCGAATCCCGGAAAGATGAATATCCGGTTATTTACGTGTGCGGAGGGACCCCGTGTCTTGCGAAGGGGAGCAGGGCCGTGGCCCATGCCTTCAAGAAAGAGATCGAATCGCAGGGGCTTGCGTGCAAGGTCGAGCTCAGGCACAAGGTGACCGGGTGCCAGGGGTTTTGCAGCAAGGGGCCGGTGGTCTCCTTTGGAAACGACATTGTCTATCTGGAGGTCAAGCCGAATCACGTGCCCGAGATCATGGAGAAGACCGTGAAGAACGCCCAGGTGATCGATTCGCTGGGGTATAAGGACCCGCAGACAAAGAAACGGTCTGCCTCGTTTGAGGGCATTCCGTTCTATTCCCACCAGAAGGGGATGATCCTCAAGGGTCTGCGGGAAATAGATCCGCTCGAGATCGACGATTATATCGCCCGGGGCGGGTATGCCTCGCTGGTCAGGGCCTTTGCCATGGGGCCCGAGGAGGTCATCGACCTGATCGCGGAGTCCGGGCTCAGAGGCCGAGGCGGCGGCGGGTTTCCTGCAGGAGCGAAGTGGAAGTCGTGCAGGGCCGTCGACTCCGAGGTGCGGTACGTGCTCTGCAACGGCGACGAGGGCGACCCCGGGGCTTTCATGGACCGGTCCATCATGGAAGGAAACCCGCATGCCGTGATCGAGGGCATGATCGTGGGCGCATGGGCTGTGGGCGCTCATCACGGATACGCCTATATCCGTGATGAATATCCCCTGGCCGTGAAGGTGATGAAGAAGGCTGTGGAGGATGCGACCGCAATGGGTCTTCTGGGCAGGAACATCCTGGGGACCGGGTTCGACTTTGACATAAAGATCACCCGGGGAGGCGGGGCCTTTGTATGCGGCGAGTCCTCTGCGCTCATGAGGTCGATCGAAGGCAAGGTGGGAGAGCCCCGGGCCAAGTATATCCGGTCGGTGGAGAAGGGGCTCTATGACCTGCCCACGGTTCTGAACAACGTGGAGACATGGACCAATGTGCCGCTGATCGTCAACAACGGCGCCCAGTGGTACCGTAAGACCGGCACCCAGGGGTCTCCGGGCACCAAGGTGTTCTCGCTGGCAGGCAAGGCGGTCAACACCGGACTTGTGGAGGTTCCGATGGGGACCACCATACGTGAGCTCGTGGAAAAGGTTGGCGGTGGGATCCGCGGCGGCAGGAAGTTCAAGGCAGTCCAGACCGGCGGACCCTCGGGCGGCTGCATCCCCGAGAGCCTGGCGGACCTTCCCATCGACTTCGACTCCCTGAGCAAGGCAGGCTCCATGATGGGTTCGGGCGGCATCATCGTCATGGACGAGGCCACCTGCATGGTCGACGTTGCCAAATACTTCATCTCCTTCCTGGCCGAGGAGTCCTGCGGCAAGTGCTCTCCCTGCAGGGACGGGCTTCCGAGGATGAAGCAGATTCTGACCGATATCACCGAGGGCAGGGGCAAGGAGGGGGACATCGAGCTGCTCGAGGAGCTCTGCGAGGTGCTGAGCTACGGCGCGCTCTGCGGGCTGGGGTCTTCGGCGCCCAACCCGGTTCTGTCCACGATCAAGTACTTCCGGGAGGAGTACGAGGCCCATATCAGAGACAAGCGCTGTCCTGCCGGGGTGTGCAGGGAGCTCGTCACCTTCCGCATCGATGCGGACGCCTGCACCGGGTGCACCCTGTGCGCCAAGCAGTGTCCCCAGGCATGCATCACGGGCGAGAGAAAGAAGGCCCATGTCATTGACCAGAGCACGTGCATCAAGTGTGGGGTGTGCAGGGACGTCTGCAAATTCGACGCAGTACGGGTAGAATAAGGACAAAAGCCATGGAAAAAATCACGATAAAGATCAATGGAAAAGACATCGAGGCCCTCAAGGATCAGTCCGTTCTGGAGGTGGCCCGGGAAAACGGGATCGCCATTCCCGCCCTGTGCTCCCACCCGGAGATCGAGACCCAGGCCGGCTCGTGCCGCGTGTGTCTGGTTGAGGTCTCGCAGAACGGCCGGAGTCGTGTGGTGACCTCCTGCAACTACCCGGTGCGGGGAGGGATCGAGGTCAGGACCGACACGGACCTGGTCCGGAGGATCCGCAAGGGGGTGGTGGAGCTCCTGCTCTCCCGGACCCCTGATGCCCCGGTGATCCAGAAGCTGGCCCGGGAAAACGGGATCGAAGGGAGCAGGTTTTTCGTCGACGAGGCAGAGCACTATCGCAACCGGTGCATTGCGTGCTCACTGTGCACCCAGGTGTGTGAAGAGGTGGTGGGGGTGAGCGCCATCTCCATGCTGGACCGGGGCCGCGACAAGGCTCCGGGCACCCCGTATCTGAAGCCCTCACAGGCCTGCATCGGCTGCGGCGCGTGCGCATATGCGTGCCCGACCGAGGCCATCTCCATGATTGACGAGGGCGAGGTCAGGAAGATCTGGGACAGGGAGTTCAAGATGCTCACCTGCAGCGTGTGCGGCAAGCCCTACATCCCCGAGGCCCAGGTCGACTGGATCGTCAAGACCACGGGCAAGGACCGCTCCTTCTTCGACAAGTGCCCCGATCACCGGTGAGGATTGGGGCCATCCTGCCATACAAAGGCCGGCGCGGATGATACTGCGGGAGAAGAGGCCTTCCGGCGCGATGCCGGAAGGCCTCTTCTCTTATAAAAAAGAGATTCGTGTGAGGCCTCGGCTTTCCTCCCACAAAAGCCCTGTTCAATATGCTCGGCAATATGTTATGGATATTCCGGGGGATGCCGGAGGCTTGGTAAATCTCATCTCATTGCAGCTGACATCTTTAAAAAAACCGGCGGTATCTGCATCAAGGATAATACTGCGCAGAATGTCCACCAGGGAAAAAGTCCGGCAGGGCTGCCTGCCGGTACGTACGTGTCCCATGGCAGGACTTCCCTTTTGAAAAACGACAGGAGATAAAAAAGACATGCTGGAAATGCTATCAGGCGGATTCAAAAAAGCCCAGGACCTGCTCCAGGGGAAGGTGGTTCTCCAGGAGAGGCATATAGACGAGGCCATCAAGGAGATACGCATCTCTCTGCTCGAGGCCGATGTCGAGTTCCATGTGGTGAAGCAGTTCATCGAGCGGGTGCGGGAGAAGGCGCTGGGAGAGATCGTCCGGACCCGGGTGTCTCATGGCGGCAGGAAGCTCAAGGCAACCCCGGGGC
>Ga0265293_10011924_pt1 | contig 11673 bp, 4 predicted proteins | sample Munlanlewell138R_FD_192505 | JGI IMG/M metagenome (GOLD analysis project Ga0265293, IMG submission 192505) | Leachate microbial communities from a municipal landfill in Southern Ontario, Canada - Leachate well 138R | ecosystem: Engineered > Solid waste > Landfill > Unclassified | place: Canada... | reverse complement strand
TATACAAAGGACGAGGACGGAAACCTTATTATTGAGCCAAAGGGAGCTAAGGTTGTAAAGCGAATTTTCAGAGAGTACCTTGAGGGTGAGAGTCTTGCTGGTATTTGTAAGGGTTTGATGAAAGACGGCATTTATACGGCGGCGGGCAATCCGAAATGGAGACCGGAAACAGTCCAAAAGATACTGCAGAACGAAAAATACATGGGAGATGCGCTGTTACAGAAAACATATACGGTGGATTTCCTAACAAAAAAGCGTGTTAAGAATGAAGGCATCGTTCCCCAGTATTATGTCGAAAATAATCACGAGGCTATCATTCCAAGGGAACTATATCTGCAGGTACAAGAAGAAATGAAACGCAGGAGTCTTTTGTTTAAAGGCAAAGACGGAAAGAGAAGGATATATAGCAGTAAGTATGCATTATCCTCCATCACCTTTTGCAGTGATTGTGGAGACATATATAGACGGACTTATTGGAACAACCGTGGCAAGAAGTCTACTGTATGGAGATGCGTTACTCGATTGGAAGAGGGACCTAAAGGTTGCACATCAAGGACAATTTCGGAGGAAGACCTCCATGCCGCAGTGGCAGAGGCATTTAACCTAGTTCTTGGCGGTGGCGAATCGATGATTGCAGTTTTGCGAGAGAATATAGAATCAGTGGTCTGCGAGAGCAATGAACAGGCTATTGCCAACATTGACAAGCAAATGGAAGAGAAACAGGTGGAACTCATCAGCTACGCTAATTCTGGCAAGGACTATGAAAAACTTGCTGATGAAATACAGAACCTTAGCGAAAGAAAGCAAGCCATCCTTACGGCGGAGGCGGAAAGCCAAGGTGAGAAAGAACGAATTACAGAGATGATGGGTTTTATAGAAAAACACGCCGACCAGAGCCTTAATTATGATGAAGAGTTGGTAAGGCTCTTAGTTGAGAAAACAACTATATTTGAAAACAACGTTGTTGTGAGGTTTAAATCAGGCATTGAAGTAGAAGTATAAACGTAACTTGGAGACAGACCGGCAATCAGGAGATAAATCCACTTGATTGCTGGTTTTCCCCTTTTTATATTGACTAAAGGCATGTGCGAATGTATAATGTTATTAACAATGTTGTTGATATTGTTATTTATAAGGAGTTGGCAATTATGAGTGATGTTAATGAACTATTAGAAGAAGCAATTAGCGAAACCGAAAAGCTGAATGAAGGTGAAGTCTTTCTTGTTAAAGATCTGTTCAAAGGATATGTGTGGAATAGGATACCGAGAAAGGACCGGCTTCTTTTGGGGACGCTTTTTCTTAATTGGGTGAATAAGACAGAAGGCAATCTAAAAGCTATTGAAAAGACATCATCCAACCAACAGAGATATGAGAAATTATAAAGTAGCAGTACAAATTTTTATGTTGGTAAGAACTATGAATTCTATAAGTGTGTATAGGGGTGATGGGAATTGCTTAATTTAAGGCAATTAGTAGATGACTTTTTCTTGTATGTACAGTCCAATAATATTGAAATATATAACGAGTTTAGCCTACAGCATGAGCTGGGAATATTTCTACGAACAAAGCTACAGGGATATCGAATTCAATTTGAAAGGAACGTTTCATATTTTACACAGGACAACAAAACAATCAAAAAAGAGATTGATATTGCCATATTTAATGAAGATAAATCGGAGAAATATGCTATTGAATTAAAGCACCCGCTTAACGGACAGCATCCAGAGCAGATGTATTCATTCGTGAAGGATATAAAATTCATGGAAGAACTCAAATGTAGGGGATTTAATAAAACAGCTGTTGTTACCCTTGTATCAGATAGGCCCTTTTACGAAGGGCGAAACAACCAAGGGATTTATAGATACTTCCGAGAAGAATATGCGATTTATGGTCAAATATTTAAACCAACAGGACCTTTAAAAGAGAAAGAATTTATAGCCCTAAAAGGTAGATATGAGTTTTCCTGGAGATCAGTTTACGATAATAGCAAGTATTATGTGATAGAGGTTTAGGAGGAGGGTTATTATGTTTCTGATAGATAAGAAAAAGAACGAAGCAATATCAATTAGCAAGAAAACATTCCAAGAGTTAGAATTCAAGGAGAGAAAGCATCTTCAAGAGTGGATATGTAAGAATACAGATATTCTTGGGGAAAGGTTGCTTATTATACAAAAAGAATTTAGTGGATTTGATGATACCAAAGAAAGATTAGATCTTTTGGCAATAGATGAAAAAAGAATGAGACAACTTAAAAATACGGTTTAGAAAAAGAAATTTTATTTGCTTTACTGTAAGTGTAGTAAAAAACATTAGATGGTGATGCTTCCCTTAATGGAACGATATCAGTAAATCCTTGGAAGGTTATTACTAACCCATGACTATATCTACCGGGCGTGCAAATTCGGTAGACTGCATCTACCGAACAGGCAAAAAGTGTGGACTGCATCTACCGAACCAATAAGTTGAAAATGTGCAGTTGTTGTAATTAAAAACATACGGTCGAGCCATGTTGAGTGTATAATAATGATGACGCATTGTGGTTCTAAGGGCAAATGAGGCGGGTCAACCACTATATGTTGTGTTTTGGAACAAAAAATGAGCAAAAAACGGGCTGGAAAAGTGCATTTTTCGGTGCTGTTTGTTGTACATATTCACCGTTTCAAGCCGTACAGCAGTATTTTGAAGTGATTCAGAACCTGCTCCTTCAAATCAAAATCCGGGTGCCTGATACACCATTCAAAGGTAATGCCCCTAATGGCCAGAATCAAGTGTTTTGATAGAGAATCAACAGGGATGTCTTCTCTTAGCTCTCCCTGTCGGACCCCTCTTTCTAATACATCGATGAACAATTTATAAAGCTCCCTGTTATAGCTTATTGAAGATGTTGTGTTGACAGTCTTTGCTAAGTGAGCTTTATAGAGTGCCCTCATATTTTCCAATCCAATCCAATACTCAATAAAGTCAGAGATTTTTTCTGACATCAGAGCAAGAGTATCAAGAGTGGACATGCGGTCGGGAAGTGTTTTCAAAAAGGATTTGTAATCCGTGTCTGCCATATTCGTGTAATCATTGACCAAAGCAACCAGCAGAGCATCTTTTGATTCAAAGTGAACATAAAAAGCACCTTTGGATACTTCTGTGGCTTCTACGATGGAATCCACGCTTACATTCTCAATACCATATTCTAGTACCAACCGCCGGGCAGTTTCGAAGATTTTCTTTTTTGTTTCTATGGCCTGCAGTTTTCTTTTGCTAATTTTCTCTTTTTCCATAATTTTTCTCCTTTTAATTGACGTGTAATGCACAAATGCTATATAATGACTATAGTATGTGACTGCGGTCATGGAACTTGTCAGAATTATTATAACATGTATTCTATACTTTTTGTAGTCGAATTTTATTGTTATAAATTAGCCTGTTTATTTTATTAGGAAAGTAATAAATAGGGGGAAGTTTGTTATGAGGATACATAAGAAGATCATTAGCGTTGTTCTTGCTTTTATTCTGGTTTTTACAGGTCTGCCTCTTCAATTTATGCTATCTGATGATATTCCATATGTCTATGCTTATGAAAGCACGCCGACTGTTGATATTAGTTTCGACGATTTTAACAATACTGATGGTCTGCAATTGAACGGCGACTCCTTGATGGAAGACAATGCCATACATTTTGAAAGCGGTGTGGGCACCGGAGAAAGTGTATTTACAACGGACAAGCTTACCTTGGGCGAGGACTTTTCCTTCAGCACGGCTTTTTCATTCAGGAATATCTCTCCCTACATTCCCATAGCCGGAACAGAAGGCGGATTCACCTTCACCCTGCAGACTGTCGTGAATTCTGTGTATGCCAGTGATTTTTATGATGAGAGTATTTCTCCCAGCCTGAGTATTGCTTTTACTTCGGATTATATGGAACAAGGAGCTACAGCCAGCTTGATTGATAAGACCCCAAAATTACTTCTTGCCTCTCTGAATGGCTTCAGTTTGGCTGAAGGGCCCTCTGCACGTTGTGAAATATCTGCTGTGCCGTACATTAACGGAGATTTTAACATTTCGACATCTTACCTGCCCATATATGGATATAATGTAGTTGATGAACCATCTGAGTATTATAATGCGTGGATCGGGTATGACGGCGTGGAAAAGCTCCTTCATGTTTTTTGCCAGGCTCCATCGGGTGACTATACATATCTCACTGAATCTATGAACCTTTCTGAAATATTACTCACAAATGAAGTGTATGCAGGCTTTATGGGCTCCTTAGGCAATGCCGGGAACACAAGTGAAATCGGCAGCTGGTACTTTAAGAATGATTTGAGCATTATTCATGAAGCTATAGTGGAGGCTGAAGAAGCCTGGCTGACCTCTGAGATGGAAATGATTGAAGCTGAACCAGTTGGTAATTTCTATCTTCCTCTTGTTGGTCAATACGAAAGTACCATAAGCTGGGTATCCAGCAATACTGATGTGGTGGCTGAGGATGGAACGGTTAATCCGCCTTCGTTGGAACAAGGTAACCAGATAGTGACACTGACCGCAACTATAGCAAAAGGGTCTTTTCAGCGTGAAACAAGAACCTTTATAGTTACAATTAGAGCGGCGGATTCGGATATAGCGGATGCGGACTATAACTGGCTGGATGATTCAATCATACTGAATGGGAATGATAATCTGAATAGTATTGTATCGGACTTGATCCTTCCCACCTCCGGTGACTATGGAAGCAGCATCAGTTGGTTTTCTGATAATACTGATGTGGTGGATAGTGACGGAACAGTAATTAGACCCCATGAGGACCGGGTGGTTACCCTTACTGCATACATAAATATGAATACAGCGGCACGGGAAAAGCAATTCAATATCACCGTAAAAGCATTTGGAGTATCCGATGCAGAGATAGTGGATGCAGATCAATTATGGCTGACAGGAGCACGGCTTCTGAATGGAAACAGTTCTTTGAACAATGTGACTGGGAACTTAAGTCTTCCTGTTTTGGGGCAATATGGAAGCACCATAAGCTGGGCATCCGACAATACTGACATAGTAGCTGTAAATGGAACAGTAACAAGGCCCTCCCTTGCCCAGGGTGACCAACCGGTTATGCTGACAGCCACAATAAGAAGTGGGGAAGCTGAAAGGCAAATTACATTTACCCTAATAGTTATGGTGAGAGATGAGGATAAAGTTCTTGCTGACAGTGAATGGCTGACAGATACAGTGATATTGAAAGGCAATAGGAGCCTAAACAATATAGTTTCAGATCTGAATCTGCCGGTTGTTGGGAATAACGGCAGTACAATCAGTTGGATAACCAGTGACCTCAGTGTGGTACTTGCAAACGGAAAGGTGACAAGACCGGTGCTTGGTACAGGCAATGTGGAAGTCACCTTGATGGCAACTATAAGAAGCGGAGCTGTGACTGACGGAAAATATATAAGCGTTACCGTCAGAGCAGAAGGGAACTCGGATGATGAGCTGGTAGCGCAAGATAAAGAATGGCTGACGGATATCTGGATTAAAGAATTAAACTATTCTTTGAGTACGGTAACTAGCGATTTGAACCTTCGGATTGAGGGATTAATGGGAGAAAGCAACATCAGTTGGGCATCCAGTGATGATAGCGTGGTAGCTACAAACGGGACAGTAACAAGACCCACATATACAGAAGGGGGTAAGTCGGTTACTTTGACGGCCACTTTCAGCAAAGGAGTTGCGACTCCGGTAACAAAGGGATTTACTGTATACGTCATAGCCCTAGAGCAAACCCCTGAGGAAAAATACATAGAAGATGAAGGAAAAGTGAATGCCGATTATGAATGGCTGGATGAAGTAATAATTCTAAACGGCAACAGTGCTTTGGACAATATAACCGGGAACCTAAACCTACCGATACTTGGAAATGAAGACAGTACCATAAGCTGGGTATCAACGGACACTGGGACTGTAAATATAAACGGAACAGTTACAAGACCGACCTTTGCTCAGGGCAATAAGACTGTGACTCTGACAGCCACCATAAGAAGAGGGGCTGTGACACCTTTAGCAAAGTCATTTACGGTAGTTGTTAAAGCCCTTGAGGAATCAGCTGCGGAAAAAGTGAATGCCGATTATAAATGGCTTGTGGATACGGAAATCTTAAACGGAAACAGCTCTCTGGATAATGTAACGAACAATCTGAAGCTCCCTGTTGAAGGACCCAATGGCAGCACCATAAGCTGGGCATCCGATAATGCTATGGTCGTGGATACTGAAGGCAGGATAACAAGGCAGAGCTATACCCACGGGGACCAGAATGTTATGCTGACAGCAACCATAAGCATGGGCCTGTCTGTTACAAAAACCTTCACTGTAAAAGTAATTAAACTTGAGCAAACAGCTGCAGAAAGAGACGCGGAAAAAGTGAATGCAGATAATGCTTGGCTTATAGAAACAGTCATTTTAAAAGGAAACAGCGCTTTAAATAATGTAACCGGAGATTTGAACCTTCCTACCATAGGAGAAAACGGAAGTGAGATCAGTTGGACTTCTACAGATACTGCATTTGTGGACGCAGGCGGAATCGTAAGAAGACCCACATATACACAGGGTTCTAAGAGCATTACTCTGACAGCTACCATAAAAATGGGTTTATCCGAAGTGGAAAAGCCATTTAATATTACAGTCAGAGCTAATTTTATAACAAATGAAGAACTGGTTGCAAGAGATTATGAGTGGTTGACGGAGGAAATAATCCTCAATGGCAACAGCTCATTGGATAATGTCACCGAATTATTGTATCTTCCAACCAATGGTATGGACGGAATCCCCGGCAGTCGTATCAGCTGGGCATCCAGTCATCACGGATTTGTAACTATTGGCGGAAATGTATATAGACCCATGTATCATTCGGGGGATCAGACCGTTACCTTGACAGCCACTATAAGTAAGGAAGCTTTCTCTATGAAAAAAATCTTTACCGTCATTGTAAAGCACTTGGATTTAACAGATACTGAAGCAGTGGATGAGACTTCCAAGTGGCTTAATAGGTACAATATTCTTGGAGGGAACCTTTCATCAAGTTCAGTAACTCAGGATCTTTCCTTCCCAACGGCAGGCCTCTATGGTGCAACTGTCATATGGAGCTCGGACAATACAAATATAATTACAAATGGCGGTGTGGTTACCCGTCCGGTAAACAGAGCAGGCAATAGGTATGTAAATGTGACTGCAGTTGTAACCAAAGGAGGATCGCAAGCTACAGTAACTTTCCAATATATTGTTCTGGAAGAGCCTGATAGAACTGCACCTGCGGTAATCAGTACTGTTCCGGCAAATAACAGCATGGGAGTTCTTTGGGATACAAACAGTATAGTAATTACCTATAACGAGAATATTGTCCTTGCTCAGAACCACGGCATTGAGCTGAAAGCAGCTGCTGACATTCAGATCGCCGCAAGGGCAGAAAACAAGAGATTGATTGTAACACCCTTTGCTGCCTTAAGCTCAGGAGAAAACAGACTTCTTATTCCTGCAGGCATCGTTGCTGATGCAGCAGGAAATTCGGTAGAAGCATATAGTTTGAAATTTACAGTGGAAGATAGGCCTGTTAGAAATATTGAGGTAATAAGCTCCTCACCCTATGATACAGAAAAGGATGTAGCTATTAATCTTGATCGGATAACCATCAAGTTCGATTCTGGTAATCTTGTGAAGGGAAAATATTTTGATACTAACTTCACTCTTAGAACTGTGGGCAAGAGCTTTTTTGAGTCAGAGTTTATTTCCTTGCCAGGAACATTATCCAATGATACGCTGACAATAGAATTAAATAAGACTTTGACACCAGCAACAGTATACGAAATTATAGTTGATGAAGGCGCGGTTCAGGATAGATTTTTGAATAAAAGCAGCAGTAAGATTATTCAGTTTAGAACCAAAGGTACGCCGCCTTCCGAGATAGAAGCTCCTGAAATTGCAAGCGTTTATCCGGCGGATGGACAGACAGGAGTGAGTGTGAATCCGAATATCGAGGTTGCTCTCACTAAGGTACAGAAGCTGAAAAATTATGAGTTTAAGCTTACGGATATGTCCGGCAGGGAGTATCCGTTGTATGCCCCATATACCTTTGATCTTGCAGGTACCAATCTTATATTTAAGCCTAAGGAAACTTTGAAACCAAACAATGTATACACCTTGTCCGGACCCTATAACAGTGTTATAAACCCTTATAATGAGGAGTTTCGCACACGATTTACAACAGGCTCAGGACCGCAGATAATAAAGACTTCTCCTGCTACAGGAGATTTCAAAGCACCGACCCGTGGTATTGTGCAGGTTTATTTTGATGTCCCTGTAACAAAGGGTTTCAATTTTAATAATATTAGATTTGAAGATTGCATTGGGCGTCCTGTGGAATTTGTCGGTGAGGAAACTGAAAACAAGGCAGTGTTGAGAGCTGTGACAGAGCTTGAGCGCCATATACCCTATACAATTTATTTCCCTTCCGGTGCGTATAAGAATGCAGCAGGGGTTGCAAGCGGACAGAACAAGATTACCTTTGTGGCCACAGAAGAAAGTCTTCCTACGGAATTGGGGCTGCAGCATTTGGACATACCTGACACGGGGTTTGTTGGAAAGGCTTTAAGAATCAGTATTGATAATAATGAGATGCTAAGCTGGGTGAATTATGTAAGATCACTGGGCTATACTCCAATATCTTATGAGTGGAGGATTGACGGCGAATTAGCCGATACTGGCGGACTTTTTTATAAGACATTTTCAAGCCCCGGTGAAAAGGAGATTACTCTTACCATTAAAGATAAGTACGGTTATACCTATTCAACAAAAAAGACCGTTGAGATTAAAGCTCTGCAGCAGGTAAGGATGTCCTTGAAGGACAGTGGAATAGTCAAACAAATAAATACATCAGAAGAAGGCGCTCAGCCTTCCCTGGACTTTGAACTGCGCCTGGAGCAGGAGAGCCAGTTCATATACGGTGAGAACATTAAAGTGAAGCTGTATAAAGGCGGTGTTTTACAACCTCTGAGTAAATATAATGACGGGGTAATTTACATAACCTCAAAATACAGTGACAATGCTTATAAGTATACATATACGCCTAAATACGGGGACGCAGGAACCTATGAGCTGGTATTTACCTATAACGGATCAGAGGGAGAGCAGGTTATCCGTCAGCCTTTCATCGTCACATCGAAAGCACCTGCTGTGACAGAGGTATTAAGATTCAGATTGTATGCAGATAAATCTGCAAGCTATTATGAAGAGCTGAATTATGTATATGTGATGCTTAACGGGGAAAGAATCAGAGCAAACAAGGAAATGTACACCTACAACGGCTCTACTTTTCCGGTATATGCCCTCCGAAAGACACTGCAAACCAGCACATATTATGACTTTAAGGTGGAAGACTGGTGGGGGAATAGAGATCATGTTCCTTTTTATCTGGGAAAGGATAACGATAATCCTGTAATTTTATCCGGCAGACGCAGTACAACCGGAACCGCCATGCAAGTAAGAAATATAACTATTAATAATTCAGAATCAGATTTAAAAGATTACAATGATATTTATTTTGAAGGTTTATCAACAAAATTGGTGTATAATGTTGAGGGAGATTGGGGAACCAGAGATACAGGCTACTATGAAATTGCTATAATAAACTTTGATAAAAAGGATTCAGGGTATGGAAATAAGGAATATCAAGGCATCTTCAAACAGAATCACGACAACAAAACTAAGCTTCAGAAAATTGCAGTTAAGCCGGGGGTTCAGCTTAAGGGGGTTTCGGAGCAGTATTTAGTCCGCATGGTTTCACCTCAAGGATATAAATCTCCCTGGATGCTGTGCCCTAATGTGAGCCGTTTGTCTATGCCGGAAATTATGGGGAAAAAGTTGAATATCTCTGTTCAAGATGGGGAATATGCCGTAAACTGGCCAACAGTATTTGACGGTCCCATAGGGGGAACCATAGACGCACTTAACGGTATCCCGGTAATAGGAGGAGGAAATTTCGGTATAGGCGGTGAGATGCCGAATTTTGAGGGAGAAGTGTTACCTAATGGATCCATAGAGCTTTCCTTTGAAGCAAAAGGCGGATATGGGGAAAGCAATAAGACATCAACGACCACAAAACTCAAAAAAGTAAAAAAGGTCGCGGTAGTGGGCTATGAATTTGAAATAGAACTGGAAGGCGGCATTACTCTTGATTATAACTGGTATACCGATGAGTGGGTAGTCTGGTACTTTTATATTGCCCTTGATGGAGATATCACTAAAAAGTGGGACAAGGGATACGAACTGCTTGGTGTTGGGTTTACGGCAGGGGTGAGTGTCGGAACCGGAGTAAGTGGGGCACTGATTATTAAGGAAGAAGACGGAACGAAATACAGTGGGTATATTGGGCTTTCACCTCATGCAGGTCTTCATGTGGATGGAGATTTTGCAGTTGCCAGTGTGAAGGGGGAACTAACGGCAAAAATTCCTGCGGAAATACATTTTCCAACAGGTTATATAGGTGCAGGCATCAATGTTGATGCCAGTATAAAGGCCAAAGCATTGCTATGGGAAAAAACCCTGTATGAAAAAGAGCTTTATAAGGTGCATTGGGACAATGGAAAGGAAAAGGTTACTCTAAAGTCATTGCTAAGGCCCGCGGAGGAAGCAGGCAGCAGAGAAGCTGCTGAGCCTCAGTTAATGGCAAGAGACTATTTGAACAGACAATCCAATTGGCTGGGCGGAAATGACTCCGGTATCATGAGGAGCTTCGGCTTAATGGGAATTAAAACAGAAACCAATCCCAAGGCAGAGGACATGATGGAAAATATATTTCCAGAAGCAGAAGTAAAGCTGGTTGTAATAGGAGAACAACAATGGCTGGTTTGGGCCGATGACAATCCTTTCAGAGATGAAATCAACCGTACTCAGCTTCGGTACTCTGTCTTGAAGGAGGGTACCTGGAGTGAGCCGGGGTGGATCGGCGATGATGGAACCGCTGATTTTGACCCCGTGGTGGCGGCTGCAGGAGATGGTGTGCTTATGGCATGGCATAATATAGGGAAGATTCTGACGGAAGAGGAAGGGCTGGGCGAAATGCTCAAAAGCTCGGAAATAAGCGTAACGGAAAGCGTTTATTCTACTGACGGCAGTCAACCGGGCATTATAAATCTGACAGAGGACGATAAGCTGGACCATTCGCCCAGGCTTGTAGCAGATGGAGATAGGGCACTGCTGGTATGGACTAAGTCTGAAGGCTCGGGATTAATCCTGAATATGGAAGAAGGTACTCCGTCAATGGCAGGTGACCAATTATACTTCTCCCTATGGAATGATGGTACATGGAGTGAACCGGAAGCCATTGAGATGAATGCTTCTACTATACTTGATTCCAGCCTGGCTATGGAAGGAGAAGAAGGCTTGCTGCTGTATACACTGGATATGGATAATTATTTTTCGACCGGTAAAGACAGAGAGGTCTATGCAAGGCTTTATGACGGAAATGCCTGGGGTGAAGCCATATTCCTTACCGACAATGCATTAAATGATTCTGCACCAAAGGCTGTATCCATTGATGGGGACTGGTTTATTACATGGCTTGAGGATGGGAAGATCGTATATAAAGCAGGCTTGGAGGCTGAGACAAGGACAGAGGAGTCACCGGATAATATTCAGAGTAAT
>Ga0265293_10011923_pt1 | contig 11673 bp, 6 predicted proteins | sample Munlanlewell138R_FD_192505 | JGI IMG/M metagenome (GOLD analysis project Ga0265293, IMG submission 192505) | Leachate microbial communities from a municipal landfill in Southern Ontario, Canada - Leachate well 138R | ecosystem: Engineered > Solid waste > Landfill > Unclassified | place: Canada... | reverse complement strand
GTAATGCAGGTGAATGCTTTGGAGTTGTGAATTGCTCTCAAATTGTATCTTTGAAATATTGAACACAGCTAGCGCATGATCTTTACTAGTGCCTGCCTCGTTGTGAATTGCTCTCAAATTGTATCTTTGAAATATTGAACACAGCGCATTCTTGTGTATTGCCTTCGACTGTACGGTTGTGAATTGCTCTCAAATTGTATCTTTGAAATATTGAACACAGCAACTTTCCGCCGCGATATTTCGGGTCTTTTGTTGTGAATTGCTCTCAAATTGTATCTTTGAAATATTGAACACAGCCCTCGGTGTCTCCATTAGCGTTTTTCAGCGGTTGTGAATTGCTCTCAAATTGTATCTTTGAAATATTGAACACAGCACCAAGAACATATTTACAAGCGCACCGGGAGTTGTGAATTGCTCTCAAATTGTATCTTTGAAATATTGAACACAGCCAGCAAACCTGTTACAGATAATAGCGATGTGTTGTGAATTGCTCTCAAATTGTATCTTTGAAATATTGAACACAGCCTGAACCTTGTCATAAGGAAGTGCGTGCAGGTTGTGAATTGCTCTCAAATTGTATCTTTGAAATATTGAACACAGCTAGTACGTTGCCTTTATTCTCAGCGGGCAGTTGTGAATTGCTCTCAAATTGTATCTTTGAAATATTGAACACAGCTTACTTTATTATCATTGTAATATTTTGGTTGTTGTGAATTGCTCTCAAATTGTATCTTTGAAATATTGAACACAGCAAGACGGCAAAATAATCCATGAACCAGCATGTTGTGAATTGCTCTCAAATTGTATCTTTGAAATATTGAACACAGCGAAGTAGAAAGCCGCTTAAAAGAACAGCAGGTTGTGAATTGCTCTCAAATTGTATCTTTGAAATATTGAACACAGCTTGAGTCTAACCCATATCCAGAAGCAGGTCGTTGTGAATTGCTCTCAAATTGTATCTTTGAAATATTGAACACAGCAAATAGCTGAAAACCTTGTAAAAACCATGGTTGTGAATTGCTCTCAAATTGTATCTTTGAAATATTGAACACAGCCTTACTACTCCTGTGCCTGCTACTCGTTTAAGTTGTGAATTGCTCTCAAATTGTATCTTTGAAATATTGAACACAGCAAATCTCTTAATTTTACAAAGTGTTCAACTGTTGTGAATTGCTCTCAAATTGTATCTTTGAAATATTGAACACAGCCAAACAAAACATCATAGATGCCTACTGCATGTTGTGAATTGCTCTCAAATTGTATCTTTGAAATATTGAACACAGCTGATCGACCGCGATGATGAAGCGGTGATCAGTTGTGAATTGCTCTCAAATTGTATCTTTGAAATATTGAACACAGCAAAGCTTAAGCGCTGGGAAGAACGGTATGCGTTGTGAATTGCTCTCAAATTGTATCTTTGAAATATTGAACACAGCTGGGTAGAGCTAATGAAGAAGGGCTTGGAAGTTGTGAATTGCTCTCAAATTGTATCTTTGAAATATTGAACACAGCAGTATATAACACCTTCCGTATCAATAGTAGTTGTGAATTGCTCTCAAATTGTATCTTTGAAATATTGAACACAGCTTGGTTTAGTAAAATCAATCCTTTTCATTCGTTGTGAATTGCTCTCAAATTGTATCTTTGAAATATTGAACACAGCGAAGTGAGAAGCTTGCAAATGCTAATTTCCGTTGTGAATTGCTCTCAAATTGTATCTTTGAAATATTGAACACAGCGTCTAATATTTTGTTAGAGTTAATAAGTTCGTTGTGAATTGCTCTCAAATTGTATCTTTGAAATATTGAACACAGCATACCATAGCACAAAGCTTTGGTTAACTGTGTTTTACAAAGAAGCTTTCAATGTTCAAAATCAATTAAAAAAAACCGTTTCAATGTATTTGAAACGGTTTTTTTGATTTCAAAGATGTCTTGAAATATAAAAAGGCATGTATCCATTGCCGGAAATCCTGCGAAAGTTGACTAAAATAGTTCTAACTGTTGCGGTGTTGGCGGCTTTTGCTTTGGCTCTGAGGAGCGAAAAAACTCCATCATACTAAACTGTTTATCCGTAAGTGTGAATAAAATAACTTCACCTTTTGGCGGCAAAAAAGATTTTACCCGTTTTATATGCACATCCGCATTTTCTCTTGAATTGCAATGGCGTATATAAATAGAATATTGTAATAGGGTGAAGCCGTCCTTCATCAAATTCTTTCGGAAAAGACCAAAGTTTTTCCGATCTTTTTTGGTTTCTGTTGGCAAATCATAAAACACAAAGACCCACAAAATACGATACTGATTTAATCGGTTTAGCTCACTCAATTTATTCACAACTGATAAACTGGATACTTAATTTTTTTCTTTTCCCCTTCAAAACACATCATCAGCGATGCTGTAGTTCGTTGCATTCCTACTAAAAGTGGAGACGTTTTTTTATCAATCATTACATCAATAGCAGGTATAGCTAGTAATTTTCGTTTAATTGCAGGAGTTAGCTCTTCAATATCCATCTCTTCTTCCATAATTGACAAAACAAGATCATCAACATAAGGCCGATAAGGTTCCATGACGTCATCAGCCAAACAATAAGGATTGTATTTATTGTGGTGATGAATGCCCAATGCTGTTATCATGCCACTCGCTACCAGCGAACGCGCTACAATCGCCCTCAAAATAGCATAGCCATAATTAAGCAAATTGTTTGGAGGTTCACCAAATCTATGTCTTCTAAAAACATCCAGATTCAGGAATAAATTATCCCAATAATACGCAGCAGCGCGTGCTTCATAATTATCTGGATCACCACTTTTTACCTGACTTGCCCAATAGTTCATTTTCTGAATATCAATGCCAAATTTATGAAGGATAGCCGCTTGATTAAGTATTTTTGCCTTAATGGTTTGCTGCCATAAATATTTTTTGAGAGGCACAGTAGCCTCAAGCTGAAAATACATTTTTTCAGTAAAGGCATGATGTGAGGCCATTGGAATCATAAGGCCGGAAGGAAGGTGTTTTTCATCGCAAAAAAGAATTGCCGCATTGTTCGCTGACAAAGCCTGAATTAAAGCTGTTGAAATAACCACTTGCGCATTATCAATCACCATCAAGCCAATGTCCTCTATCGGAACTTGCTTTTGCTCAATTTCACCAGCCTTAAACTCAATAAAAAGCTGGTTATCTTTCTTTCTTAAACAACAAGGATTACCAAAGTATAGTGTGCGTTTAATCATCGCTTTGCTATTTTAACATTTCCCAATCTATCTGCTTCAATTTTTATGCACACCTCTTTGATTTGTTTTCCAAGCAAGTCTGTCTCCATTTTATTTACGCTTCCCAACTCCCCCACCTTACTTTTAGAATCATATTTTCTAATTACTGACGCAATAGGGTTTTGAATAAAAAAACATTGACTTCCAGAAGAGCTTACCATTTTATAAACTTGCTGAGTCTGAATTTCATCCATGTTTACCTCAACGCCATTTTGATTTAACATTTCTCCGTCCAAAGGCACATACACCAAGTCATTTGGTGAAAGCGAAAATAAAAACGTTCCTTTAGTGCTGTCAACAGGTAATAACGGCGTTGTTTTCATCTCCTCTTTAGGTAGCGTTGCGCGCCACTTTTGATGCTCGATTACTTCATTAAGCGGCACGGTTTCAAATTCTCTTTTTTGTTTTTCTTCATTCCAGTACACTGCAAAAAACAGGTTCGTATTTTTCGCCGCCTCAACAAATTTATCTTTTTTGTTGCCGGTTTGCCCAAGCCTAAATTTACTTCCTTCTTCGTAAACCCTTACTTTATAAATGGGTTTGTGTGATTTACCCTTGTTTAGCTCCTCAATATTATTATTCATAGCTTCAATGCCTTCAGCACTAAAAGCAAGATCAAAACGCTCTTTTCCATCTTCTGCTGTATAGTGACTTAGGTGACGTTCTAATATTGACTGAATACCAGAATCTGTAATTTTTTCAAGTTGTTTTCTAGTCAACTTCTCACTAAGTGAAACCCTGCTTGCAGTAGCATTTTTAGTTTCATCGTACAATAGCACTTTTTTAACTTCTTCTCCATCAATTTTATACGGACTTTCCTTGAAGAAATCGCGAATTCCTTTCTCATTTAGGCCATTCTTAAACTGCTGCTTTATCTGCTTCTTCAGTTTTTTGTCAACCAAATTTTCCCATTGTTTGATACCATTTGCAAAAGAGGCCTCCTTCTTTGTTCGAATTGTAACTTCGCCACTCACCGTATCTTTGTGCATGGGTTTTCTAATAGCCCAACTATCGCCTTTTGTTTGTTTAACAAGCTCTTTGCGATATTGACCACCTTGATTAACCCACTGCCAGGTTTTGTTAGTCGTTTTATTTATAACACGATTATTATGTTTAAAACTTACTACAACCTGTTCCAAGCTTTTTTTGGCTTCCATCGGAAATCCAGGCCAGGGAAGGAGATAAGCTGATGCAACTTTTCTTATGCTAATTTCTCCTGTTTCATAATTAACGGTCTGAACTTCTTTTATTTGTCTAAGTTTTTTTACAAGACTATAATTTTTCCGCTGATCATTAAGTGAGGTAATATAATTGACGTGGTCTTTTGTTGTGCATGCAATTACGAGAGCATCAAGCGCATGGTGTCGGTGATCGATACGTTTTTTGCTGAATCCTCTTGCTATGTCGTCCGGCACAGTCAACCTAAAGGCATTTATATTCCTATCAAAAGTTCCATAGTCAAGAGAAGCGGTTAACTCATTCAGTCGTTTGAAACGATAAGCAACCAATTCGTTCCATTTGTCATTCAAGCCCCAATCATTTTTCAACATAGAAGTGATAGCACCTGTAACTGGAACAATGTGCTTAGAAATGGCGTCCACCTCATTCTCTTCGCGCACTAAATTACTTAAATAACTCTTTATCAGCTTGCTAATATATCTGCTGTCATTTAATTGCCGGGCGATAAATCCTTCAGGAATTTCTTCGCTAAGCAGTTTTTTTAGTTTACTTTTGTTTCTGCCAAAATATTTATTGCAATGATTTTCATAGTTTTCGACACTAAATAACCGCATACTTTTGCCATTGGCCATTTCAACAATTCTTCCGTTCTCACCTTTTAAAAACTCATAAGCAGTGCGGTTGTCTTTAAGCTGGTTAATTTCGCTTTCGCAAATAATTTTGTTACTCAAAGAATCATCAAAATAGCGCGATTGTGGTATAATATGCTCTATCTGAAAATCAGTAGTAAACAACTTACTCAGCGGAATAACCTGGCCAGTATATGGCGAAACGTATCCTTGATCTAACCACAATTTATACTTTCTAATTTCCTGTTTTGAGGGAGAAGCTGTTTTGCGCAGTTTGTCGATTTCATCAAGATTTAACACATCAAACGAAGCATTCGGATTCTGAAAAACTCCTTCTTCATAAAGCTTCAATATTTCCTGATGACTTGGCGAATAAGGTCTTACATCACCTTCTATGCCAGAGTCATTCATTAACTCTTCCAGAATTTCTTTGATTCTGAAATTCGTGTTTTCATTTTCTGTTATGGTTTTTGAAATTTCCTGCCGCTTTTTGGCCGGATTTTTCATTTCTCTGCCGAGTTCTATATGTATTTCATCAAAAAAGTTTTCGACACCCTTACCATAGTATTCCCAAATATCTCTCACCACCCGCAGCGTTTCAGTTATTACTTGTTCTACAATGGGATTTCGCAAGCTGTGCTGTTTAAACTCCTTCAAGAAACCATCAATGTCGGCAGGATGGCGCCATCTATCTATTGTTCCTGCTTCTGAATGCCTGTTATATGTAAGGTAGCAGGCTTGGTAAGTGTTTAAACCCTCGATTGGGTTTTTGTCTTCAAAATCACAAAAGCTTTTCAACAGAGCTACTGAAAAGTTCGTGTCAGTTTTAAGCTCAGTCAGTCTCTTCTTGTCGAAATCAATGCTTTTCAATCTATTGATAATATCAGTTGCTTTTCGCCTTACATCATCTGGTACATCTTCCTGCCGCCATAATTTGCCAAGACGCATTAATGGCAGGAGTTTTTTTATTGCTTTTTCAGAATAGGCGCCATAGTCGCTTTTAAATGGTGGGATTTTAACAAAATTATCAACAAATGACTGCACATCAAGCCCGTGCTTTCGGGCAAAAGTATTTAATGCTTTTTCATAAGCTATGCGATCTGTAACTGAATAAATTATGTGCCAGAGATTCCTTTCTGTTTCAGCACTAAGGAAAGTTTCTGCTTCAATATTATCCACTTTTTTTAGGCGCGAAAGCAAAAGATATCTTGTTTCATTGCATGGATACTTTTTATCCTCTACATAATTCCAACGGTAATTCAATTTTTCCGCTCTATCAATAATTTTAGCTTTGACAAGGTAGTTTATAAGTTGATTTTGGTCAATTTCTTTTTGTTCGTTCAAAAACTCGAATAAGTCAACCCAATTATCCGTACTTTTTAACAACTCCTTTGTAACATCTATATCAATTTCCGTTTTACCATCAACTATTCCTGTTTTTTTGTAAAGTCTTAAATTTCTTAAAAATTGCCATAGGCGAAATTCCTGATAATGGGGATGTGATTTTGAAATCCCCTTTAAAGGCTCTTCAACAAGCACTTCCTTTTCATCAATAGCTCCATTTTCATTTAGTTTTATCCACTTTTTAAATGACCTTGTTTCATATTGACAGTTTCCGATTGAAGATTTTTTACTTTTGAGCGGTCGCTGATAAAAAATAATATCTTCAAGAAATAAATATTTAAACCCCTTGTTTTTAAGCTTATATTGGTGTGCTTGATTGTATGGATACAACTCTTCTACACATGTCTTGTATAGGCTTTCGCTTGTAAGTTCCGGGTGTAGTTTACATTGCGTTTCCAATATTTTTACAAGTTCTTCTTTATAAAACTTGCGTTCAATTGTTCTCACCAATTTACCTCTAATTTTTTGATCGGGATTAACCAAAAGTGTTTCATAAATGTACTGCCCTACTGTTTTGTTAGCATTAAGAATCTGCTGCTCGGTTTTAGATTTAATAGCAATCCAATCTTCCTCTGAGTTTACAGCCTTATAGGTTCTTTTAGTTTCTCCATTTTTGGTGAGCGAAGTAGTAACAATAAACTCCTTAGTTTTGCCTATCCAGTCTTCAGGTTTTGTAATTTGACGGTCATATTCCCAACCACTCTCGAAAACTATGTTGAAGAGTGTATTCCCACGCACCTTTTCTCCAGAATCTATTACTTCCTTTACCTTTAGCTCAAATAACTCTTTTGACTGATCTGAGTCATCTTGCTCCTCCTCACCTCTTAATTGGTAATAGCCTCTCTTCTGATTAAAGTTCAATAAAACCCATGCCAATTCTTCTTTAGATATCTTTGCAGTAAGAGCTTTTTTTCTCAAATAATAGATTGTCCAATCGTGCGGTAGTTTTTGGATATTTCCTTTTTCCCTGAATTCCTCAATCATTTCATTAAAGCTCTGCATGAAAAGAAATTCATGGTTGCCTTGTTCGTTTTTCTTAAAACTAATTTTAGGCTCGTTCCCTTCTTTAAACTGCCCTAATTGCCTTTCAAAGTCAATGGCTTGCGCATAATGCTCAGGCAGAAATCCTAAAACATTGAGTACCCGATGCAATCGTTCTCTGCGCAAAAGTACCCGCTGATATAATTTTCTAGTACTTCTATAGCCGGTTCTTTCAGCAGTTTGCGAAATTTTCACTCCTGCATCAAACTTACCTAAAGTATCTTGTCCCATTGGAATAATCCTTGACCCTAAGCTATCAATGTTGCCATTTTTAGCATTAAAATCAAGATCAACCAGCGACCAGCCAATACTATTCGTACCCAAATCAAGCCCTAATATTTTTTTCATAGTTGTTGTGTGTTATTAAAAGTTTCGTATTTTTGTGTTACAATTTGAAGCAATTCACAATAAGGATTATTCCGTTGTGAAAACATTTAAGGTGGTTCTGCAAAGAATCGCCTTTTTTTATGCCATCATTTTTAGTCTGACGTTCTGGCGAAAGCACTAACAAGCTGCATTTTTCAATACCCAATAAAGTTTCACAACTACTAAAAAATTGCAGCCCAATATCCTGATTAAATTGTGATTGTGAATAGCTCATTTCCATTCCACTCTAATTATTTATAAATCATTAAACCAGTCATCATGCGGATCTGCCCATGATCTTGTCAACTTCACTATTCACTTAGGCCGGATATTTCCGGCACTGGTTCATCCTTTATTTATAATAACAGCATTGCCCTGAGCGGGCTTCTCAGCTACCTGGCAGCAGCTTTAAGTGGCTAAAATAAAAAGAATTATTGTGCCAGACAAAAGCTTGACAGAATAATATGGACAAGCTACAACTTCTATGACCAAATGCTTCAAACATATATCCCCACAACACAAAAACCAAACAGTCCGCAGAAATGCGTATTTTTGAACTTAATTTATACGCTCAACACCTGATGAATGCAAAGTTGATTTTGAGTTAAAAAATAAAAATCATAACAATAATCATTCACTACCCACAATCTACCCAAATCAATATGAACGAAAATACCTTACACATCAAAAACATGGTTTGCCCGCGTTGCATCATGGCGGTGAAAGAAATTTTGGAAAAGCTTGAAATAAGCTTTCAACGCATTGACTTAGGACAGGTTATACTAACAGAAAGCATTGATAAAGAGCAACTTAAAACCTTTGAAAACAACATCAAAGCTGTTGGGTTTGAATTGCTCGAACCCGGGAAATCAGTGCTTATCTCAAAAATAAAAACCATCATCATCGAGCAGATTCATTACCAGGCAACACCCATGTCTGTCAATTTTTCTACCCTCATCACAGATAAACTCCCTCATGATTATTCCTATTTGAGTCGTTTATTCTCTTCGATTGAAGGCATCACCATAGAAAAATTCATCGCTAATCAAAAAATCGAAAAAGTCAAAGAATTTTTAGTTTACGACCAATTGTCTTTGTCCGAGATTGCTGCAAAAATGAATTATAGCAGTGTTGCCTACCTTTCCAATCAATTTAAAAAAGAAACCGGACTGACTCCAACGCAGTTTAAAAAACAACAAAAACCAGGACGTAAATTTCTGGATGAGTTATAAGCGTGCTGATGATCAAAATCTTATAAAACAAAGTCAAAATACTGTAAATCAAGCTAAAATTATTAATGTACTTTTGTTGGGTATGAAAAGTATATTATCCCTATCGCTCGCTTTGACCATCTTGTTTGCCCATATTGGCTTCTCGATGAACACCCATTTTTGCGGTGGCGAAGCGGTTGAAACATCCTATTCAATAGGGCTTCATAGTCCCGATTGTGGCATGGATAATATGGACGAAGTCTGCGAAACCCATCCACCTATCGAAGAACAATTGATACCTCAGCCTTGCTGCGAAAATCAGCATCAGCTTATGCAATTGGATGAGAATGCAACTATTCAATCCCCACCGGTTTTCACGAACTTCGTTTTTCTCGCGGCATTCATCGCTGTTTTTGTACAGCCTGTAATTATTGCTGACCACACTTTTACCCTAAACACCAACTATCGAGCTCCCCTGCCCGATGAGGACATTCAGGTCCTTTTCCAGACCTTTATAATTTAGAAGCTTATCGCGATCCTCCACTCCTGCGCTACATGCATCAGGAGCTTAATGGCATGCTCTGCCATTGAACAATACCGTTCTGTTCAATAAAAACCAAAGTAATATGCTTAATAAAATTATTAAATACTTCTTAAACAATAAGTTAGTCACAGTTCTCATGCTATTAGGTTTTGTGAGCTGGGGAATTGTAACCTCTCCTTTCGGCTGGGACACGGGGATTTTGCCAAAAGACCCAGTTCCTGTTGATGCCATCCCCGATATTGGCGAGAACCAACAAATTGTTTTTACCGAATGGCCCGGTCGCTCGCCACAGGATATCGAAGACCAGGTTTCTTATCCGCTCACCACCTATATGTTGGGAATCCCGGGCGTGAAATCAATCCGCAGTTCATCCATATTTGGCTTTTCCAGCATCTTCATTATTTTTTCGGATGATGTTGAGTTTTACTGGTCGCGTTCGCGGATACTGGAAAAGTTGAGTTCGTTGCCCACCGACTTATTACCAGAAGGGGTGCAACCCGCACTTGGTCCAGATGCCACGGCATTAGGACAGGTGTATTGGTACACCATCGAAGGCCGCGACAAAAATGGAAATCCCACCGGAGGCTGGGATTTGCACGAAATTCGTACCGTACAGGATTTTTACGTGAAATATGGATTGAACGCTACCGAAGGCGTTTCGGAAGTGGCATCAATTGGTGGTTTTGTGCAGGAATATCAGATTGATGTAAATCCCGATGCGCTGAAAGCGTACAATATTCCACTTAGCAAAGTGATGCAGGCGGTTCAAAAATCTAACCGTGATGTGGGTGCCAAAACCATCGAAATCAACCAGGCCGAATACTTGGTGCGTGGCTTGGGCTATATCAAAAAGGTGGAAGACATTGAAAAAGCCGTCGTTGCCGTGCAGGAGAACGTTCCTGTCCGCATTCAGGATATTGCCGTGGTTTCGTTGGGACCGGCCAGCCGTAGAGGCGCATTAGACAAAGACGGCGCCGAAGTGGTTGGCGGCGTGGTGGTTGCCCGTTACGGAGCGAATCCCTTGCAGGTCATCAACAACGTAAAAGATAAAATCAAAGAAATTTCGCCCGGACTGCCCAAAAAGATGTTGGCCAACGGCATTGAAAGCCAGTTGACCATTGTACCGTTTTACGACCGCTCCGGCCTTATTTACGAAACCTTGGGAACGCTGGAAGAAGCCATTTCACTTCAAATTCTGATTGTTATTCTGGTGGTCATCGTCATGGTGTTCAACCTCAGGGCTTCATTTTTGATTTCCAGTTTGCTTCCCATCGCCGTGCTGATGGTTTTTATTGCCATGCGCTATTTTCATGTGGATGCTAACATCGTGGCTCTGTCGGGGATTGCCATTGCCATTGGTACGATGGTCGATTTGGGGGTAATCCTGTCCGAGAATATCATCAAACATATTGACGAAGCACCACCGGGGCATAAGCTCATAACCACCATATACAATGGAGCTGCCGAAGTAAGCTCAGCTATCATTACTGCTGTATCCACTACCATTGTCAGTTTTATTCCTGTATTTACCATGCAGGCCGCCGAAGGCAAACTTTTCGGGCCGCTCGCGTTTACCAAAACTTTTGCACTAATTGCCGCGCTTATCGTTTCACTATTTATTTTGCCCACGCTGGCGCATTGGTTTTTTGGCGCGAAAATTAAAAATGAAAAAATTAGAAAGTGGCTGAATATCATGTTGATTCCTATCGGGATTGCTGCTCTTTTTGTCGGACAAACCTGGGGAGGATTGATTTTGTTGGCTTTCGGCCTTGTCGGAGTAGTGAAAGCATTCAGCGGAAAACGCTTTGCAATTGAAAAATCAGAAGCAGACACAAGCGATTCTGCAAAGCAACAAAGATTCAGTTCTTTTGCCTCCTGGATACTCGCGCATGCTGAAATCATCATTGTGGTTGTTGGTGTAATCTGGCTGCTGGCCAAATACTGGCTTCCGCTGGGGCCTGCCAAAAGCCTGGTGATGAATGTATTATTTGTTGCCATGCTCGTTATAATTATCCTGGGATTTTT
>Ga0265293_10011922_pt1 | contig 11674 bp, 9 predicted proteins | sample Munlanlewell138R_FD_192505 | JGI IMG/M metagenome (GOLD analysis project Ga0265293, IMG submission 192505) | Leachate microbial communities from a municipal landfill in Southern Ontario, Canada - Leachate well 138R | ecosystem: Engineered > Solid waste > Landfill > Unclassified | place: Canada... | reverse complement strand
CGCAAGCCTTCGCTAGCTACGACCAACACTCCGCCAAATTTTTTATATAACGAAGCGGCTTCGTCCAAGAACCGCTCTTCATCGAAAGGTACTTCGGGCACGTAAATCAAATGGGGACCATATTCCGTTTCAGATTCTTTTGCCAGCATGGCAGCGGCAGTAAGCCATCCGGCATTCCGGCCCATGCTTTCGACGATGCATACATGTATCGGGAGCGAGGCGATGTCTCGAGCGAGTTCACGAATGGATGCGGCAAGGTAGCGGGCAGCGCTACCAAATCCGGGAGCATGATCGGTGATGGCGATATCGTTATCAATCGTCTTCGGAATTCCTGCGACCCTGATGGTCTTGGCTTTCGGATCCGAAGCCATTGCCCCGGCTAGCTTTCCGCACGTGTCCATAGAGCCGTTTCCGCCATTGAACAAGACGTCGGTAATCCCGTGTTCGATCAAGATACGGACCATTTGTTCATATCCTTCAAAACGAACCGAAAATCGAGATGTGCCGATAGCAGAAGCAGGAGTGAATGGAAGTTTTTCCAATGTAGAGGCATCAAGTCTTCCCAATTCGATGAAATCCGCATTGATTATCCCTTCAGTACCGCCACGAGCTCCATACACATGGGAAAATTCTTGCGAATCAAGAGCTTCTTTTACTGCTCCGTACAACGATGCGTTGATAACAGCGGTCGGGGCGCCCCCGTGTACTATCAATAGCTTACGCTTCATCATGTTCTCCAGAAAACACTACTTTTCCAGCAGCGATCGTATACCGTACGTTATTACTCGAGTCCATCAATACCAAATCCGCTCGTTTACCCTTCTCTATCGTACCTGTCAATTGTTCAAGACCCAACATCCGCAGAGCATTTTGGCTTACCAGATTGTTGGTTTTTTTCAGTGGCAACCCGGTAAAATCCATGATGTTGCGCAATGCCCTGTCCATCGTAAGCGTACTGCCTGCCCGCGCTCCGCTAGCGATGACTTTCGCGTCACCATATTCTACTACGATATCGTTGACCCCAAGGATATACTTCCCATCGGGACAGCCGGTGGCCATGATGCTGTCTGTCACCGCGATCATCCTGTCCATCGATTTGATTTTCAACAGTAATCGTACGATCGGCGGGTGTAAGTGAATTCCATCACAGATCATCTCAGCATACACATCGGATTCGAGAGCGGCGCTCAAGATCGCCGGATCATGCATATGAAGCAATTTCATGGCGTTCATGATATGGGTCGTACCGACAGCCCCCGCTTCGATTGCGGCCATGGCCTGTTCGTAACTTGCCGAGCTGTGACCAAGCGAGACCTTCACGCCCAATGCGCTGACCGCTTCGATAAAATCTACCGCACCGGGAAGTTCCGGAGCAACAGTGACAACTTTGATCCGTTGCCTGGCAGCTTCATTCAATTCAAGAAATAAATCCAGGTTGAATGGCTGAAGCAGTTCTTCAGGCATCGCTCCCTTATATTTCTTACACAGGAACGGGCCTTCGAGATGAATACCTGCGATCTGCTCTATTTCACTTCCGGCGATAATGGCAAGCTGCCGTTTCATCGTTTGTACCGTATCGGTCATCACGGTCGGAAGATATGCCGTGACTCCGTGCGATGAGAAAAAATCATTGACAGCATGTAGCTCCCGGCTGGTAGCATGATTGTAATCGACACGGACCGCACCGTGGGTATGGATATCGACAAATCCAGGCATGACGGTCAGATCCGAAGCGTCGATGATGCTATCGGCCTTGTCATGATCGATTGAAGAAGCAATTTCAACTATCTTGTCGTTTTCAATAAGGATATCTCGCGTGACAAATTCGCCGTCCGATAACACGTTCCCGTTTATGATTCCTATACGCTCATTCATTACCGATAGCCCTGCAACTCTCTCGAACAATTAATGTAAATGGCAGATTGACCTTAATTGAGTATTCACGTTTGCTTTCGATTCGATCAAGCAACACTTTCACCGCCAAGCGTCCCAGTTCTTGCTTCGGTATGTCGATGGTGGTAAGCGCCGGCTTCAGATAACGGACCGTTTCGATATTGTCAAACCCTACAATCGAGATATCTTCAGGAATCCGTATCTGGTGCTCGTCGAGAGCTTTCATCACCCCGAGAGCGACAGTATCATTACCGCAAAACACTGCCGTAGGCATATGGTTCCTCTTGATCAACACTTGCATGCTTTCATACCCATCCGAGGCGGTAAGCATGGTTTCAACCACATAATCGGGATTCACCGCGAGACCATGGTTTTTCATGGCATCTAGGAATCCTTCATACCGATGCTCGTTAAACACACGATGTTTTTTCTTCGTGGGTCCGATGAAACCAATCGAACGATGCCCGAGACTGATAAGATGGTCTATGGCGTAAAGTACAGCTTCACGTGCATCGCAGAGGACTTCATCGATTCCATTACCGATTTTATTCACCCCCGCATAGACAAGGTTGGCAATATTCGCTTTGAGCATTTCGATATTTTCAAGACTTGTCCTACCGAGCATGATCGCACAATCGAGTCGTGTGTTTTGTATAAACTGTACGAATCCCGGATCCTTGATGTGGGCAACAAAAAAATTGTGCGGAAACGATGGCCCCTGTTTGATGATTTCGTGTTGGATTCCCGCTAACAATGCCGAAAAGAACGGTGAGACGTAGGTTTCTTCCTCACTGGTAAGGATACATCCGACTGAATAGGTTTCGTGAGGATTGAAATATTCCAAAAAATGGGCAGGAGTTACTTTTTCATGAAAATATCCAAGGCGTTCCGCGGTCGCAAAGACCTTGGCGATCGTCTTGCTGTTCGCCTTCCGGCTCGTATCGTTACTAAGTATCCTCGATACCGTTGAAATCGATACACCCGATTCTCTTGCGATATCTTTTAATCTAACTGCCATCAAATACTCCAATCGTTCGTGCTTACTGTCGAAATTTTCCTAAATTATCGTACATGTGCTGCTTGTATGCTTCTACCCCGTCTTGGTTGAATGGATTCACTTCAAGTAGTGTCGCACCCATATAGGCACAGCACATGAAAAACCAAAAAAGTGCACCGAGAGAATACTCATTGATAGGTTGTTCAACATTCAGTTCGATGCATGGAACCCCGTCATGCGCATGGGCATTCAATGCCGCATTGTACACAACTCGATTCAATTCGTCAAAATGACGGCCATCCATATAAGAAAAACCATCAGCAACTTCCGTAGATTGCGCGATGACCATGGTACTTGGAGAGTACGAGAAGTCTAAAAAGGTTTCGACAATAGTTCTTGGACCTTGTTGCACGAATTGGCCTACCGCATGCAAATCCTCAGAATATGAAAAGCTTACGGGGAAAAGCACCTTGTCTTTTTTTCCTTCGGTCTCGGCAAACAGTTGAATCCACCAACGGGAAACAGCATGCAAATCGGGTTCGAACAGAACAAGGCTTTCGATTGAAAATCCCTGTTCAAGTAATACCATTCTCCTAACAGCATACCACACTGCCGCATTGGTTTCCAATGGGGTCTTCTTAATCTGCTCGGACATCTTCCTGGCACCGTCAAGCATGCTTTTTATATCGATACCGGCTACCGCCATCGGAAACAATCCCACATTGGACAATACAGAGAACCGTCCTCCGATTTCTTTTGGAAAATCTAGAAATTCATACCCGTGCTTCCGGGCCAAATCAAACAATTGGCCATCGCCTTTGCTTCCCGTTACGATGATCCTGCTGGCATAATCCTTTCCATATGTCCGAATCATCTCCTGGCGTAGCATCCTGAATGTGATACCGGGCTCAACCGTATTGAAATCCTTTGCAATGACATTGAGCATCACCGAATGATCACGAACCAGATGCAATACATCTGATAAACGAGTGGTACTGAGCGTATCACCTGCGAACACCACCTTCACAGGACTGGTGATCGATCTGCGTAAAGCTTGGATCGCGGCGACAGCACCCCGATTCGAACCACCGATGCCGATTACGATCAATATCTCTGCCTTCTGCCGGACAGACGTTGCCAGATGCTCAATTCGTTCAAGATCGGATTGACTGCATCCGGTATCCACATCAAACCAACCGAGCATCGCGTCGCGCTGTGGTCTGGAGGCCAATACGCGTTCAATCTGAGACTTGTGCGCTTCAAGATACGGTGTGATCTCCCTACTTTCTTTGCAAGTGATGAACATGGGATTCCCTTTTTACCTTGTTACCTGAGGGAGTCTGCGGTTGCAGACTCCCTGAAATGTTACATGATTATTTGTGAGCGGCGATAGCTTTGAGCACATACGTGTCATTGAAAGATTTCTCAAAGCTCTTGACCGGATTGCCAGCGGGTACGTTAGGAACTCGCACATCATACAGAGCCTTCATATAAAGGTATCCGTTACTGTCTTTGGTGGCAAACCAATCTTCGTACATTGCCTTGGTCGGGGCAACAAGGTTGGTGGGATCGAATGTGCCGGTGGGTTTCTGGCTGAGCCGTTCACCGGCACGCATTGCCTTATCAATGTTTTCTGCTCTCCAAACACCTGCTTCATACAAAGCGTTGATGAAGTTTTGGGCTACTTCCGGATGTTCGGTCAACCATTTGTCGCTGGCCACCCAAGTAGACGGGAAGGATTTTTCAGGAGGGAAGTTTCCGACGGTAGTGGCAATCAGTTCAGCATTTGCGTTGGTCTTCAAGATGGTGCTTGTCGCCGGAGAGAACCCGACCACGACATCCATGCCACCGGCAGCAGAAGCCATACCTGCGGGCAAGTTGGAGTTCAACGTATTGATGACCTCGATGCGTAAGGCAGGATCGCTGTTTGGTGCGGTGTACCCAGCCATGTAGCTGCTGGTTTCGCTGTGAATCCATAATTGCTGATTAGCGGGTTTACCTGCATTGATCAGTTCCAAGAGAGCCTTGAACCAACCGCCGGGAGTTGTTCCGACTTCGATGTACACCTTCTTGCCTTTCAAACCGGTAAAGATTTCATCGTTGTCGAATTTGCCGTTGTTGTTGGCATCGACAAAAAGGCCTTTTTTGGCGATGAACATCTCAGCATTGCTCAAGCAGTCAAGAAATACGAATGAAAGCGAATTGCCGGCTCCGTCAATCGGATTCCATGCGACACCGGCTCCGATATACCCGATATCGAGGGTTCGGTTGTCAGCACGCATCGCGGTCATTTCGGCAGGGCCGCTTTCAACAATCGTAAAGATCGGATTGATGCCGTATTTGGCAAAGAATCCTTCTTCCTGTGCAACCGCTGCTAGCGGTGCTCCACCTTCATTGGCGTGGATACCAACTCGAACGTCTACTAATTTGGGACCCGCGGTCTCTGCAGTTCCGGCAGCGCTGACTGCAAACAATACACAGAGGGTCATCAATGATACCATCAGTAGTTTCTTCATATCTCCTCCTGATACAATGTTATGTTGACATCCCGGACACACGGCCGGGAAGATTCACAACCTATTTGGGAATCTCCAAGTACATCTTGTATACTGTTTCCCAGATATAATTCTTATGCTTCATGAATACCGGATCGAGTTTCGTTGCTTGTGTTCGCGGATACGGCAGATCGATGTCGACAATTTCTTTTATTTGCCCGGGACGGGCACTCATGATCACCACCCGCGTTGCCAACAACACCGCCTCATCAACGTCATGGGTGATAAAAAATATGGTCTTTTTCTCCGTTTCCCATGTTTTGAGCAAATCTTCCTGCAATTGGGCACGGGTCTGGGCATCGAGGGCACCGAACGGTTCATCCATCAGCAGTACTTCAGAATTCAAGGCGTAGCCTCTCGCGATGGCAACACGCTGTTTCATTCCACCCGATAGAGCTTTGGGAAAACTGTTTTCGAACCCGGTGAGGTTCACCATCTTGATATAGCGGTTTGCCAAGTCGTGCTTTTCCTTGGTATCATATCGTTCCAGTACCGTGGTGACCGTCTTGTTGCCACTCTCATCGATACTCTCGACGTTCCGGGGTTTGCGGATGAATTTCAACCCGTATTCAATATTTTTTCTAACAGTCATCCAAGGAAACAATGCGTATTGCTGGAAGATGACTCCCCGGTCGGGTCCGGGACCGACTATCGGTTGCCCGTGCATGGTCACCTTACCGCTATCGTAGGTTTCCAGTCCCGCAATAATATTGAGCAAGGTCGTCTTACCGCAGCCCGAAGGACCCACGACGCACACGAATTCATTCTTATCGATGTCAAGGGTCACTCCATTGAGAGCATTAACGTTATCCCCGTTTTCAACTTTGTATTCTTTGTGTACGTCTTTGATTGTGATTAATTTTTCTGTCATGGGAACCCCTACTTCCATGTGGTCAACTTCTTCTCGATCAGAAGAAGGATCTTGTCGAGGACGAAACCGATGATGCCAATGGTAATGATACCCAGCAACACGATCGAAGTATCCATAAATTGTTGGGCTCCTTGAATACGGGCTCCCAGTCCGAATGTCGTTCCTGTCAGTTCTGCCGCTATGAGAGTCGTCAACGAAGCAGCCATTCCCAAACGGGCCCCTACCAGGATGTATGGAAATGATGCCGGAATAACAATGTCAAAGAACAGGTCCTTGTCGCTCGCTCCGAATGTGTAGGCGGCCTTTACAAGAGTCTTGTCGACTTCCTTTACTCCCTGATAGATCGTCACCACCATAACCAAAAAGGCGGCGACGAAAATAATCGTGTATTTCGGTGATTCTCCCAACCCCATTGCCAATATGACGAGAGGAATGAGGGCGATCGGAGGAATCGTCCTCATGAACTGGATCCATGGTTCCACGAGGTTACGAACCTTGGGATACCATCCCATCAAGAATGAAACCGGGATCGAACAAACGAACGCGAGACCGAACCCGATCAGAACCCTTTGAAGCGAAATAGAAATATCTTTGAAGTATCGGCCATTGGCTGCCGATTCTGATAAAAGCGCATTCCAGACTTGTTTGGGACTGGCAAGGAACGTATTGATAGTTGGGATAAGGGTAATGAGAAACCATAGGGCAAAGCCTCCTATGATTGAAATCGCCATCAGTATGTATCGGGTTCTAGCGGTACCGTCAGAAAAATCCTTTAGTTTCCTGGCCTTCTTCTTCAATTGGCTATCTTGAACAGGTGCTGGCATAGTATTCCCCTTTTAGCACGTTTAAAATCCAAAAATCGTTGCAGTAACTCATATTAGAATCCAAAAATTTGGAATAAGATGAAAAAATACAACGTACCATCTAGTTCATATTATTGCGTGACTGTTTCATTTTGTAAAGAGAAAAAAGGTTATTTATCTCTATTTTATTCCTTTACATAATTAATAAGAGCATATACACTACAGATTAGATACAAATGGTGAGAAATTAATCCAAATATTTGCACAAGTGGTGAAATTTATGAAAAACTACATTTTCCTAAACTTAAAAAGATTTGACATCGGAACCGAATATGGCGGAGTCAATACGTTAGCTCCGATGGATCAATGGGCAACCAAGATCGTTACTTCTCTCGAGCAACAGCTCGGCGAGCGACCTCAGCTCGGCACGACACATTCGTTCCCGATTTTTTTCCCCGAAGCACACCTATTGCCTGCGGTAAAGGCAAAGCAAGCCACAGCCCCTGTCCCGGTGGAAATTGGCTGCCAGGGAGTACATCATGCCGATACGGCAACCGGAGGGAACTTCGGAGCCTTTACCACCATGAGGACTGCCAATGCCGCAGTATCGGCAGGTTGTTCGTGGACCATCATCGGCCATAGTGAACAACGAAAGGCACTCGCTGAAATGATGAGTATGGCACATGCCAGCACTGATCATTGCGATAAGGCCATCCATGAATTGCTGAAAGGCCAGATCAGATGTGCCTTGAAAGCAAAGATGAAGGTATTGTATTGCATCGGTGAGACCGCCGAGCAAGTTGCCAAACGCGCACAGGTGCTGGCTCACCAGATAACTTCCGGAACCGATGGTTTGCCGTTGAACGATATCGTACTCGCTTATGAACCGATTTGGGCTATCGGACCGGGAAAGACCCCGCCGGATGCAGCCCAGATTAAAGAGAGTGCAGAACTCATCAAGTCAATCTGTTCGGCTCCGCTCGTGTATGGCGGAGGGTTAAAGCGAGAGAATGCCGAGTCGATCGGATCCATCGCTGCCTTGGACGGAGGTCTTATCGCTTTGACAAGATTCACAGGAAACATTGGTTTTTATCCCGAAGAATATATTGAGATCGTTGATTTATACGTGAAAGGAGAACAATCAAGATGAATGTAGCGTTTGAATATGGCCATGGATTCATGCAAGCCAACCTCCCGGATTCCACCGACATTTTCATCCCGGGCGAAACCGTTGCCGATCCACCGATTCTGAAAGATATCGAAAAAAGTACGCGCGAGGCTATCCTGGACCCTATGGGAATGCCTCCTCTTTCCCGCCTTGTTAAAAAAGGATCGAAAGTCGTTATCATTTTCCCCGATCGTGTCAAAGGCGGATTCCAGGATAACTCTCACAGAAAGGTTTCCATCCCGATCATAATCGAAGAATGCATCAGAGCGGGAGCAAGTGAAAAAGATATCAAACTGATTTGCTCTAACGGTTTGCACAGAAAGAATAAGAAAGAAGAAATCAAAAGTATCCTTGGAGAAGCTGTCTTCAATCGATTCTGGGATAAGGGCCAGATAGTAAACCATGACAGTGAGGATTGGGACAATCTTGTAGATCTTGGGAAAGAAAAGCAATACGACGCACATGTGATCATGAACAAGGAAGTGTTCGATGCGGATGTCGCCGTGTTGATCGGACACGCTCTAGGCAATCCCTATGGCGGATATTCAGGCGGATACAAACACTGTGCCACGGGAATCACCCATTGGAAATGTATCGGGGCCCATCATACGCCGGCGGTGATGCATCGCGATGATTTCATTCCCGTAAGTACGAACAGCCTTATGCGAAGCAAGTTCGATGCCATCGGCCAACATATGGAGACTTGCATGGGTAAGAAATTCTTCGTATGCGATGCAGTGCTTGATACGTATCAGCGTCAGATCGGTGTCTTCGCGGGTCAAGCCGATATGGTTCAGAAGGCTTCCTGGGAAGTCGCGGACAAACGCACCTATGTGCATTGGGCAAAGAAGAAGTATGATGTGATGGTGTTCGGCATGCCCCAAGCATTCCATTACGGCAATGGAATGGGTACGAATCCGATTCTCATGCTCCAAGCGATTTCGGCCCAGATCATCAGGCACAAACGCGTGCTGACCGACAATCCGGTGGTGATTTGCTCATCACTGTGCAACGGTTACTTCCATGATGAGGAATTCCCTTCATACCGTGAGACCTTCGAGCTGTTCCAACACGATTATGCGAATATCCTTCCCGATATCGAACGATTCGGAGAAGCGTTCAGCAAAGAACAGCATTATATCGACGCATATCGCTATCGCTACGGATACCATCCGTTCCATGCATTCTCAATGATCTCATGTGGCCATATCGCAGAGAAAAATTGCTCGGCGATCTACATAGTCGGAGGTCAGGAACCCGGATATGCAAGAAGCATGGGAATGAAGACCAGAGCTACATTTGAAGCTGCGTTGGAAGATGCAAAAAAAATCGTCGGACCTAGTCCCAATATCCTTGCATTGCCAAAAGCGTTTACAACGGCAAGTGTTCATCTTTGCATGGCTGACGGCACTGCTTCGGTTCATGAAGACCTTGCCTGTCCGGCTCATAGCTAAGGTGGTATTCATATGGATTATTTTACCATCGGTAAAGATACGTTGGGAGACAATGCGCGTATCCCTATCATTAAAGCAGGAAAAGCGGCGCAGGTTTTCGATATGATGGCCACAGAAATGGTGCGAACCATTCAAGAGAACAATGCGAAGGGGAAAAACACTGTCTTCATCGTCCCGGTCGGACCGGTCGGGCAGTATCCGATCTTCGTAGATATGGTAAATTCGTTATCGTTGGACCTCCATGACGTGTGGTTCATCAATATGGATGAATACTTATCGGACGACAAGCGATATATCGACAAGAACCACCGACTGAGCTTCAGAGGTTTCATGCAACGAACCGTATATGAGAAGATCAGGAAAGATCTTGTCATGGAGGAACGACAACGAATATTTCCCGATCCCGATGATTGTACGACTATTGCGAAGACAATAGGACACCTCGGCGGTGTCGATGTCTGTTTCGGAGGAATAGGAATAACCGGTCATGTAGCTTTTAACGAACCGGAAAAAGTTTCCGTTGAAGAATTCACCCGGAGAGAGACCCGCGTATTGGCAATTTCATGTGAGACAAGGACGATCAATGCAGTGGGAGACCTCAATGGGGCGATCGATGCGATGCCACATTGGTGCGTGACGGTGGGAATGAAAGAAATACTAGAGTCTAGAAAGATTAGGTTGTATTGCTTCCGCGATTGGCATCGGGCAGTAGTTCGTCAGGCAGCCTATGGAGAAAAGTCTGCTTGTTTTCCCATCACATTGTTGCAAGACCATCCTGATGTAACGATTACCATTACTGAGAATGTAGCAGAGGCCGCTTACTGATTATTATGTAAACAGAGGGTGGATTCATCGGTTAATGCATGCGATACTACAACTGCCAGGTCGGGATATTCTTCTTGCCTGGCAGTACCTTTATTATCAGACCACAGTGTATTCTACCGGTTTGTGAAACGGGCGGAAGCTTGCGGAGGTTATCATGCCAGAGAGAAAAGGAATTTGTATCGCGGGAAATATGATTGTCGATTTTCAATATCCTGTTACGTGCATGCCGAAAATTGGTGAATTAGCTACGATCACCGGCTCTCCGATCAAATCAATAGGAGGAGCGGTGTGTAATGTATTGGTCGATCTGGCAAAACTTGATCCAAAGATCAAATTAAGGGCTCTTGGGAGAATCGGAGATGATTCGAATGGAGAATATATCCTGGAAAAACTTTCCGAGCATGACAATATCAGTTTGAATAGTGTTAAAAAAGAAGGTTCGACCAGCTTCACCTTCGTGATGAATGACGAAGCCACGCTGCAGCGAACATTTTTCCAATATAGAGGAGCGAACGCACAATTTTGCCAAGAAGATATCGATTGGAACCAAGTAAAGGAACGCATCCTTCATGTAGGGTATATCCTTTTGCTCGATACTTTGGATGAAGAGGATTACGTATTTGGAACAAAGATGGCGCGATTGCTCAACACAGCAAAGGAAAAAGGGATGAGCACTTCTATCGATGTCGTCAGCGAAACCGGCGATCGTTTCAAACGCCTTGTTCCGCCCGCGCTACGTTACACGGACTATTGCATCATCAATGAAATTGAAGCGGAAGCTGTTACCGACATTCCCCTGCGGTCATCGGACAGAAGGTTGCTCGTACACAATATGCATTTGGCACTGACGAAACTTAAAGACATGGGAGTGTCCACATGGGCGGTCATCCATGCTCCAGAAGGTGGTTTCGGGCTTGATGAGCATGATCGCTACGTCCAGGAGTTGAGTTTTGAATTGCCTAAAGGATACGTAAAGGGGAAAGTGGGAGCAGGCGATGCGTTCTGCGCAGGTGTGTTATTGGCTGCCCATAATAACCTGGATCTAGCCCAGGCACTCCATTATGGTAATGCTAGCGGTGTGTGTTCATTGGGACAGACAGGAGCCACA
>Ga0265293_10011921_pt1 | contig 11674 bp, 15 predicted proteins | sample Munlanlewell138R_FD_192505 | JGI IMG/M metagenome (GOLD analysis project Ga0265293, IMG submission 192505) | Leachate microbial communities from a municipal landfill in Southern Ontario, Canada - Leachate well 138R | ecosystem: Engineered > Solid waste > Landfill > Unclassified | place: Canada... | reverse complement strand
CTTCGCCTATTTAATAATCAACTTATCACAATATGACAATCTGAATAGTAACTATTACCATATCAATAACAACTACTCCTGTCAACTTAAGTATATATGAATTCCAACGCAGAGCATTGGAACTAGTGAATAAGTTTTAAAGCTACACATCTCTTTGGAAGCGATGCTTTAGCTTCGCATATTGAGTTATGGTGTAGTTGTTATGAAGTATGTCTTGCTTTATATGAGAAAAATGTAGTATATATTGATGCAGTGATGGATTATACCATCACTACTTCTTGTTTGCCCTCTTTTATCTCACCGATGAGATAGCCATCAGTCTCTTTTAAAACTTTTTCTACATTAGCATCTTCAACAACTAAAACCATGCCAACACCCATATTGAATGCTCTAAACATCTCGTCAAGATCAACATGCTTGCTCATAAGTTCAAATATTGGAAGAATTTTAATAGAGTCTTTTTTAACCTCTGCCATCAAGTTTTCTGGTAGAACACGAGGGAGATTTTCTACTATTCCACCACCTGTGATATGCGCCATTGCTACTATCTCATCTCTAAGTTTTTTAAATGTTTTTACATAGATCTTAGTAGGTTCTAAGAGAGTCTCTATAAGTGGTTTACCGTTAAAATCATCTTCAAATTTCATCTCCATCTTCTCAAAAAGTACCTTTCTAGCTAATGAAAAACCATTTGAGTGAAGACCTGAGCTTGGTAGTGCTATAAGTTTATGGCCAGATCTAACAAGTGAGACTCTATCCATCTCAGACTTCTCAGCAACACCTACTGCAAAACCAGCTAGATCGTAGTCATCATTAGAATACATTCCAGGCATCTCAGCAGTCTCTCCACCAATTAGTGCACACTCAGCTCTAATACAACCCTCTGCAATACCAGCTACAACATTTGTAGCGACTTCAACATCAAGTTTTCCAGTTGCATAGTAGTCTAAGAAAAATGAAGGCGTAGCAAAGTTACAAAGGAGATCATTAACACACATAGCTACAAGATCTATGCCAACAGTGTTGTGAATGCCACTATCTATGGCAAGTTTTAGCTTAGTTCCAACACCATCAGTTGCCGCGAGCATTACAGGCTCTTTAAAGCCTTTTGGAAGTTCAAAAGCACCAGCAAACGAGCCAATACCACCTAGTACACCAGGAATTCTAGTAGATTTAACAAGAGGTTTAATGTTATCAACAAAACTATTTCCAGCATCTATATCAACGCCGGCATCTTTATAACTTATCTGACTCATTATTTCCCCGAATTATGCGGCATGTCACATTTTTTACTAATCATGCAAAGTGGGCAAAAGTTAACTACACCAGCTATAAGAGGAATAAATCCTAAGAAGAACCAACCAGCACCACTAATTGCTCCATAGTTGATAATACCTGCGATAACTAGAGCAAGTCCTAGAAATATACGAAAAACTCTACAAAACTTTCTGATTTTATTGAAATCCATTTGATACCCTTAAACATTTTCGTAATTATAACAATACTTAAGTAAAATTAATCCTAATATGATAAAATCATCCCAATTATAAATATAGGAATTAATAAATGAAAGAGTTTATATACCCTGAAATGATGGTTCATGTTCCACTTTGTACCAGTAAAGACCCAAAAAAGGTTTTAATGATAAGTGAAAATGCGAGTAGGTTTGCAAAAGAGATGCTTAAGTATAAAGGCGTTAAAACAAAAGCAATAGAACCTTGTTTGGATGCAATCTCTAATCTTGAAGATGAGCTGTTTGATGTAGTTATTTGTGAGATGGACTCAGATATAAAACTTTTAGCTCAAATCGATCGTATTTCAAAAGAAAATGCAGTTCTTTGTATTACTCATCCATCTTTAGATGAAGTAGATGCAAATAAAACTATGATGAAAAATCTAGCTCGTTATTTTAAAATCATTATGCCTTTTAGTGTAGGCGCAGGCAAGACGGCACTATTGGCATCAAAAGAGTATCATCCTACCGCAGATATAATTCTTCAAAGAGCAGATATGCTAGATGACAATGAATACTATAATTGCGATGTACATATAGCTTCTTTTGCAATGGGTAATTATATTCGTAAAGAATACCTAGGTATCATTAAAAACTAGATGGCATTCAAATACGCTATTGCACTAACTGGGGGAATTGCTACTGGAAAGAGTACAGTTGCATCTCTGCTTGCATTAAATGGCATGAGAGTGATTGATGCAGATACTATTTCACATGAAATATTAGAGGCTTCAACGGAATGGGTAAGAGAGACTTTTGGAGAAGAATATATAGAAGGTTCAAAACCAAATCGCTCAAAACTTGGTAGTTTAATATTTAGTAATCCTGAAAAAAAAAGAGTCTTAGAGGAGTACTTACATCCTAAAATAAGAGATGAAATAGAGCAAAGAAGCATAAAACAAGATAGTTTTAAATTTCCATATCTTATAGATATACCACTCTTTTTTGAAAAGAACTCTTATGATATAAAAGATAGCGTTGTTGTGTATGCTCCTCAAGATGTTCAGCTTGAGAGGTATATAAAAAGAAACGGATATTCTAAAGAGGAGTCTCTAAAAAGAATTAACTCTCAAATGTCTATAGAAGAGAAGAGAAAAAGAGCCACTTGGATTATAGATAACTCAAAAGACTTAAAGCATCTTCAACAAGAAGTTGAAGAGTTTGTCCAAAAGATTAAAAAAATTTATTTATAAAAGGAACTATATCTGCAAGTCTCAAAATACAGTGCAAATGGAAATGATTTTGTAATCTTTCACTCTGATGTTAAGCAAGATAGGTCTAGCCTTGCAAAAGAGCTTTGTCATAGACAAGACGGAGTTGGATCTGATGGACTTATAGTTATACTTTCTAATGCAGAGTATGACTTTGAGTGGCAATTTTATAACTCTGATGGAAGCCATGCTGATATGTGTGGAAATGGCTCAAGAGCTTGCGCTCATTATGCTTTTATAAATAATTTAGCACCATCAAAAATGAGTTTTTTAACAGGAGCAGGTGTTATCAATGCACAAGTCGATGGAGATATGGTTGAGAGTGAACTAACTACTCCCGAGATAAAAGATAACAATATTACTCATAATTCTAAATCTTGGTGGCTCATAGATACTGGAGTTCCACATCTTGTACATTTTACGCAAAATATAGAAGTGTTTGATATAAAAGAAGCAAGAGAATTAAGACACAGATATAATGCTAATGTAAATATAGCTTTTGTAGATAAAGATAAAAATATTAAGGTCAGGACTTATGAACGAGGTGTTGAGGATGAGACTTTAGCATGCGGAACAGGAATGGCGGCTTGTTTTTATAGAGCATGTCAAGAACAAAAAGTTGATGAGAGTGCCGAGGTTTATCCTAAGAGTGGAGATGTTTTGTATCTTGGACTGAGAAGTGGAACTATTACTTTTAAAGGAAGAGTTAGAAAAACTTTTGACGCTACTTATTATGAGAGAGTGTAGATTGCTACTAAACATGAAGCTACAACATGTTTAGTAAAGAGGCTATAGACCTGCTGCCTCGACTATTCTAGCTTGATGATCTGCTATTAGAGGCTCTACTATCTCATCTAATGATCCACTATTCATAATCTCATTTAGTCTATAAAGAGTTAGCCCTATTCTATGGTCACTCATGCGGTTCTGTGGATAGTTATAAGTTCTTATTCTACCGCTTCTATCTCCAGTTCCAACTTGTGCAGATCTAGCTTGGCTATCTTTTGCTTGAGCTTCTTGCATCTCAAGGTCATAAAGGCGTGCCTTTAAAACTTTCATAGCTTTTTCTCTATTTTTATGCTGTGACTTTTGGTCTTGGTTAGTCACTACTATACCTGTTGGTAAGTGAGTGATTCTAACTGCAGAATCTGTAGTATTTACAGATTGTCCACCACAACCAGATGAACGCATAACATCTACTTTTAGGTCATTTTCATTTATATCGATTTCAACATCATCAACCTCTGGCATTACTGCTACTGTAATTGCTGATGTATGAACTCGACCTTGAGATTCTGTTGCAGGAACTCTTTGAACACGATGAGTTCCACCTTCGTATTTCAACCTACTATAAACCTGTTCACCTTTTATAAGAGCTATTAGCTCCTTATATCCACCTGCATCTGAGGGAGATGTACTTATGAGTTCCACCTTCCAATCTTTAAGTTCTGCATAGCGAGTATAAGCATCAAATAAGTCACCTACAAATATAGCTGCTTCATCTCCACCAGCACCAGCACGAAGTTCTACTATGATATTTCTATCATCATTAGGATCTTTTGGTAGAAGAAGAAGCTTTATCTCTTCTTCTAGGAGTGGTTTTTGAGGTTCTAGCTCTTTTAGCTCTTCTTTTGCCATCTCAAACATCTCACTATCACTTAGCATCTCTTTTGTGCTTGCGATATCTGCTAGTAGAGTTTTATACTCTTTTGCTTTTTCAACTATGTCTAAAAGTGAAGATTGTTCTCTTGAGAGGTCTGTCATCCGTTTGATGTCAGAGGCAATGTCAGGTGAACTTAGCAATTTGCTAAGTTCGTTATAGCGGTTGATAAACGGTGTAAGTTTATCTGAGAGCATATGTGTCTGCTCTGACTATATAGCGTTTACAGATTTGTGTAGACGACTAACTTTTCTAGCAGCAGTTTCTTTTTTTAAGACACCTTTGCTTACAAATTTGTGAATTTGTTTGTTAGCTACTTTAAATGCTGTAGCTGCTTCTTCTTTGTTTCCTGCTTCAATTGCAGTGTTTACATCTTTTACAATGTTTTTAAGACGAGTTCTGTAGAAACGATTACGCTCTGTTTTAACGATCGTTTGGCGAATTCTCTTAATTGATGACTTGTGATTTGCCATGCATGAGTCCTTCTCATTAATTTTTTAGTGCGAAATCTTAGCTTAAAAATAATTAAAATTAAGTTAAAGACAAGGTAAACTTACAAAAAATGAGCATAAATGTATATATATTGCCTTTTTTAAAATAAAATAGGGATGCTAAGATGAATATATGTTAAAATACTCCACTTTAATATGATGGAAATATAATGAAACTATTTGGAACAGATGGAGTAAGAGGTGAAGCGGGATCATTTTTAAGTGCACCGATGGCTATGAGAATTGCTATGGCTGCTGGAATATACTTTAAAGCTCACTCAAAAACAAACAGAATACTAATTGGAAAAGATACTAGAAGAAGTGGTTATATGATAGAGAATGCTATTGTAAGTGGATTAAGTGCTATAGGCTATGATGTTATTCAAATAGGTCCTATGCCAACACCAGCAATTGCTTTTATTACTGAAAACATGAGATGTGATGCTGGGATAATGATTAGTGCTTCGCATAATTCTTATGAAGATAATGGTATCAAATTTTTTGATGGGCATGGAGACAAACTATCACACGAAGTAGAAGCCGAGATAGAAGCAATATATGCTAATGATGAAAAGATAGCAGATGCTCAAGTAACTGGCAAAGAGATAGGTAAAGCGAAAAGAATCGATGATGTCATAGGACGCTATATAGTAGCACTTAAAAATTCGTTCCCTCGTGAGAGTTCACTTAGTGGGATGAGAATAGTCTTAGACACTGCAAATGGAGCAGGTTATATAGTAGGTCCTACAGTTTTAGAAGAGCTTGGTGCTGAAGTTATTGTACTCCATAATAAGCCTGATGGTTTTAATATAAATGAGAGTTGTGGCGCACTTCATACAAAAGACCTTTGTGAGAGCGTTGTTAAATATAGAGCAGATCTAGGGATAGCACTTGATGGAGATGCTGATAGACTTGTTGTTGCAGATGAGAAGGGTGATATAGTTGATGGTGATCAGCTCCTTGGGGCACTTGGTTCTTACATGAATGATAGAGGTGTTTTAAAAGGAGGAGGGATTGTCTCAACGGTTATGAGTAATCAAGCGTTAGAAGATTACATGGAATCAAAAAAACTTAAACTTTTTCGTTCAGATGTAGGTGATAAAAATGTTTTAGAGATTATGAAAAAAGAGGGAATTAATTTTGGAGGAGAGCAGAGTGGTCATGTAATAATTAGTGATTTTGCAAAAACTGGAGATGGACTTGTGAGTGCCTTACAAACTCTAGCACTCATTATAGATACAAAGACTAAAGCTTCAGTAGCTCTTCGCCCTTTTAAACTTTATCCACAAAAGCTTGTAAATATAAATATAAAAATAAAGATGCCTCTCTCTAAGGTAGATGGACTTGATGCAAAGTTAAAAGAGTTAGATGCAAAGCACATAAGACATCTCATAAGATACTCAGGAACAGAAAATAAACTAAGAGTTTTGCTTGAGTGTAGAGATACAAAAGAGTTAAATTTGCATATGACAGAGATGGTTGAGTTTTTTCAAAAAGCCTTAAATGCCTAGCAAAATTCTAAAATTAAATGCCATACTTTTTTTAACTATGGCAGGTATTTTTATAATAGATCAAAATATAAAAATGCTTTTTGTAGATGGCTTTCGCTACTACACCGAATGTATAGATCTGATTTTAGTCTATAACAGAGGTGTCGCCTTTTCAATGCTAAGTTTTTTAGATGAATGGTTAAAGTATATACAACTTATTTTAGTTTTTGGTGTCTTAATCTATATTATAAATCTAAAAAAACTTTGCTTTGCTTTGCCAGCTGGATTATTAATGGGTGGAGCCTTGTCTAATATCTATGATAGATTTATACATGGCGGAGTTGTAGACATGGTCTATTGGCATTGTGGATTTGACTTTGCAGTGTTTAACTTTGCTGATGTTATGATAGATGTTGCAGTTGTGTGGTTTTTGATACTAAATTTTAAGCCAAAATTATGCAAAAGCTAACTAAAAGAAGATTTTAGGTAATATTATCCAAAAATAATGCTTGAAAAACAAGTAAACGATGTAAAAAAGGAAATTGATGGAAATCAAATCAACTAAAATAAATGGTTCTAACGCTCTTATAGAAGCGACAATATTAAAAGAGGCGATTGACGCTAACTTGGAAAAAATTGCTAAAGAGTTGGCAAAAACTGCTAATGTTCAAGGTTTTAGAAAAGGAAAAGTTCCTGTTAGTGTTGTTAAGAAACAGTATGGAGATAAACTTATCCAAGATGCTGAATCTGAAGCTCTTCGTGAAGTATTAAACAAAGGTTTAGAAGAACTAAAGATTGCAAATGATGAACTTATTGGTGAGCCAAATATCTCTAAGTTTGATAAGAGTGAAGACAAGATAGAAGTAGCTGTTAAAGTTGCAATGAGACCAACTATTGAACTAGGTGATTATGCTTCACTTGTAAAAGAGTTTGATAAACCAGAAGTAAGTGATGCTGATGTTGAAGCAAGAATCACTGAGTTAGCACAAGCACAAGCACCTTTAAAAGATATTGCAAGAAACCGCAAAATGAAAGATGGAGATACAGCAGTTATTGACTTTGAAGGTTTTGTTGATGGTAAGGCTTTTGAGGGTGGTAAGGCTGAGAACTTTGAACTTCTTTTAGGTTCTGGTCAATTCATCCCTGGTTTTGAAGATCAACTTATCGGCGTAAAAAGAGATGAAGAAGTTGAGATAAACGTAAAGTTTCCAGAGAACTACGGTGGAAGTGAGCTAGCTGGTAAAGATGCAATGTTTAAAGTAAAAGTAAATGGCATTAAAGTAAAAGATGAAGTGGCTATTGATGATGAGTTAGCTAAAAAAATGCTTCCAGGTGACAAAGATGCAAATTTAGAAGAGTTAAAAAAACAAGTAAAAACTCAGATAGAAAATGAAAAACTAGGCAAACTTTATAATGACAACTTAAAGCCAGAACTTTTAGAAATTTTTGTTGAAAAGCTTTCGTTTGATCTTCCAGAATTTGTAGTTGATCAAGAGATAGATATGGCACTAAATAAAAAAGCTCAAACTATGAGTGAAGAAGAGATTAAAGAGCTTCGCGAAAACCAAGATAAACTAGAAGAGCTTCGTGAGACTTTAAGAGAAGATGCACAAAGAAGTGTAAAAGCTACATTTATCATAGATGCATTAGCAAATGCTGAGAATGTAAAAATACAAGAGCAAGAAGTAATGCAAACGATTTACTACGAAGCTATGCAAATGGGGCAAGATCCTCAAAAAGCTTATGAAGAGTATAAAACAGCGGGATATCTTCCAGCTATTCAGATGTCAATGATTGAAGATAAGGTTCTTAGCCAACTTCTAAACTCAAAGATAAAAGAAGCCTAAGGATGAGTTATATTCCTTATGTAGTAGAAAAAACTGGACGCGGAGAGAGATCTTATGACATCTATTCTCGTCTTTTAAAAGATAGAATAATCATGCTAAGTGGAGAAGTAAACGACGCAGTTGCTTCTTCTATAGTTGCACAACTACTTTTTTTAGAAGCTGAAGATCCTGAAAAAGATATATATTTTTATATAAATTCTCCAGGTGGCGTGGTAACTGCTGGAATGGCAATTTATGACACTATGAACTATATCCGCTCAGATGTTGCTACTATTTGTGTAGGACAAGCTGCATCTATGGGTGCATTTTTGCTCTCATCTGGTGAAAAAGGTAAAAGATACGCTCTTCCTCATGCCCGTATCATGATACACCAACCTTTAGGTGGTGCTCAAGGTCAAGCAACAGATATCGCTATTCAAGCTGAAGAGATCTTAAGAATGAAAGTGGAACTTAATGCAATACTAGCCAAAAACACAGGTCAAAGCATTAAAAGAGTTGAAAAAGACACTGATCGTGATAACTATATGAGCTCTAAAGAGGCTAAAGAGTATGGCATGATCGATGAGGTTTTGGTTAAAAACGATAAAGAGTAAGGGGTTAATATGGCAGGATCTTTAAGAAGTAGAAACCGTGCAGTAAAAGAGCCAACTATAGCGGCGGTAGAGATTGATGAACCTACTAGTGAGTTAGAGATTTATTCTAAAGAGGTACTCAATGCCCTTATAAAAGATAACTTGCCACCTACTCCAAATAACTTTTCTTTGTATTTTGATAGGCTTTTAGAAGACAAGAGTGAGAGCTTAAGAAAGCAGATCCACTCTATGCTTGAACTAGAAGAGAGTAATGATGATGAAAATACGATCATGCTTGAGCAGAGTCTAAAAAGAGGCTTTGGATCTATAAAAAATATACTAGGTGTTACTGCAAATCTTTATAAAAATATGGCATTGATGACAAAAATCTTAGAGAAGAAAAAGCAAGAACTTCAAGATAATACAGAGATACAAGCTGCTATAAGCGTAGCTTCGTCACTAGAGAGTGATGTCTCAAAGTTAAACAGTATACTTAAAAAACAAAGTACTCAGATGCGAGACTTTTATGACGAGACAGCAAAGATAATCAAAGGTGTAGAAAATGAGACTATCTTTGACAATAGATATGGTGTTTATAACAAACGATATCTAATGACAAAGATAGAACAAGAGATGGAGTTAATAGGAGAGTTTAAACATAAAAGCTCGCTTATCATGATAGAGCTCTCTCGAGAATTAAAAGAGAGTGTAGACAACGATAAAGCAATAACTCTTATGACTAGAACGATTGCTAGGCTCTTGCTCAAGACTTCAAGAAGAAGCGATATAGTGGCTCATTATGGAAATGGTGTTTTTGCAATGGTTCTAAAACACACAGATATAGATAGTGCTAAAAAAGCGAGTGAAAGACTTTGTGAGTTAGTTTCAAACTCTAACTTCTTTTTAGCAGATCGGGAGATCCAGTTAAAAATATCGATAGGGGTTACTGACATATCTACTCTTTATACAGTTGAAGAGATAGTTGTAAGTGCAATGGATGGTATAGAGAAAGCTTATAGTGATCCAAAGATAGATTTCGCTGTCTCTTTAAGAGAATAAGTAAAGTAAAAAAGAGTAAGTTACAAACAGATGAAATTAAATATAGTAGAATATCCAGATAAAAAGTTAAGAGAGACATCAAAAGAAGTTGAGAAGTTTGATGAAAAATTACATCTGCTTTTAGATGCGATGTATGATGTGATGATGAACTCAAATGGAATAGGTTTAGCCGCTATTCAAGTTGCTCACGCTAAGAGAGCTTTGATAATAAATATTCCAGATGATGATTCAGAACAATCAAAAGAAAACCTCATAGAGATGATAAATCCAATCATTGTTAAAAAAGAAGGAGAGATAGTCTATCAAGAGGGTTGTTTGAGTGTTCCTAGCTTTTATGAAGATATCTCAAGATATGACAACATAACTGTAAACTTTCAAGATAGAGATTCAAATACTAAAACCATAGATGCTAGTGGACTTTTAAGTGTAGCTATCCAACATGAGATGGACCATTTAAATGGCATACTTTTCATAGATAAACTTTCATACTCAAGAAGAAAAAAATTTGAAAAAGAGTATAAACGAATGCAAAAAGAGAAAAAAGCTTCTAAATAGCATCAAATGATACGCTTTTTAGGTTACTCTTCATAACTCGAATATAGCCAATAAATCGCCGCTAGGCACTTATTGGCTTCTTAATAGTTTTTGTAATAACAACTCTTCTACATTTTGTTAGCAATTAAGCACAATCTATTTTGTAGTCCAAGAGAAGACTTTCAACGGGTATGTTCAGTTGAGTGTGAAAATTTCTTATCATTTGGATAGTTAGTTTTCTTTTTCTATTTAATATTTCAGAAACTCTCGATTTACTTCCAACTATTGCTACTAAATCCTTTTGTTTTAGACCTTCCTGCTCCATTCTAAACTTAATCGCTTCAATAGGATCAGGGGCATCTATTTTGTAAAATTGTTCTTCATATGCCTCAACTAATGTTGTAAGCACTTCTAATGCATCCATTTGAGGTGTATTTGGTTTAGCACTCATTAAGTGTTCAATTAAGCTAAGTGTATGAGCATAGTCTTGCTCGTTTTTAATAGGTTTGATATTCATTTTATAAATCCTCCATATTGACTTTAACATACTGCTTATGTGTCCCAATAAACTTGATGAAAACAATCTTTGCATAATAATTTATAGTAACTACTAATCTATACTTATTTCCTGCAATATTAAAGTTCCCATTAATAGAACTTTAAGTGGTTAAAGTAATTATTGGCTCTACTGAGACTGTGAAAGAACCCAATCCTAAAAACTATAAATATTCTACCAGAACCATCCTAAAATCATAAAGAGAGTAAAATAAGCACTATATAAAGGGTAATTATGGGTATATACAAACAAGGCTTAAACCGTAAACAGCAACTGATGTTTCCACCAAGTTTAGATGAGTTAGTAGAAGAAGATAATGTAGTTCGTGCAATAGAAGCATATGCAGATACATTGGATATTTTTAAACTCAACATAAAAACTAAAAGAAATTTCATCAAAGATGGACAACCTGCATTTCATCCTAAACTACTCCTAAAAATCTATATCTATGGATACTTAAATAAAATAAGAAGTAGCAGAAAGCTTGAAGGGGAGATTAATAGAAATCTTTAGCTTGAATAAGATATTTTTTTGTAAAAAGTACCGCAAAAGCTTCTTCCGTATGGGCATATCTACGATACATTTTAAGTAATTTTTCATCCATAAGCAAAATTAGAGAGTGTAAATCTAACTGTGTAAACCTTAAAAATTGAATTTATTTGATATAGTCATCAAGTGAATTATTTATAAGGATTTACACATGAGTTTGATAAACCACGAAGAGCTAAAAAAGCAAATTAA
>Ga0265293_10011919_pt1 | contig 11675 bp, 9 predicted proteins | sample Munlanlewell138R_FD_192505 | JGI IMG/M metagenome (GOLD analysis project Ga0265293, IMG submission 192505) | Leachate microbial communities from a municipal landfill in Southern Ontario, Canada - Leachate well 138R | ecosystem: Engineered > Solid waste > Landfill > Unclassified | place: Canada... | reverse complement strand
CCGCGCACGGAGCTTAGTTAGGCGGTCAACGACCCGTCTCTACCTTCGGTGGGCACGGTCCAGACGGCCAGCGCTGCGGTGGTGAACGGGCTGAGTGCGCGCTAAGCACGCGCAACGAAAGGGTTGCACGTTGGGCAGGGATGCGCAATACTCTGGTTGCACGTCAACTGGAGGCGACACATGGCGAAGCCGTCCGCGAACCAAGGCAGTGAGAAGGTACCCGGAACCTCGAACCTACCCGACAGTATCGACCGCAGCATCAGCATCGACGCCAGCGCGGAGCGTGTTTACCAGCTCGTGGCGCGCCCCGGTTGGTGGATCAACGAGGGCGCCGTGACCGATAACCTCGTCTCTACCGATGGCGACGTCAGCACCGTCACGCACCCTAAGTACGGCTCGTTCCGTATCCGCACCGTGGAGCAGGACCCACCGCGTTACGTGTCGTTCCGGTGGCTCGGTGGTGACCCGGCGAACGAGGCGTTGGAGGCCGTGCCGGGCACCCTCGTGGAGTTCTGGGTGGAGGAGCGGGCGGGCGGCGTGACGCTAAAGGTGCGCGAGAGCGGCTTCAATGAACTGCCCGTTAGCGAGGAGAAGCGGCGTCAGAACATCGAAGACAACACGTCCGGCTGGGAGGAGGAGCTCAGGGCAGCCAAGGTGTTCGTGGAAGCGCGAGCGTAGGCGATGCGGTCGCCTTTCGGGCGGGTTTCTAGCGCGAGCGCTGCGCAGGCGGGCGGGGCTGACGGCGCGGAGAACCCCATACCTATCACGGTGGTGTTCGCCGCCCTTGGCGATCCGGTTCGTGCCTCGCTCCTGGGCCGGCTGGCAACTGACGGGCGCGGCACGGCCACGAGCCTCACCCAGATCACGGACGTAAGCAGGCAGGCCGTCGACCGCCACCTGCGCGTGCTGGCCGGCGCCGGGCTGGTGGAATCGCGCCGTGAAGGGCGTGAAGTGGTCTACAGCCTCAAACCTGCCACGGTGGCACGCTCCGCAGAGTGGCTGGAAGAACTCGGGCGCACCTGGGAGCGGCGCCTGCTAGACATCAAGGCGCTGGCTGAGAGCGCGGACCCGGCGTAGGGGAGAGCGAGTATCCTTCGCTCATGCCGACCGGCCAGCAGTTCACTATCGACACCGACCTCGCTCGTATCGATCTACGGAAAGTGCATCACTGGCTCTCCACCGATGCCTACTGGGCGCTCGGGCGCAGCTATGAGGTCGTGCGTCAGGCGGCCGAAGCGTCCATCAACTTCGGCGCCTATGACTCAGACGGCCAACTCCGCGGTTACGCGCGCGTGGTCACCGACGGGGTCACGTTCGCCTGGCTCTGCGACGTGTACGTAGACAGGGAGTGTCGCGGCAACGGCCTAGGTCAACTAATCTCGCAGGCGGTGGTCGACGAACTCGCGCCCTTGAACCTCAAACGCATCCTGCTAATGACTTCCTACTCGCATAGCCTCTACGAACGGGTCGGCTTCGAACGATTCGCCGAACCGGGCAAGGTGATGGTCTATAACGGCAATAGATAGAACGGTCTGTTATTGCTCGGTCGGCACGGTGGGATACGTAGGAAGCCCGTGAACTCCGGGTAAGTTCGCTTGATGTCCATCCCACTCTCCATCCTCGATCTCGTGCCGGTTCCGCTGGGCCAGAGCGCTACGGGCGCCTTCCACAACAGCGTCGAACTAGTGCGCCTGGCTGAAGAACTGGGCTACCGCCGCTACTGGGTGGCCGAACACCACAACACGCAGGCGTTCGCGTCCATGTCCACCGCCACCCTCATAGCCGTGCTGGCTGGCTCCACGGACACCATCCGCGTGGGTTCCGGTGGGGTCATGCTTCCGAACCACTCGCCGCTTAAGGTGGCGGAAGACTTCCTTACGCTCGAGGCCCTGTTCCCGGGCCGCATTGATCTGGGTCTGGGGCGCGCACCGGGCACTGACCAAGTGACCGCACTGGCGCTGCGGCGCAGCACCGAACTCCTGGCGGCCGACGATTTCCCGCAGCAGGTCGAGATGCTGCGGTCCTACGCCGGAGAATCCGACTTCCTCTCCGGGCACCCCCTCGGCAAGATCTCGGCGGCGTTGCCGGGCGTGCAACTCCCGCCACTCTGGATCCTGGGCTCCAGCATGTACGGCGCCCAGTACGCGGCCCAGACCGGGCGAGGCTACTCTTTTGCCTACCACTTCAGCCCCGACTACGCCGTGCCGGCCCTGCGCGCCTACCGCGAGGGCTTCCAGCCCAGCGAAACCATGTCCGAGCCGTACGCCATCCTCGGCGTGGCAGTTGTGACCTCCGAATCCGATGAACGCGCCGAGATGCTGGCCCGCGCGCACGACCTCATGTGGTTGAGGATCCGCCGCAACGAGAAGGGCCTACTCGCCACCGCCGAGGAAGCTGCCGCGTACGAGTTCACCCCCGAGGAGCAAGAGGCTGCGCGCGCCTCCCGGTGCATGCTCGTGTGGGGCACGCCGGAGACCGTTAAGGCGCGGCTCGATGAGCTGGTCGAACAGCTGCAGGTGGACGAGTTGATAGTCACCAGCCACATAGCCGACCACCAGGAGCGCCTCGCCTCCTACCGCCTGCTGGCAGAGGCCTTCTGACATGCTGCCGCAGCCCGGCTCCGTCTGGACGAGCACTGTCCTGACTACGGAACGCCTGGTGCTGCGGTCGTTCGTGGAGCAGGACCTGGACGCACTCGCCGCTCTGCACGGGGACGAGCGCGTGATGCGGTACCTGACCGGCGCTCCCGTAAGCAGGGCGGAGGTGGAGCGCGAGGTGCTGCCGAGATTCGTGCGGCGCGATCAGTGCCGCCCCGCTTTCGGTGCCCTCGCCGCTTTCGACCGGCAGAGCAGCGACTTCGTGGGCTGGTTCGCCCTCACGCGCCCGCCGGGCCGCGGCAACACCGAGGCGTCGCTCGGTTTCCGCCTGAGACCCGAGTACTGGGGGAGGGGCCTCGCTACCGAAGGTGCCACCGCACTCCTCGAGCACGGCTTCCGTCACGGTGTGCGCAAGGTGCGCGCCACCACCTTCGAGCAGAACGTGGGCTCCCAGAGGGTGTTGGAGAAGCTCGGCATGCGCCTGGTGCGCCGTTACCGGCCGACCGTCCAGGACCTGGCGGGCGGCGCGTTCGCCGACCCGGTGGCCGCCGAAGTGTGGGACGGCGACGAGTTCGAGTACGAACTGAGTAGCGCCGCGTGGCGGGACAACACCGGCACTGTCTGAAGCCGCAGTCGTTGCGTCTGGTTACGTCAGCTAACCGCCACTTCCAGGCTTTCGATGCTCCTGCGGGTGGGGTCCACGGCCACGCGGCAGCCGAGCGGCACCACCACGTGCGGGCTGGTGTGCCCAACGTCAAGCCCGGTCACGACCGGCATGCCCGTTAGGCCGAACTCCGCCAGCACGCTCAGGATGAGCTGATCGAGCCGCTCCCGCCGTTCGGTGTCGTAGCCCATGGGCCGCGCGAAGAGTAGCGCCGCCGCCTGTTCGAGCACGCCCTGGTGCCCGTAGTTGCGCAGGTAGCGTTCCACGGCTTCGGGCGAGGGCACTTCCTCGCTCGTCTCGAACATGAGGACTGCGCCTTGCCACAGCTCGGGCCGCGGCCACCAGCGCGTGCCCTTCATGAACTCGAGCACCTCGATGTTGCCGCCTATCACGTGGCCTTCCACCGGTTCTGAGCCCTGCAACCAGCGCCAACCCGGGTTCGGTTCGAAGCGCCGCTTCCGCGCCTGGTTCGCGGGTTCGCTCCAGTCGAGGAACTCGTCGGTCCATTCGGGCGCGGGCTGCCACGGCGCGGGAGCGGCGTCGAAGAGGGTGGAGCGCACGCTGCGCTCCACGTGGGGCACGATGCCGCCGTTCTCAGCCAGGTCGGTCATGAAGGCTGGGCCGTGGAACGCCACCACGCCGGCGTTCAGGAACGCGGTGAGGGTGATGGTGGTGTCCGAGAAGCCCATCATCACCTTTGGGTTGGCGCGGATGAGCCCGGGGTCTAGGTGGGGGAGGATACGCACGGAGTCGTCGCCGCCGATGGTGCTGATGATGCCTTTCACGTCGGGATTCTCGAGCGCCCAGTGCAGGTCGTCGGCGCGCGCCTCAGGGTTGCGGCGTAACCAGCCGTCGTCCTTGAGTGCGTGCGGGGTCTCTACTACCTGCACCCCGAAAGTGTGCTCGAACTGCCGCTTGCCAGCCTCGTAACGGTGTGGGAACAGAGCCGCCAATCCGCTCGAGAGGGAGATGGCCGCGACTGTGTCGCCGGGCCGCAGTCGTGGGGGTTTCGTGAAGAGCGGTTCGCTGCCCGGTTGCGTCATTCCTAGATGATGTCACGCGTGCTTAGTTGGGTGAGACCGGCACCACCTGCCCGAGAGCGGAGAGCACCAGCAACCCCTCGCGCGCGCCCGTCAGCCGCAGGTAGGCGCGGAGCTGATCCTGGTAGTGCTCGAGCACTTCGCTAGAGGGGTTCCAGTCGCTCTTCCAGTCGATGACGGTTGTGATCGAGCCGTCGTCCCCGGTGGCGACCGCGTCGGCTATGCCGCTCCAGTAGACCTGCACGTTCGCATCCTGCGGGTCGGCCTCCACGCCGGCCACCTCTACCTCAGCCAGCAGGCGGCCGTGTAGAGCTTCCACTTGCGGCAGTAGCCAGGTGTCGTAGGCCAACGCGCCGATCGCGGGGGCGTCGAGGCCTTCGCCCTCGACGTCTAAGTAACGCGCGAGGTCGGCGGCGCGGCTCTCGAGCGCTGCCAGCTCCGGCGGGGTCTCGCCGTTGATAAGTTCTTCCATCAGCTTGTGTAGCAGGATGCCGCGGGCTGTGCCCGGTTTGAGTTGCCGCGTGAGGCCTGGCTCGGCCATCTCTTGCCCGTCGAGCTGCGCGAGGAACGTGGCGGCGCCGTCCTCGTCCAGCACGTACCTGTCGGCGGGCTCTTGCTGGGCTAGCTGCGCGTCAGTCGCCAGGGTCTCTGCCGTTTGCTCATCGCGGCGGCTCGGTGCGCGCCGCTCCACGTGCCGCATGGCCCCGCGGATGAGTTCCGCCTCGTGCAGGAACCGTTCCCGGTCCTGTGCGTTGTCGTCGTCCGCCTCGGCGGTACGCTGCGCCCGGCTCCTCTCCGCCGTCTTGATTACTGGCGCCTCAGGCGCCCACTCCAGCATGTTGCACCAGGCGCCGCCGCCCACCGTGGCCTCGTGGCGCGGCACCACCAGTAGCTCCCGAGCCCGCGTGGCGGCCACGTACCAGAGCCGCATGCGTTCCGCGGCCAACTCCAGGTCCTCCTGCTGTTTGGTGGCCTCGTACACGCTGCACGCCTGACCGAATAGTTTGGCGGCCACGAGGTTGTTGCGCCGGTCGTGCAGGACCCCGGAGGCGCCGCGCGGAGCGGAAGTGGTGTTGATGGGGATGACCACGGGCCACTCGAGCCCCTTGGCGGAGTGGATGGTAATGAGCGTCACGGATTCGGCTGCGGAATCGGTGCGGCCCTCCAGCTCGCTTTCCTTTTCGGCCCAGGCCGCCCAGACGTGATGGGCGAAGGCGGTTAGGCCCCGCACGTCGAACGCCCGGCTGTGAGCCAGGAAGCGGTCAACGTTGGCGAGCGCCCGGTCGGCGTGCCGGCCGTGCCGATGTTCGAGCAGCGCCCGTACCTCCATGGCGTCGAGTGCGCGCGATAGCAGCTCGTACGGCGTGGTGCCGAAACGCTCCGCCACGAGTGGCCCGAGGCGCTGAATGGTGCGGCGGATGGGGCCGTCTGGCAGCGCGCTCGGGTCGGTTAGAACGCTCAGGTAGCGGTCGTCGCCCTCTAGGTGGCTGAGCAGGTCGGTGGCGTCCAGCAGCTCCTCGTCGGTGGCGCCCACCAGCGGTCCCTTGAGCAGCGCCCCGAGGGCCAGGCGGTCGCGAGGCTCCGCCACGGCGCGGGTGAGCGCCACCAGATCCTGCACTTCCTGCCGGCGGTAGAAACCCTTGCCCGCCTGGCTGGCCACGTTGATGCCGAGGGCGTCGAGCGCCCGCTCGTAGATGTCGAGCCCCGACCCCACTGGGGCCAGGAGCGCGATGTGGCCGGCCTTAACGGGTTCCGGGAGCAAGTCGCTGATGCCGTCGACCAGGTCCCTCACCAAGGCCGCTACCGTTGCCGCTTCGGCCTCGCGCAGCTCCTCCGCGTAAGCGCTTTGTTCAGCGCCGTTCGGGCCGGGTACGTGTAGGCGGACGACGCTCGGTGTGTCCGCCGCGCTCTTGAAGGGGTGTAGTGGTCGGTAACCCGGTTGGTACTCCGCTGCGAGCGGCTCGCTGAACGTGTGGTTGACCGTGCTAAGGATGCCGGCCCGCGACCGGAAGTTGGTGTTCAGCTCCACGCTCATGGAGGCGGCGTCCGCGGTCAGGCTCTCGGTCAGCTGCGCGTAGGTGGAAGCGTCCGCGCCGCGGAAACGGTAGATGGACTGCTTCGGGTCGCCCACCACGAACCTGGCGCCGGTGCGTGACGGCCACGTGCGCCAGTCGTCGCTAGTAGGGTTACCCGTTATTCGCCACACGATCTCGGCCTGCAGCGGGTCGGTGTCCTGGAACTCGTCAATCAGTACGTGCTGGTAGCGCTCGGCCAGCTCGCCCTGCACCGTGGGGTGCTCGCGCAGCAGCTTGAGGGCCGTGCGAATCAGGTCGTCGAAATCGAGCGCGGCCGCCGCGCGCTTACGTTCCTGGTAGCGCCGGCCTATGCCTTTCAGTTCGTGGACGAGCGCGTGCAGCAGCGTGTCGGCCGCGGCCTCGCACAGCTCGCTGAACGCGGCGTCGAAGTCGGCGTGCAGGTCAGCGGCCTGCGTGTAGGCGTCTTCGGCGTCAGCCTTGGAGAGCCCGGCCGCCCGAGCCGCTTCAACCCACTTGCCCTTCACCCTGAGCTTGCGAACGGTTCCGCCTGTCGTGAAGAGTGGCACGGGCCTGTCCAGGGTCAGGACCCTAATGGCGCTCTCCGCGTCCGCCCGTGTGTCCGCCAGGGAAGCGAGCAACGGCTGCACCTGCGGCAGGAGGTCGCCCATGACCTCGTTCGCGCCCGCCTGCGCCCGAGCGAACGAATGGAATGCGTCGCCGGCCTGAACGGTCCGGAGGGCAAGATCCGCTAGGTCCGTTGGCACGGCGGCGGTTGCGTCCTCACGCTCGTGTAAACACCGCGCCAGGCCTTCCAGCGTCTCGCGTTTATCTTTGTCGTCGGCTATGACGAAGCGCGCGACGGCGCTGAGCACCGGGTCGGCAACTGTCGGGTCGTTCTCTTCACCTTCGTGGTCTGCGGCGTTCGTCCCCGGGCGCTTCTCACGCGGCTTCTCGCCCAGCTGCTCCCGCAGCCACGTCTCGAACACGTCGTCGAATAGGAGCTGTTGCTCGGCGGGCTCGAGCACCCCGGCGCCGGGGTCGATGTCGGCCTCCACAGGGTAGGGGCGCACCAGCTCCCGCGCGAAGCCGTGGATGGTGGAGCAGGTCAGTTCATCCAGCTCCTCGCGGGCGTGGATCAGGGCGTCGCGCTGCTCTTGGGAGGGCGAGCCGGTTGGGAAGGCAGCCGCCAGCGTGGTGGGTACCTTGCCGGCGGTGAGATCTTCCACGTACTCACCTATGCGGGTAGCCAGCTCGGCCGCGGCGAGCTCCGTGAAGGTGATGGCCGCGATGTTGCGAGGGGCTACGCCGTCAGCCATTAGCAGCGCCACGCGGCCCGCCAGGATGGCGGTCTTGCCTGACCCAGCGCCCGCTTCCACCACCAGCCCGTGCCGCCTGTCGGTCAACGCGGTGCGGCGGGCCTCCAGGTCGTGAAGTGCGCCAGCGGTGTTGTTTTGAGCCAACGTCACGCTTGTACCCCCTCACCGCCGCTAGCCGGCCCGGTGAGGAGCGCGTCGAGCGACTGGCGCCGTTGGCTCAGTTCTGCTTCCTTCACGCGGTAGTAGTAACCCGTGCCCACTGCGGGGTAGGCGAGCAGCGTCTCCTCGTGATCGCCGGTGACGGCGGGGCCCGGCAGCACGTTGCCCTGCTCCAGGAGCCTGACCGCCTCCTGCACCGCGCTAGTGAGCTGCGCCACGCTGGCGTCTGGGTCGTGCAGGGTGACCAGTTCTGTGCTGCCCGCGTACAGCAGGCCAGCTTCGACCTCGTACTCGCTGCCCAGCAGTTGCTTCACGGCGATGGTGTACAGCGTTCGCTGCAGCTCCTCGCCCCCGTCTATGGCGCCGTCGTGGTCCTTCTGTTTGCCGCTCTTGTAGTCGATGACCCTCACGAACTTGCGGTGGGGGTCGAGGTCCAGCCTGTCGATCACGCCCCGGAGCCTCAGGTCGGTGCCGGGCAGCGTGACGTCGGTGCCGTGGACCCACGGGTGACCGTTCGCGCCAGTCAGTTCGTCCTCGACGTAACCGAACTTGACCTCCGAGTAACTGAGGGGGGCAGCCGGCGTGCCGTCGGTGAAAGTGAGCATCTCCAGTGCCAGCCGGGCGGCCCGCTGCTGCTCGGCCTGCCAGGCGAGTGGCGGCGGTACGGGCCTGGCCATCTCCCATATCACCGCCCGCTTGCGGGTGGCGACGGTCACGAGCCGGGCCAGTTGTTGCTCGTCCAAGGCCGCGAAGCCGCCTAGCTCCTGCACGGTGGTGAGGCACTCCTCCAGCACCTCGTGTAGTAGCGCGCCTCTGTTTAGCGGGTCGAGTCCGAGCACCTCGGTCTCGGGTTGCGGCTCGGCCCAGCCGAGGGCGTAGGTGGCGATGAAACCGTGCGGGTTGAGCAGGAGCTTCTTCAGCGAGGTGGCCGAGTGGCGCCTGGCCAGCGCCCGCGCTACGACCGGGTGTTGTGCCCGCACGAGCCCATCGTGCGGAGTGAGGCGGGAGAGCGTGAACGACCGGAAGGCGGCGCGTGCGCGCCCGAGGTCGGCGTCCGCCTCCAGCTCCGCTGGCCGGGAAGCGCGGCGGTCCGCTTCGCTGATGGCGTGCTCGGTGCCTTTCCGCGGTAGCAGCTCCTCTTCGGCCGAGCTGCCGGGCAGGCTCCGCAGTAGCGGGCTGGGGCTCTGCTTGCGGCCATCGCTCCCGCGCCGGGGGCGGCTCAGCACCACCGCGGTGGCCGTCTGCGCCAGCAGCGCGGTCAGGTGATCAGCGTCGCGCTTGGCCGTCGTCCTCTCCCGCAGCTCAATGTCCCCGAGCATGCGGCGGGGCAGCAGCGGGTCCTCGTCGCTGGAGCGGCGCGGCCAGGAGCGGGCCGAGAGTCCTAAGAGCCGCACGTAACGCCGGGGCCAAGTGAGCGCGCTGCCGGCGGAAGCCCAAAGGACGTGAGTGGCGGGATCTGTTTCGTGGTTGAGGCCCAGGCGCTGCAGCGAGGAAGGGAGGGCCTCGGCTGGGCCTTCCGCCAGCGCGGCACGCCAGGCATCCTGGGCGGTGCCGGACAGCCAGCGCTGGCCCACCGTGGTCGCGGCGGTGGGTCCGACCGAGAGGTCCACCACCAGCTGCTCCACGAGCCGCGCCACCTGTGGTGACCGCTCCTTCAGCGGTTCCAGCGCCCTAACCCAGTGCTGCACGCTGTTCAGCGCGGCGTCGGGCGCGAGCTCCGCGCACCAGTCCGGCGGCAACGCCCCCAGGTGCGCGTCTTCAGCTGCCGTGGCGCACAGGCATAGGCGCCTTACGCGCGCCTGGTTGGGGCCGTTCAACAACGCGTCGGCCATGGCCGCTGCGAACTGGCCAGCCGGCGTGCCGACCAGCGCCACGCCTTGGGCGAAGTGGATAGGTAGTCCGGAGCTGTGCGCCAAGGTGCGTAAAGCAGCGTCGTAAGCGTTCACGTCGACCGCCACCAGCGCTATCTCTTCGGCGGGGACGCCGTCTACTAGCAGCTTCCTTACCCACCTGAGCGCCTCGAGCGCCTCGTGCTCAGGGTCGGCGCACGACACGAAGGTCAGCTTGGGCTCCTCCCGCTCGGCGTGCACAACTCCTATCTGCGTGCCGGCGGTCCATGCCGGCGCCGGGCCGTGGGGTTGTAGCCAGGTGGTGGGGACCACTTCCGCCACCTTCGCTAGCAGCGTTCTGTACACGGGCGGGACGTCATCTACAAGTTCCAGGCGCACCGTGCCCAACAGCCGCGGCGCCAGTTGCAGCCTAGCGGTGGCCGCGGCGACGAGCTCCTGCGGCAAGCGGGCTCCGAACGGCGCCGATTGCCGTACGTGCTCCTGCAGCGCCAGTAGTTCCGCCCAGCGCCCTGGTGCGCCGGGTTCCGCTGCCTGAGTGGCCACGTCTATGCCGGCGTTCCAGACGGACGTGAGGGTGGCGGTGGCCGCTCGCGCGAAGCCGGGCAGTACCGCGATGGAGCGCAGGCTGGTGAGCTGGTCCAGTGGGGGCTCCCGCAGCGCCTTCTTGATGTGAGAGGCAGGGATGCTCCCCGCGAAGCCGCCGGCGAGTTGCGTTGCCAAGCCCGTGAGCGTGACTACGCGGTGACCCAGGCGGTTCTCGACCGCGAACGAGTCTCGTACACGGCGACCCGCCAGGCGATCTGAGACGACGGAAGTGGAGCGGCGCATTGGACCCCCTCAGGCGAAGTGTGAGGCGAGTCTACGACCTGGGTGCGGCAGTAGGTGACGGAGGTTGGCCGTAGCCTATAGGTGGTGGGCTACTGATATGGCATGCGCTGCAACCCTCGAGCAGGTCCATTACGGTATAGCGGTGTCAGAGGTCACGCGAAGGGCCGCATGTGGCTCGCCTCACATCGGTGCCTTATTAACTAAGGTATGGTGTGCACATGGCAATCACGGCGCTCAGCATCACACTCTTCTTCGCAGGCCTCGGTCTCGTAACTGCCCTCCTGGTCGCGGTTCACGACCTTATAGAAGGCTGGTTCGAGCGCCGCTCCCTGCGCGTGGTGCGCGGCAATGGTCAGGGCGGCCTGCCCTTGCCACAAGCGGTACCTGGTCGCGGTGGTCGTCGGGCGCGTCCCGCCCCGTTGCCCGTCGTAGCCAAGCAGGCGCAGGCGCCGCTGGAGCAAACGCCGTTAGAGCAAACCCTGCGGCCCGCCTGGCTCGAGAACGCGCAGCGCGACATCGCACACCGGTAACTCCAGGCCCGGTAACTGCAAATCCAGTAACCGCAAACAACAAACCTATATATAGGTGCGGGCCACAAGCGACCCGGACCCTGAACTCCGCGTGCGCTACGCGTAGGATGACAGCATGAGCAAGCCGCAAGACGTCGCAAACCAGATCAACCAGTTGCGCGAACAGCTCCACCACCACAACTACCGCTATCACGTGCTCGACGCTCCAGAAGTCTCCGACGCCGAGTACGACGACCTCATGCATCAACTACGCGCCCTCGAAGAAGCCAACCCAGAACTCGTAACGCCCGATTCCCCCTCACAACGAGTCGGTGGCGTACCCCTGGAAGGGTTCGAAACCGCGCGGCACTTAGCGCCCATGCTCAGCCTCGACTCCAGCCCGCGCGAGGAAGACCTGCGGGCGTTCGACCAGCGCTTACGGCGCGCTGTGGCGGTGGTCGACCCCGAAGCTAAAGTCAGTTACTCGCTGGAACCGAAGATAGACGGCCTCAGTGTTGAACTCGTCTACGAGGACGGCCTACTAGTACGAGCCGTCACCCGCGGCAACGGAGAAGAAGGCGAGGTCATCACCGCCAACGTGCGCACCATCCGCGCTGTGCCCCTCAGGCTCCGCAACACCGACCGGCCCGTACCGCCCCTCGTGGCCATAAGAGGC
>Ga0265293_10011918_pt1 | contig 11675 bp, 9 predicted proteins | sample Munlanlewell138R_FD_192505 | JGI IMG/M metagenome (GOLD analysis project Ga0265293, IMG submission 192505) | Leachate microbial communities from a municipal landfill in Southern Ontario, Canada - Leachate well 138R | ecosystem: Engineered > Solid waste > Landfill > Unclassified | place: Canada... | reverse complement strand
GGCCCCGGCTCTTCCCTTGTTCTTGCTCTTCTGTCTTCTATTTTTAAGATATTCCCATCCATAATTGTCACCACCCGGTCTGCGTATGCCGCAATGGCGGGATCGTGAGTAACGATGAGCAGGGTCTGGTTGTTTTCCCTTACCATTTTCACGATGAGGCCCATTACCTCTTTCGATGTGGCAGAATCCAGATTGCCCGTAGGCTCGTCGGCAAAGATGATTTTGGGATGTCCCACCAATGCTCTTGCAATGCCCACCCTCTGCTGCTGACCGCCGCTCATTCTCGATGGCGTCCTTTTATCATATCCTACCAGTCCAACAGCCTCCAGCATCTCCTTGGCCATCCTATCCCGCTTTTTTCGGTCTTCCCCTCTGAAAACCAATGGAAGACTGACATTCTCCAGCGCTGTCAGCATAGAGAGCAAATGGAAGGATTGAAAAATAAAGCCGATGTTCTTCTGACGAAACAAAGTCACTTTTTCCTCGTTTAGCTTATGTATGGGAACCCCGCCTATGTGGATTTCTCCCCGGGAAGGTTTCTCAAGCCCTGCCACGAGATTTAGAAAGGTAGATTTTCCGGATCCGGAAGCCCCGATCAAACAAATAATCTCACCTTTTTCAATAGAGAGACTGAGATTGTCCAATGCTATTACTTTTTCATCGCCCATTCGGTAGACTTTGCGAACGTTTTTGACTTCGATCAGCGGCTTCATAAATGCACCTCAAAACCAAGAGATAACTCACATGAAAATAATACCATAGAATAGACGAGGATATGCCATTAAATGTTCCTTAACTTTTCCTTACGAAAGTGTTAAGTTACAGTGCTAAAGAATTTGCTAATAAAGCCGATAACCAATATAGGGACTTTTGAAAACTATAGCCTGTGAAAGCGAGGTAGGGAAATGACCGCTTTAGAAAGCGCAGAAAAAGACTATTGGAGCCATATTTACGACAAGATTAAATTGGTAGATCGGCTTTCCAATCAGTCAAATCTTCTGGCGATTAATTCAACTATTGAGGTAATACATGCGTCAGAACTGCTTTCCGGCTTCGAAAAGGTTGTTGAGAGCAATTTATTGATTCAAGCCAGATTATTTGCCGAAATTCTGATATATGATCCGGACTTTCTCTTCCAGGATGGGCAAAGGCTCGCTACGGAATGTGGGATCGAAGAGTTTTTTGTCACGGATGAAAAAGGCATAGTCGAGCATACAAATACGCCGGGAAAGAAAGGCACAAGCCTCGATTCCAAGGAGTTCCTGGGAATTCTCAATAATCCCGGATTGGAAATCGCACTAAAAGCCGTGGAGAGCTCTGTTCACAACAGCCAGTACAAAGCAGTAGCCATTGCCAGAAGAGATCGAGACGGCATTATACAGCTTGGCTCCTATTACGAAAGAGCTTCTGCCCAGACTGCAATCAATGGCTTCGGTGTCGTGACCCAAGAGGCCAAACGCCTGGCGGATTTTATAAACGAAGAATATAGTAAAATGGAAACCACTACAAATGAGATAAAGGGTTTGGATGATAATCCCGATCTCGCACAGAGATACTATCGCAAAATTAATTCCTCCGTTAATACTCTGTATAACATTGCAAAGCAAATCAACCTGTTGGGAGTCAGAGCTTCCATCGAGGCCGCTCATACCACGGATGAGAAGCAGGTTTTCGATGACCTGCTTAATAAGCATATGATAGTAGAAGCCAGGCTTGCGTCCATTCTCATCGAAAGAAGGCCCGGCGTAACCTGCAATGACATGATCGACCTGGCGGAACGCAGCGGTGTCGGCGAGTTTTGGGTTACGGACGAAAACGGAGTAGTGGAACTCACCAACGTAGAGGGCGGCAAAGGATTTGCTTTTACACACGAAGGACAAACCGCACCTTATATGCAAATTCTTGCAAATTCCGAAATAATCGTTACCGCCCCACCCGCGAAACGAGATTTGGATAATAAGGTTTTTAAATTCGCTGCTGTAAACAGGAGAGAGAAAAAAGGCATCTTCCAAATCGGCATCCCTGCCAAAATCTACGGCAATAACACGGCAAAAGGGTTTACAGAAGTTTCCAGGCAAATAAAGGTGTTGGCCGAGCAATTAAAAGATGCTACTACCGAAATCGATGATGGGATAAAAAAGTTGCTCAGTTAAATCACTGAGCAACTTTTATTAATGACTCAAGGCGGAATCCTTATTTGTGAATTCCTATTTCAGTTCAATCAGGTGGAAGGTTTTCTTGCCCTTCTTTAGAAGGAGTTGCCCGTCGGTAAACATATCCTTCGTTACCATGAGCTTCGTATCCTTCACTTTCTCTCCGTCGATGGACAGGCCTCCCTGTTGGATGGTTCGGAAGCCTTCACCCTTGCTGGGAACCAGCTTTATTTCCGCCATCAGCGTTACAATTCCTACGCCTTCACCATCGAATTTTTCCGCAGACATCACTGTCTTGGGAACATCGTCCATGCTGCCCCCGCCGGCAAAGAGCGCTCTGGCCGCGTCCTGGGCTTTATTTGCTTCCTCTTCCCCGTGAACGAGCTTGGTAACTTCGAAAGCCAGGATTTCTTTTGCATGGTTGATCTTCGCATCCTTCAAGGAAGATAGCTCTTCCACTTCCTCCATGGGCAGGAAGGTGAGCATGGAAAGACAGGTCCGCACGTCGGCATCCTCAACATTTCTCCAGTACTGGTAGAATTCATAGGGCGTGGTTTTCTCCGCATCCAGCCAAAGAGCACCCTTCTGGGTCTTGCCCATTTTCTTACCCTCGCTGGTCGTGAGCAGTGCGAAGGTCATGCCGAAAACTTGTTCCTGTTCCTCTCTGCGCACCAAATCAACACCGGCCAGTATATTGGACCACTGATCGTCACCGCCAAACTCCATCTTGCAGTTGTAACGGCGGTAGAGCTCCAGAAAATCATAACCCTGCATCAGCATGTAGTTGAACTCCAGGAAGGACAATCCCGTTTCCAGCCGCTGTTTGAAGCACTCAGCGGTCAACATCCTGTTGACGGAAAAATGCCGGCCTATGTCACGTATGAAATCTACATATTTGAGATCCAGCAACCAGTTAGCATTATTTTCGCAAATTGCCTTTCCACCATCGAAATCGATGAACCTGCTAAAAGTTGTCTTAAACTTTTCTCCGTTTTCCAGTATGGTCTCCGGGGTCATCATCTGACGCATGTCCGTCCTTCCGGAGGGATCTCCGATCATAGCTGTTCCCGCGCCGATGAGGACGATGGGTGTATGACCGTATTTTTGCATATACATCATGATAATGACCTGCATGAAGTGCCCTACATGGAGGGAATCTGCAGTGGGATCAAAGCCGATATAGAAGGTGACCTTCTCCTTTTCAAGCAATTCCCGAATCTCTTCCTCATGGGTGGTTTGCTTGATAAAGCCTCTCTCTTTCAGCACATCATATACATTTGTGTGCTTGCTGACATTGTCGCGGATCTCATACATTTCACACTACTCCTTACTCTACCTTCGTTGTCCCTTATCTATTTTTTGCTTTTACTTTGTTCCAAAAAGCCTGTCTCCCGCATCTCCCAGACCGGGTACGATGTAGGCGTTCTCGTTGAGGTGGCTATCCTTGGCTGCAATGAATATGTCCACATCCGGATGGGCCTCCTGCAGCACCTTGATGCCTTCGGGAGCCGCAATCAGACACAAGAAAATGATCTCCTTGCCACCCCGGGCTTTGATGAAATCGATGGAAGCGGCTGCTGATCCACCTGTCGCCAGCATGGGGTCTACGACGAAAACCTGTCTGTGGTTGATATCGGAAGGAAGCTTGCAGTAATACTCCACAGGGCAGTGAGTCTCCGGATCCCGGTACAGGCCAACATGGCCAACCTTTGCGTTGGGAATCAAGGCCTGCATACCTTCTACCATTCCCAGTCCCGCTCTCAAAATCGGCACGATTGCAATATCTTCACCTTTCAGCATGAACATTTTTGACTTACACATAGGAGTCTCGATTTCCACCTCTTCCAGTGGCAGGCCTCTGGTGGCTTCAAAGGTCATTAGCATAGAGATTTCTTTTACCAACTCTCTGAAGTCTTTGGTGCTGGTATTTTTGTCCCGCAAAATAGCCAGTTTGTGTTGAATCAGCGGATGATCGAATACGTATACGTTTCCCATTTTCTCTCCCTTTCTCTCCAAGAACCCTTATTAATATGTTTTGATTAGCAATCCAGAAGGTCGATTCTGCGTTGGTGGCGTCCTCCTTCAAATTCCGTGAACAGCCAGATGTCTACGATAGCAATTGCCTCTTCCGGCGAAAGAACCCTGCCTCCTAGGGCAAGCATGTTTGCGTCGTTGTGCTTCCGGCTCATCTCCGCCATAAAGACATTGGTGGCCAGGGCGCAACGGATCCCTTTTACCTTATTGGCCGCAATGGATATCCCTATGCCGGTTCCACAGATAACAATTCCCTTATCTGCTTCGCCCGCTGCCACTAACTCGGCGCATTCCTTGCCGTACTTCGGGTAATCCACCGAATCGCAGGAATGAGTGCCCAGGTCCCGGATCTCCAAGTCATCCCGGTTACTTAAATACCCTATAATCAGTTCCTTGAGTTCATATCCGCCGTGATCGGCGGCAAGTGCAAGCTTCATGATTTTCGCCTCCTGTTGTTATAGTTTCGGATATTTTAGACATCAATTATATTGTACCCTGCAGCCTTTAGCATCCGGTTCATTACTGCCAGCCCAATAGAGTTTTCCTGGCTCAGGGCGCCCGCTAGAATCAAATCCATATTTTCATCGTCCAATTCCCGTAGTTTAGCAAAGAAATCGTGAGCGGCTGCTTTAAAATCTTCCTCATCAAAGAGTACAATGCCTACTTTCTTCCCCTTTTGCTCCTTCTCCGCGCGAATGGTTTCCATTTTCCGCTTCACCCTGTCAGCAGGGCCTCGCAAAATTATCATCTCCGCTTTTGGCGCATAGTGCGTGTACTTCATCCCGGGCGCTTTCGGCGCAGGGCCCTCGTTTGGGTTTCCCATGAAAGCCTCGTCTGGTAGGGTCAAGATGCCCGGATCTATGATGACTTCTTTACCCAGCGCACAACTCAGTTCTTCCGGCGTAAGAATGCCTGGTCTCAGTATAAGGGGAAGGGGATTTGTCAGGTCAATAATAGTTGATTCAATTCCCACCCGGCAATCTGCTCCTACAATAATTGCGTCGATCCTACCGTCCATATCCTGAACCACATGTTCGCCCTTTGTTGGGCTTGGGCGCTTGGAAAGGTTGGCACTGGGACCTGCGATGGGGCGGCCGGATAACTTAATTAACCGGAGCGCTGTGGGCTCGTCGGGCATTCGTACAGCAACTGTCGACAATCCGCCTGTTGTTATGTCCGGAACGATGTCCGTCTTGGGAATCACCATGGTCAGCGGGCCCGGCCAAAACTTCCCGGCAAGCACTTCCATATCTTTCGTGACTGCAGGCGTTAAAACCGAAAGCATCTCTTTCTCAGCGATATGCACAATCAAGGGGTTGTCGGCAGGTCTGCCCTTGGCCCGGTAGATCGCTGCCACCGCCTTGGGATTCAAAGCATCTGCACCTAGACCGTAAACCGTCTCCGTGGGAAAGGCAACGACTCCGCCATTCCTCAGGATTCCTGCCGCTTCCGCAAGCTCTTCTTGCGCTCTTTCATCCAATTCACTAATTTCATATATTTTGGTTTTCATTCCATCGCCTGTGTCAGTTTCTCATTTAGAAATTCTTCATCTTCTCCGCCTGGTCCGATGTGATGAGGCCATCAATGATCTCATCGATATCGCCATCGAGAAAATAGTCCAGCTTATAAATTGTCATACCGATTCGATGATCGGAAACCCGGCCCTGGGGGAAGTTGTATGTGCGAATGCGTTCGCTCCTGTCACCGCTGCCCACCTGGCTCTTTCTGGTTTCTGAGATTTCTTTGTTTTGCTCCTGTATCTTGACATCATAAAGCTTCGCCCGCAATACCTTGAAGGCTTTTTCCTTATTTTTCAGCTGGGACTTCTCATCCTGGCAAGTGACTACGATACCCGTTGGCTCATGAGTGAGCCGTACCGCGGAGTCCGTGGTGTTGACGCTCTGACCGCCGTTCCCGGAAGAACGGTATACATCTACCCGTACATCGCTTGGGTTGACTTCAATCTCCACGTCATCTATTTCAGGCAAAACAGCTACTGTAGCTGCGGAGGTGTGAATCCTTCCGCTGGATTCGGTTTCCGGCACTCTCTGCACCCGGTGGACGCCACTCTCGTATTTCAGCCTTGAGTAAGCGCCTTTTCCCTTGATCAGTATTATGGCTTCCTTAATTCCGCCTATGCCGGTCTCGTTCACATCCATGATTTCCGTCTTCCAATTGCGACGTTCTGCGTAGCGCATGTACATGCGCATTAGGTCGCCTCCAAACAGCCCGGCCTCCTCGCCGCCGGTTCCCGCACGGATTTCCATAATAACGTTCTTCTCGTCATTGGGGTCCTTAGGCAACAGCAAAATGCGAAGTTCCTCGCTGTAGACTTCCAGCAGGCCTTCGGCGTCAGCAAGCTCTTCCTTAGCCAACTCCCGCAATTCCTCATCTACGCCGCTTTCTCCCAGCAGTTCCTTCGTAGAGTGGATTTCATCCTTGGCTCTTTTATAATCTTTGTACTTTTTTATAATGGGCTCCATGTCAGACATTTCTTTCATCATCTTCAGCCATTCATTTTGCTCGGCGATGATGGCAGGATCTGAAACCTTGAATGACAGATCTTTGTATTTTTCTTCCATGAAATCTAATTTATCGAACATTATATTAACTCCCGATCACGTCCCCCCTTGAGAGGGTTCAATTTTAGTCTCACATAAAGACTATTTTGTGCTGCAATTTCTAAAAAAACCGGAAATGCAAGTTTTCCGGTTTTTTTGTCCTATTCGATGTTGAACTTTTTCTTGAACTTTTCGACACGGCCGCCGCGGTTGATAAACTTCTGCTGGCCCGTAAAGAACGGGTGGCATGCAGAGCATACATCCAATCTCAGTTCCTCTTTCGTCGACTTTGTCACGAATTCGTTTCCGCATGCACAGGTAACTTTGCATTCCTTATATACAGGATGGATTCCTTCTTTCATCGTTCTCACCTTCCTTACAAAATATCTATTTCAATGGTTTACTTCTCAAATACAGCTATTACATGTTAGCACAAGGCCTAGGGAAAGGCAAGTACTTTTTTAAGGCGCAAAATCAAAAGGGACGGTTCTTTTTGATTTCTCTCCCAGATGTGCAGAATTTCAAGTAGTATGTGGAATTTTTATGAGAATCCACATACTAATTGAAATTTTGCACGGATTCCACCATGAAATGTCGATTTTTCACATACTACTTGAAATTCTGCACACCTTACGAACTATAATTCAACCAAGTGCTCATATAGAATCTGGAGACCTCGATCAATTTCCCTGTCCGTTATTGTCAATGGAGGCAGTAGCCGCAACACATTTGACCCTGCAGTCAATAGAACAAGACCTTTGGTCAACAGGTCAGCCACAATTTCTTTTACACTCATATCGGTAATCTCAATTCCCAGCATGAGGCCCTTTCCTCTGACTTCCTTTATTATAGGCAATTCCCATCCTACTATGGTCTGTCGGATTTTCTCACCTTTTCTTTTCACCTGTTCCGAAAATCCATCCGCCTCAATAATATCGAGTACCGCATTGGCACCGGCACAGGCAATGGGGTTTCCACCGAAGGTAGAACCGTGAGTTCCTGAAGAGAGAATGCTTCTACATTTTTCATTTACCAGCAGCGCGCCGATGGGCAATCCACCTCCCAGTCCTTTCGCCGTGGTCACCAGATCCGGCAGTACGCCGAACCCCTGATATGAGAAAAAGTCTCCCGTTCGACAATTTCCTGTCTGGACCTCGTCGAAAATCAGCAAGATATCGTGCTCCGCCGCCAGAGTTTCCAACTTCTTCACGTAGGCGTTTTCCAGAGGAATCACGCCACCCTCTCCCTGAATGCCTTCCACCATAATGGCGCACACATCGGAGGCAATGGCCTGCTCAAGGACTTCCCCGTCATTAGCCTTCACGTAGCGGAAGCCTTCCATAAAGGGGGCAAAATGCTTGTGATAATCGGGCTGGCCCGTTGCTGTGAGCGTAGCCATGGTCCGCCCGTGAAATGATTGGTTCAGGGTAACAATAACAGACCGGCCCTCACCATATTTATCCTGGCTGTATTTTCTGGCAAGTTTTATTGCGGCTTCGTTGGCTTCTGCTCCGCTGTTGCAAAAAAAGGTTGCTTTCATGCCTGCAAGGGCTGTCAACCGCTGGGCCAAAGTGCTGTAAGGCTCTGTGTAAAACAGGTTTGACACGTGAGCAAGCTTTCCCGCTTGCCGACTCACCGCTTCCACCCAGTGGGGATTTGCATAGCCGACGCTGTTGACGCCGATACCGCTGGCAAAATCCACATATTCCTTTCCTTTATAATCGTATAGTAGAGAGCCCTTCCCATAGTCAAAGGCTACCGGATACCGTCCATAATTCTGTGTACAGCATTTCTCATCGTTCTGTTTAATCGTCTGATAATCCATCCTAAGCCTCCTCTTCTGCAGTGAGCATCGTGCCGATGCCCTCGTCGGACAACAGTTCAATCAATATGGAATGTTCGATCCTGCCATCTAAAATATGCGCTCGTTCTACACCGCCTAAAATGGCGTCTGCGCAGCAGTCCAGCTTGGGTATCATGCCTCCCGATAGAATCCCTCTCTGTTTAAGCTTATCGATGTCGGAAAGAGTCATGCGGGATAGCAGAGTGCTTTCATCCTCCTGGTCGATCATGACCCCCCTCACATCCGTAAGCAAGATTAGTTTAATGGCGCCTAAGGCAACCGCCAACTTTGCTGCAGCCGTATCCGCATTGATGTTGTAAAACTCTTCGCCATCGATTCCCTGGGCGATACCGGACACAACGGGGATGTAGCCCTTTTCCAACATATCAAAAAGCAATTTTGGGTCGATGCTGACGATCTCGCCCACCAGTCCATAGTCCTTTTCTCCCTGTAGTTTCACGGCGCGAATCATTTCTCCGTCCATTCCGCTGAGACCCACTGCTTTTCCTCCTACACCGTTTATTAACGATACAATGTTTTTATTGACTTTTCCGCAGAGAACCTGTTGGACAATCTCCATGGTTTCTTCATCGGTATAGCGAAGACCGTCTACAAAGCGGGGTTCCTTATTGATACGATTCAGCATTTGACTGATCTCCGGTCCTCCCCCATGCACTAGCACAATGTTGATCCCCACTAAAGAAAGAAGCACAATATCCCGAACCACTGCATCCTTTAAGGCTTCCGTGACCATAGCGTTGCCGCCGTATTTAATGACGATGGTCTTGTTGTTAAACTTCTGTATATATGGAAGTGCCTGGACAAGGAGGTGGGCCTTGTCGGCCTGTTGCTGAACCATGTTGTTTACCTTCTTTCTATTATATATGCCTCCAGGGGGACAGACCCTCTGGGGGCGCGTAGACTCCATCCAGCTAAAGCTGGGGAGTCCTGACATAGCACCTACCGAACATTTGCTACACAAATGTGGCTAGGTGCGTAAAATCAACCACGGGGTCTGTCCCCGTGGGGGCAAAGTCAACCAGAGGGTCTGTCCCCGTGGTTGTTTTTAAGTTCGGTAGCTTCCGTTAATTTTTATGTATTCGCAAGTTAAATCGCAACCCCAGGCCGTGGCCTGTTCGCTTCCCTCTTTCAAATCGGCGTGAATCTCAACTTCATTAGCGGATAGGATCTCCGCTGCCTTTTCTTCATTGAATTCCAAGCCGTTTCCGTTTTGGCAGACCAAAATCTTTCCCGCTTTTGAGCAGAATGAAATATCAACCTTTTGGTAGTCAAACTCTGCTCCGGAATAGCCTAAGGCGCAGAGCACCCTGCCCCAATTGGCATCTCCCCCTGCCAGAGCCGCCTTGGTAAGAGAGGATGCAATGGCTGCTTTTGCCATGACTTCCGCCTTCTCCTCATCCTCAGCATTTTTCACGGTGCATGAAATCAACCGTTCCGAGCCCTCTCCATCTCTGGCAAGTTCCTTGGCCAAGTGTACGCATAACTTCATTAGTGCAGAGAGAAACACTTCATACTCTCCGGTCCCATCAAGGATTTCCTGATTCTGGGCCAATCCATTTGCCAGGATGCATGCCATGTCATTGGTCGAGGTGTCTCCATCGACGCTGATGCGATTAAAGGACCTCTTGACGCAATGACGCCACGCCTTTTCCAGCAACTCACTAGCGATATTCGCATCGGTGGTAATAAAATTGAGGGTGGTCCCCATATTGGGGTGAATCATACCAGAGCCCTTTGAAATGCCTCCGATTCGAATCAATTTATCTCCCAGCTCAAAGGCCACCGCATACTCTTTTTTATAGGTGTCGGTAGTCATAATGGCTTCCGCAGCATCGCTGCTACCTTCTGCGGAGAGCGCCTGGGAGAGCACCTGCACTCCCTCTTCAATTGCCTGAACATCAAGAGGGACGCCGATTACACCTGTTGACGCCACGATTACATCCTTGCAGTTGATCCCCAGTGCTTTGGAAGCAGCAACCGCCATTCTGACTGCGCTCTCCTCGCCCTTTGGCGCACAGGCGTTGGCATTTCCTGAATTAACTATGACTGCCTGAGCTTTCCCATCCTTCAGATGGTCCATGGTCACGTAGAGAGGAGCCGCTTTTACCTTATTTGAAGTGTAGAGAGCTACTGACTTGCAGGGCACAATGCTGTATATGAGAGCCAGATCCTTATTATTCTTGTTTTTACGAATCCCACAATGCATTCCGGCGGCCGTAAAACCCTTAGGTGCGCAGACTCCTCCTTGGATTTCATGAATATTTTCTATAGCTGTATCTTTAATGGGTTCCATTCCAACTGTTCCTTTCTAAAATGCCGGGGCAACGGCTGTAAGCCCCGTCGTCTCTTCAAATCCGCAGATTAGATTCATATTTTGTACTGCCTGTCCTGCTGCGCCCTTTATCATATTGTCAATTGCACTGCAAAGAACCAGCTTTTTTCTGGATTTATCGTAATGCAGTGAAATGTGGCAACTGTTTGAAAGCTTTACATTTCGAATATTGGCATACTCTCCGTCCTTTAAGACCGTTACGAAAGGTTCCTCCTCGTAGGCCTTTTCGTAGAATCGCCGCAAAAGTGCAGGGTCTTCGTCACAGTCGCAGTAAATGGTGGATAGGATCCCCCGGTTCACCGGCAGTAAGTGGGGCGTAAAGGTTATTTCCACTGACTTCCCTGCGCATTTGGAAAGTGTCTGCTCGATCTCCGGCCTATGGCGGTGGCTTCCCGCTTTATAGGCGGTAAAAGCTTCATTGCATTCGGGGAAGTGGGTACTTTGTGTCATAGTTCTTCCCGCTCCTGTGACACCGGATTTGGCATCGATAATGATGTTTTCTGTCCCTATAAGCCCGGCTTTTAAGGCCGGATAGAGGGCTAAGGCTGCGGAAGTCGGATAGCAACCCGGGTTTGCGATTAGACGGGATGCTTTGATCTCCTCCCGATACAGTTCACAGAGTCCGTATACCGCCTGACGATGAAGGTCTTGATCAATAAATGTTTCCCCATACCACTCTCGGTATTTATCTTCTTTTTCCAACCGGAAGTCAGCCCCTAAATCAATAAATG
>Ga0265293_10011917_pt1 | contig 11676 bp, 11 predicted proteins | sample Munlanlewell138R_FD_192505 | JGI IMG/M metagenome (GOLD analysis project Ga0265293, IMG submission 192505) | Leachate microbial communities from a municipal landfill in Southern Ontario, Canada - Leachate well 138R | ecosystem: Engineered > Solid waste > Landfill > Unclassified | place: Canada... | reverse complement strand
GCCTGACCTCTCCAGCGCCGCTGAGATCAGGGAGGCGTTTGATACGGTCAAAGCAGAGTTCGGGAGCCCCGACATCCTCGTCAACAACGCCGGCATCGCCGCGAGCGACCCCCTCTACACCTACCGACCCGAGGACTTTGCGAAGATCATGGACCTCAACGTCAACGCCGTCTTCCTCTGCTCGCAGGCGGCGGTCCTCCTCATGAGGGAGAAGGGCGCCGGCGTCATCCTGAACACGAGTTCCATGGTCAGCATATACGGCCAGTCCACCGGCTGCGGCTACCCGGCATCCAAGTTTGCGGTGAACGGCCTCACGAAGTCCCTCGCCCGCGAACTCGGTAAAGACAACATCCGCGTCAACGCCGTCGCACCCGGCGTCATAGCGACGGACATGATGGCAGCCGTCCCCGAGGAGGCGCTCAAGCCGGTCATCGATGCAATTCCTCTCCGGAAGATCGGCCAGCCGGAGGACATCGCAAACGCTTTCCTCTTCCTCGCAAGCGATATGGCGAGTTACATCACCGGGGCGGTTCTCTCCGTGGATGGGGCCGGGAGGAGCTGAGAAGGACGGGAGAGGCTCATCCGGAGGGATGATTCACCCCGGGGAAGCGCCGGCTACCCCGGACCCCCCTCCAGTAACCTCTCCGCATACTCCTCAATAAGATCCCTGCGTGCGGTCTTCTCCCGCCACGCCCGGGGGATGCCTTCCACCCCGTAGTACGCGCCGGCGAGCTGCCCATAGACCGCACCGGTGGTATCGGCGTCGTCACCGAGGTTTGCGGCCAGCAGGCATCCCTCGGCAAACGTGCTACTCCGGCTGAAAGCCCAGAGCGCCGCCTCAAGGGAATGCACGACGTAGCCGGTCCCCCGGATCTCCGGTGGGCTTCTTTGGAGGAAGGAGCCGGCCGAAACGGCATCTATCCCGTCGCAGAGTGGGTGATCCTGCCAGTAGCCGGCGACCGGTGTGTAGCGCTCTCTGAGTAGCTCCTCTTTCGGTGCACCCGAGAGGGCACCGGCGATGAGCGCCCCGAGGTACCGGCAGGCATCCACGACCACAGGGAGGGCGTGCGTCGTCCGGGAGCTCTCGCCGGAGAGCTCGATCGCCCGTTCCGGATCGCCGGCGTAAAATATCGGCACCGGCGCAAGGCGCATGAACGACCCGTTGCCTGCTGAGTGCGGGCTCGTCAGCCCCGGGAAGGGTTTGCGGGATGTCATGAACCGCCGGAGCGCCTCTCGCGTTGTCGTCCCGATATCGAAGCAGGTTCCGGTGCTGCTGAGGTGCCCCTCAGTGTACCAGCGCACGTAGCGCTCCAGGTGGTCGATGGGGTCAAACCCCTGTCTCTCTATGAGGCTTTCTGCGAGGCAGAGGGCGAGGGATGTATCATCGGTCCACTCCCCGGGCCGGAGGCGAAACGGCCCGCCACCGATCATGTCGTCGATCGGCTCAAATGTTCCGGGCCGCCGGAACTCAAGCGTCGTTCCGAGGGCGTCGCCGGCGGCCAGGCCGAGCAGGCAGCCACGATAACGGTCAATGCGGTTCATCGATATCTCCGGTGCAGAATTTTGTGTTCAGCTCCGCATATTGGTCAGCAAGATGATATAGCCGGTCCCATCACTTCGCCAGACCGGGTGGAGCCGGTATATGAACATTTTCCCTGGTCGGGTGTTTGTCTCCCGATGAATGCCGGTTTCCAGGGCGGGGAAGCGCTCCAGGGATCGGGTGGAACCACCGTCGTGCCTCTCACCCATACACCGCGACAACTCCGGGGGAAAATCGCGCTATCGAGCTCGATATGCATCGATGAGGCATGCTTACGACCGAAAGCGCTATCCGGGTCGCTTGCAGATCATCAGGAAAAGATCCGTAAGGCCGGGTCTCCGGAAGTTCATCGCCCCCTGTGGGCAGACGCCCGCCATGAGCACCACCACCGGATGAGTATGGGCCGGCTATAAGCATATCAGAAACACACAGCTTCCTCACCTCAACCAGGAGCCCCCTGAGAATGATATGGATTGCAAACGCCCTCGGCGGGGTGATCGTGCTCGCCATCGGGATCATTATCCGGGTCTTCAATGTAAGCAGCCTCATCGCCGGCTACAACACCGCGCCTGCGGCGGAGCGGGAGAAGTATGATGAGAGAGCACTGACCCGGTTCGTGGGAAACCTCCTGATCATCGCATCCGCAGTCCTCCTTGCCGGCGGACTGCTGGATGCTGCTACCGGCGCCCGGGGAGGTATCGTCAGCGTATCATGGCTCGCTTTTGTGGCGATACTCGTCGGGGGTATCGTTTACGCAAACACCGGGGGGCGATTCCGGCGGTGACCACCTCTTTTATCTGCCCTCCGGATCAACTCCCAATTATGAGTCTCAGAACCCCGCTCCTCGCCACCCTGATCCTCCTTCTTGCGATCTCCGCATGCGGGTGCGTGGACCGGGAGTCAGTCATCACCGGTGAGGAGGCGGTGCAGGCAGTCGCCTACGCAGACCCGATCGCTGAAAATCTCCTCGCCGGCCTCAACGAGGATAACTATACGAAGTACTCCCGCGACTTCAGCCCCGAGATGAGACAGAGCCTCGATGAAGCCATGTTTGAGCAGAACCGCGAGTTCGTCACATCCCGGATCGGACTCTACGAATCCCGACGCGATCCTGTCGTCACACGGGTCGATGATTTCATCGCCGTGACGTACAAAGCGAGGTTCGAGCAGGAGGATGGAGTGGCTATCCGGCTCGTATTCAAGAAGGATGATGAGTCGCACCAGCTCCAGGGGCTCTGGTTCGACTCTCCCATGTTGCGTCGCTGAGATGGCCCGTACGGAGTGGGATTCTTCGCGCGCCGGTTATTCATCGAGTGCAGGGCTCAGGCGGCCGGAATTGCGATGAAAGTTATCAGATGTGGACGTACGTGAGCCGGCGATGCGGTGTCCTACAGTTCTCCGGGCTACAGGTCGATCTCGGTGTGGTCATAATTGACTATCCGCCCCTTTCTTCTGGTGATGACCTGTACTGTCAGCGGCACTCTCCTTTTCGGGGGCAGTCGGATGGCGTGTGCATCTTCCGACCCTGGGATCTCTTCCTCACTCCCGACCCCCGATTCTTTGAGATAGGTGGTAGAACTACTCTCTATATCCCGGCGTATGACTGAGGAACTCTCATAGACAAGAGATGGCTCGCAGACTTTTCGGCTGGTGTGGTGGTGTGCACCTGCTGGATAGGCGGAGGGCGTGGTCCGGGTAGAGGCAGTCTCATCAAAGCAGTCATATAATCTGGGTGTTTGTGTTGACAATGAGTACCTGGCGATCCGCCGGCCGGCGAAGCGTTCTATCAGTGATGGTGTCATGAAAATTCCTCCAGGAGATCGTCATCGATCATTGCAAAGAACCAGGTGTGGGCCAGAGCGTGTGCTTCCAGAACCCAGGATATGATCGATCCCGTCTCATCTCAAATATGACTTCGATGAGGGGTGGGTTCTGCAATCTCATTACATCCATGTATGCGACCGCCTGTGCAGACTATCCTGACTCAAAGTGTGTAAGTCCGAGTGGTTAAGGATTGTGATCCTGGCCGGGGTAGAGTCGCCTTCCTTCTTCCAGAACGCTGGCGGTACTGGTACATGTGGAGGGGGTGGCGGTTAGTTGAGACCCGATCACCTCCCACCCGGAGGAGCCCGGTAGCCTTCAGGTCTTGCCTGCCGCTGATGTGCCGTATCGCCGGGAGGATCACGCAGTGTAATCCCTTGCACAAGGGTGCAAAACTCGCCCGATCGGTGTGCTGCTATCTCCGGCGGCGGGCGAGCTCATCGAGCACATCCGCCACATCGGTGCCCGATGCCTGCAGTGCCAGGAGGAGGTGGAAGAGGAGATCGGCTGCTTCAGAGACCGTCCTCTCCGGAACCTGATTCTTTGCTGCCAGGATGAACTCGACCGCCTCCTCACCGACCTTCTCCAGGGATTTGTCGACCCCCTTCCGGTGGGTCAGGATAGAACTGACGTAACTCCCGGCCGAGGGGTGTTCGGCCCGGTCCTGGATGACCTGCCAGACCTCGTCGAGGATGCCCCAGTCAGGCATATTCCTCCCCCACGAGCACCTCGCCGAGCTCGGTATCGAAGTACCGGGAGAGCATGAACCGTGCCTTTTCGATAGTACACCCGCCCTTCCCGATAGCGATGCCGAGCTCGCCTTTGTTGACGTATACGGTGAGTTGCCCGTCGTCATCCCTCTTCACGCCGGTGACGCCGGCCGGCTTAAATGCATTCTTTGTGAAATTTTCAATATCAGGAGAATATTCGACCATTTCGACACGTTTCCCGAGAACCCGCTGCATCTTTCGGATATTGTTTCCTTTCCTGCCGATAGCAAGACCCATGTCTCCCTCCTTTATGAGGTATACTATGCGGTCAAAGCGCTCATCGATGATGCAGTCGAGAGCGGTTGCCCGGGTAAGAATTCTCAGCTCTTCGATATATCGCCGTTCTTTAAAACATAGAGTTCTTATCATTGGAGATATCCCCGGTGGGAATGATGCGGTATGATATGGTTGCTTCGGGGATATATACCTGAGTACCAGGTTCGCCGCCCCCGCTCTCTCACTCCTCATCCGGGGAAAAACTCTGGTGGATGAAAGGGATCTCCAGGCTTTTTGTAAACCCTGAACTTCTGCATGAGGTCGGAAGTGCATGCATGACCGGATGCGCTAACACTTCTGCAGGATCACCTTTATTGCCGCTCCCTCCCCCGGTTTTCCCGGCACCCGGTCGGCCGCCCAGACACGCCCGCCATAGTTGTTTACCAGGGTCTTGACGATATGAAGCCCCAACCCCCTGCTCCCGGGCGCCGATTTACTGCTCTGGTTGAAACGGTCGAAGATGTTAAGTTTTAAGTGATCCGGTATACCTATACCGTTATCGGTGACGGAGAGTGTTACGGTATTCTCTGTCTCCACAACTCCGATATCGATCTGCACCTCCATACCGCCGAACTTGATGCTGTTGCTGATCAGGTTGGATATGACATTTTCGAGGAGAGGGTTTGCCCAGACCATGCAACTCCCGCCCTCGTAGTGGATATTGATCCCTGCATGCCGCTTGATCTGGCTGCGGATGACGGCGTCAAGGTCGGCCGGCTCAAGGCGGATCTGGTGTTTGTTGAGTGTATTTAAGAGCTCGACGTTCTTGATGACGGTGATCCCCTGCTCGATCGTATTCTTAACCCTCTGCGCGAGTTCCGCCTCCTCGCCGGAGAGTCGTTCTTTGAGCATCCCGATGATGGTTGCCGCGACCATGCTGGTGTTGTAGATATCGGTGCCGAGCAGGTCAAGGTAGAGGCTGGAGAACCGCCTGGTCTCATGGAGAGTTCGTTCACAGGTGAGTTCTCGCGCCCTATCCCGGGCAACCCCGGCGGCCGCCACGATCTCCCCGGTAGCGTCGTGCAGGGGATGCATGGTGACCTGAAATGACCTCTGCTCACCGTGCCACAGAAACGACCGTGCCTCAGAGATCACCTCCCCGGTATCGATAACCCGGCGGGCAGCCCGGGCGAGGAAGTCCGCCTCCTCTTCCGGGAAGAGGGCGTGGGGCGTCCGGCCCGTGATCCCTGCCGTATCAAGCCCCATCTCCTTCCCGCCGGCCCAGAGGAACCGCAGAAATATGGTGTCCCGGTTGAGCGTGAAGATCATATCGGGCAGCGATTTCGCGAGAACCTGCACCTCGTCCTCCGGTACCCCGGGTGGTCTCTCCCCCGGGGCATCCCGGAAGGTCTCGACTGCACCGATCTGCCTGCCTGAAGGGTCGTAGAGTGGGGTTGCCATGCAGGTAACCCTCCTGCCAGATACCAGGGGGATGCGTGATTCAGCGAGGAGTTCATCGCTGTCATGGGCGAGGATGCGGTAGTAGTCGTTTCCCGGGCTATCGTGGGTCAGGATAGAGTCCGCCAGGGTTGGGCGTCTCTCCCCGAAGAGCGCTTCTGAGTGCGCATAACTGCCTTTCCCAATGACATCTTCCGCTGCAACACCGGTGTATTGTACAATACTCTCGTTCCAGACGATAACCCGCCCCTCGCGGTCGAGAACAAGTGCCGGTTGTCGGAGGTGGTCGAGGATACTTATGAGGATCTGGGTTTGATTCATGGTTATTCTGATTCTCCGCTGTTTCACGCGCATCACCCGGGAGCGGTTCTTGCCCCCTGCCAGAACCACCGCCGTCCCCTCCCCCGGGGTAACCCATAGCGATCTCCGGCAGCGCAGGTGCAGTGTTTTCTGCCTATTATCGCTTTCGATCTCCAGTGATCATCCGGCCTGTCAGAGATGGCGATGCACGGTGTGTCATCGCGATCAAGAACAGACACGTGTGAAAAGTGTCTGGAATTCGCTCTTAAAAGAGTGTCTGTTCATCTTCTCCAGGCTCCACTATCCGGGCGGTTTGCTATTTATGTCTTATCAGATCGCTCTGGTTTCAGATCCCCCTGATTCATGGAATGACGATCTATTACTCCTCAGAGTGAAAAATTCCCGCTGTCCCGGGTCTTTTTCGATCGGATGCCGGGGCGCGGGAACGGCATCGTGTACAACAGGAATAGTGCTCGTGTGCATGTTCTTTCGCGAAGGGGCTCTATCGTCCGGTGACCGACCTTCACATCGGGCCCGGGAGGTTTGCGATCGGTATCAGGTCTGCAGGATACGGAGAGGTGCTCCAGCAAGTTGATATTTGAGTACCTGTAGACCATTAACTGATGTTCGGGCAGTACACTAGCACTTTTCGTTATGAGAGTGGTGACTTTCTGGTAGAAGCCGAGCGAATTGACGGTCTCCTGACGTACCGGCGGAAGTGCGAGGGGCGTGCGTTTGAGCGGATCCTCGCGGTTTCGGAGGCGGCCAGGGTTACCGTCAACCCGGTGGAGCCGGTCAATCTGCCAAAAGATATCACGGATCTTCTCCAGATAGAGTTTACCCCGATAGTTCTCGAACCCGGGGCGGCACAGACGGTGTACCTGAAGTTTCCCGTCGAGATCGGCGTCTTCCTGGCATCTGAGAAGGGTATCGATATACTGGATATCTTCGGCGCCGGTGCCCAGAAGTATACACTCTACGGTCCGCCGGCCGGCGGGGCCATCGCCCGATGGTGTCGCAGTGGGGTGTATCCCCGGGTTCCCCCGGTCGAGCGATTCAGGGAAGGGGTGATGGAACTCTCAATCCTGAACACATCCAGTGAGTGGGCCCACGTCTCATGTGCTGTCTTTAACGGTGTCGATATGAAGATCTTCTATAATGATGATATCGCGGCGGCCACTGCTACGATGAAGATCATCAACCCGACCATAGCAGAGACCGGTTTCATCGACATCCCGCTCGTCCCGGGTATGACGAGATCCGTCGAACTCTATAGAGCACGAAAGATCCGTGTGATCAGTCGTGGATATCTCATGGAGTGGGGCCTGTCGTGATCTTCAGTCTGACCGCCACCCTGGGGACTTCCATCGGCATCGGCACCATAACCGTAGGGGATATCCTGTGGTTTGCCGGCATCATCGTCGTTGGTGTTATCATCGCAAAAGTCGTCGCGTTAAACGTCAGGCGAGCCCTCACTGAACGGTTGCCGAAGAGCGAGCGCGAGCTCCTCGCGAAGGTGGTATACTATATCATCATACTCTGGGCTATCGCCGTCGCTCTCCCGTACCTCAACTTCGATCTCTCCGGGCTCCTGGTGGCCGGGGGTATCGTCGGTCTCGTCATCGGGTTTGCGAGCCAGAGCGTCGTCTCAAACCTCGTCTCCGGGCTCTTCCTCATGTTCGAGCGCCCGATCAAGATCGGCGATAACATCAACGTCGCGGACATCACCGGCTCCGTCGAAGATATCAAGGTTCTTTCGACCATCGTGAAGACGTATGATGGGATCTATACCCGGATACCGAACGAGAAGGTCTTCACCTCGAATATTACCAACTACGTCAATAACGCTGCCCGGCGATTTGAATACAAGATCAGAATCCGCTATAGAGATGACGCGGATGAGGCGATCAGACTCGCAAAAGAGGTTATCGCAGCCCATCCGCTTGCACTGAAAAACCCGGCGCCAATGATTTACGTCGACAGTCTCGGGGATAACGGCATCAACCTGATCGCCCGTATATGGGCGCCGGCCCGGAACTGGTGGGAGGTCAGAACGGTTCTTCTCTGGAAGATCGTGAAGAGACTTGAGGAGAACGGTATCATCGTGCCCTACCCGCAGAGGACGCTCTGGCTTGCGGATGCGGAGCGGACTCCCGGCAGTGATGCCGGAGCGGGGAAGGTGGAGGAGTAACCTCCTCCCTATAACCGGTGCACCGCCCCGAGGCCTCCCGGCCGGAAGGCCTCCGGGTACCGATCGGCGATCTCCCTGATCTTGTCGGTGCAGTGTGAGGCCGAGACGTAGGCAAGCCCTTCGAGCGCATCGATATCGTCATCGGTGACGGTATGCAGCCCGCCGATGACCCCCCATACCGTGCCTTCCCGGGAGACCCGGTCGATGATCCGACTGAGATGCGGGTGGGCGCATCCGGTGATGATCAGGAGGCCACCGGCGAGATCGATTGCGAGCGACTGTTCCTGTATATCGGTCCCGAGCGGGCCTGTTGTGGCGATGCCGGGTGCGATCTCCGTCCAGTCCTCAATGATAACGGGGGTGGTGTGGTTCCTGATCAGGCCGAGCGTCTCTCTGGAAAAGCCCCTGTGGACGAAGACCTCCATCGCAGAGTTCTCGGCGAGGAGCGCCTGGAGCCCCCCGGTGTGGTCCCAGTGATCGTGGGAGAGCGCGAGGCTCTGGATATCCGCAGGCAGGATCCCGAGCACACGCATGTTCGATAGCAGTACGTCTCCTTTTGCACCGGTATCAAAGAGCAGCTTCGCCTCGTGGATATAGCAGGAAAACCCCCAGTCCGGTGTGAGGCCCTCACGGCCGGGGATGTTATTGTAGACCTCGGTGATGGTACGCATAACAGACAGACTCCTTCCCGGGGAGGGATTATGCTTCCCGATGGGGCAAGGATACAAAAAAAGTGGCGGGGCTCGGGTTCACGCTATGACGTAGGTGATGGAGACACTCGCGGTCACATCGATCTCGCCGGCCTCGATCGGGGTCGGGGGAGCGCCTCCGGCGACCATCATCTCCATGTCAGCGTAGCGATTGTCGTAGGACATGGGCACGTAGCTACCCCCGACGTTGACCTCCTTGACGTCGATGATGGTCTTTCCGATGGCCGCTGTGACCGCATCCGCATCACCCCGGGCCTGCTTTACGGCGGCCGTCAGGGCTTCTGCCCGGAACTCCTGCTGCTTTTCGTCGCTCAGGGTCAGTGTGAGCTGGTCGACCCGGTTCGCACCGTTTGCGACCGCCAGGTCAACGATATCGCCGGCGCGGTCTATGGCATCGAGCCGGACCCTGAGGCTGTTTGTGACCCGGTAGAACTTGACTTTTGAGCTTGTCAGGAGTTTTTCATCCTTCTCGGTCACCGGCGTGATGGAATAGCCGGCGGTCTTGAGGTCTTTTGCTGGAACGCCGGCGGCTTTCAGGGCGTTGACCACGGCATCCATCTTCTGTGCGTTCTGCTGCTGCGCGACTTTTGCATCAGCGTGCTCGGTCTCGACTGCGAACACGATGATGGCAAGGTCGGGCGTGGTCGTCACCTTGCCGGTGCCCGATACATGGATCACCTTATCCTTGGACTCATCAGGTTGCTGTGCGGTGACGCCCCCGATCACTGCGGCGCAGAGGACCATCAGGGCGACCCCGAGAAGTGCTATCTTTCCTTTCATTGGCATCGATCAACACTTGATTGAGCGAGAATAAATGTCTTGCTTTAGCTACGAGAATTTTCGTAGCTTTCGCGGGGAGATTTTTGAAAATCTACGCATTCCGGCCCTTATCTATGTTTTACCCCCCTGGCGAACCACAACGTTCAAGTATCCCCCGGCAGGAGTAACTCTCTGGAACAGAGGTACCGTGAAATTCTCAACCCTCGCCTCCTGCTTTGAGCGGCTGGAGGCCACATCATCCCGAAACGATATGACCACCCTCATCGCGCGCCTCCTCGCCGGGACGTCGCCGGATGATATAGCGATCGTCTGCTACTTCACGCTCGGTATGATCGCGCCCGGCTACAGCGGCATAGTCCCGGGTATCGGGGAGCGGACCGCAGCGGCGGCGATCGCCATTGCGGCCGGCGTCGATCTGAAAGTGGTCGATTCGGTGGCGCGAGAGCTCGGTGACTACGGCGATGCCGCCGCGAGCCTTGCCGGGGGTGCGCCGGGGGCGCTCACGGTCCGGGATGTCCACCGGGGCTTTCTGGCGATCGCCCGGGCATCGGGCCCCGGTTCGGCCGACCGGAAGGTACAGACTCTCGCCGCGATGCTCACCGCCGCCACACCCCCGGAGCGGCGCTACCTCGTCAGGCTTGCCACCGGGGAGATGCGGCTCGGTGCCGGGGATATGACGCTCCTCGATGCTCTGGCGGAGGCGTTCCTGGGCTCGAAGGCCGCCCGGCCGCCCCTTGAGCATGCTTACAACATATCTTCAGACATCGGCCTTGTGGCCCGGACGCTCCAGGAGTCCGGTCTTCCCGGTGTCCGGGCGATACCGGTCACCCTGCACCGGCCCATCCGGCCGATGCTCACCCAGCGGGTCTCCCGGATATCCGATATCCCTGAGCGGATCGGCTCATCGACCATCGCCGTCGAGGAGAAGTACGACGGTGAGCGGATCCAGGCCCACAAGGACGGCGACGACGTCACCCTCTTCTCCCGACGGTTGACCGACGTCACCCACCAGTATCCCGATATCGCCCGGCACATCCGGCAGCACGTCACGGCCGATACGGCGATCCTCGATGGCGAAGCGGTCGCGTTCGATCACGAGACCGGGACCTATCAGCCTTTCCAGACCCTTATGCGGCGCCGCCGGAAATATCAGGTCAGCGAGGTCGCCCGCGATATCCCTGCAACCTACAGAGTCTTTGACCTCCTCTACGCAGACGGTGAGTCATACCTCCGCCGGAGCTATCCCGAGCGGCGTGCGAGGCTTGAGGAGATCCTCATCCCCGATGAGAGAATATCCCCGACAGGCCGCACCCTGGCCGGGGACCTCGATGAGATCGTAGAGTTCTACCTCACCTGCATCGAGCGGGGGCTTGAGGGCATCGTCTGCAAGTCGTGCGCAGAGGACTCATTCTACCGGGCGGGGGCGCGGGAGTGGCAGTGGATCAAGTGGAAGAGCGATTACGGGACTGATCTCGTTGATACACTTGACCTGGTCGTCGTCGGCGCGAGCGCCGGGCGCGGGAAGCGTGCCGGAACCTATGGCTCCCTCCTCTGCGCCGCCTACAGCCCCGGGGAGGATATATTCCAGACGGTCTGCGGCCTCGGGACCGGGTTTACCGATGTCGACCTGGCAGACCTCCCTCAAAGGTTCGCCGGCCTGCGGGTGGACCGGCAGCCCGCCCGGGTGATGGTGACCCCGCAGGCCGTACCCGACTTCTGGTTCGCACCGGCCCGGGTGGTCGAGGTGCTCGGGTCTGAGATCACCGAGAGCCCGGTCCACACCTGCAACTGGGACCCGGAGCGGCGACGGGGGCTTGCTCTCCGGTTTCCACGGTTCGTGCGGTGGCGGGACGAGAGGAGTGCTGAGGCGGCGACGACGACCACCGAGGT
>Ga0265293_10011915_pt1 | contig 11678 bp, 9 predicted proteins | sample Munlanlewell138R_FD_192505 | JGI IMG/M metagenome (GOLD analysis project Ga0265293, IMG submission 192505) | Leachate microbial communities from a municipal landfill in Southern Ontario, Canada - Leachate well 138R | ecosystem: Engineered > Solid waste > Landfill > Unclassified | place: Canada... | reverse complement strand
ATCCATAAAGGATTTATTCAAAAACTTACCCTTGTCTAGTTTTATTTCTTCAAATAGAACTGAACCTATACCTTGAACTATAGCTCCCTCTACTTGACCTTCAATAAGTGTAGGGTTAACTACTTTGCCTACATCCCAACATGCTGCTACTTGCAATACTTTTATATGTCCTGTTTCAGTATCTACTTCTATTTCTACTCCATTTGCACCATAGGTCCAGAATGTTACAGGGTTGTCGCTAAGTCCAGTTTCTGGATCGAAGTTAATTACATTGGCAGGTATAAATACTCCTCTACCTATTATTGGACCATGAACGGCTGAACCATCTTCAAAGTTAAGTCCTAATGATAGTTCTGATATACTAACTTTTTTGTCAGGATAGAATTTTGATACTACATAACCATCCTCAAGCTTAAGGTCTCTTTCATATATGCCCAGCTTAATGCTTGATAATTTAAATAATTGATCTCTAACATCTTCACAAGCTTTAATAACTGCATTACCTGCTGAATAAGTTATACGGCTTGCAACTGTTTGCCACTCATATGGAGTGTTTTGTGTGTCTCCTGTATTTATAGTTATATTATCAGGAGATATAGATAACACTTCAGCGGCTATTTGAGTTAGTGTAGTATCTGAACCTTGACCTAAATCCTGCGCACTTACTGAAAGATAGGCCGTACCATCTTCATTTATTCTAACTACTGCTGAAGAAGCTGCATTTGTTGGCATTGAAGGAGCCTTCATACCACTTGCTATACCTTTTCCTCTAACTAGTTTTGGATTTGAAGGTTGCTTTGCTTCTCCAAAATAGTCAATGTCTTCAGCAACTTTATTTACGCAATCAATCAATGAAGCTGCCTCATCCACCTTTGCACCTGTAGCAGTTGTTCCGCCAGGTTTTTGAGCATTTATTCTTCTTATTTCAACTGGATCAATTCCAAGCTTGTCTGCAATTATATCCATGTTTTGTTCTATACCAAAGTGGATTTCAGCCATACCAAAACCTCTATATGGCCCACCTACTGGATGGTTTGTATATACACAATATGAGTCACACCAAATATTTGGCACATCATATGGTCCAACAGATGCAAAGCCTGCTGACTTAGCTATATTTACTCCATATTCTGTAAAAGCTCCACCATCCCAAACGAATTCGTTTTTGATAGCTACTATTCTACCATTTTTCTTTACACCAGTCTTAAACTTAGAGTTCATTGCTTGCCTTACATAAGAGCTTGTAAATTCTTCTTCTCTTGAATAAGTCAGTTTAACAGGTTTACCTGTTTTCATAGATAGTGGTATTATTATACCTTCAAGTGTAGTTCCTGCTTTAGCACCGAAACCGCCACCTACAGATGGAGATATTACTCTTAGCTTATGGTAAGGAATATCAAAGGCATCAGATAATGCAGCTCTAACTGCATAAGGTGATTGACAGCTTGCCCATACGGTTAAGCTTCCATCCTTCTCATATTTTGCTACTGCAACATGGTTTTCTATTGGTGCATGTTGGATATGTGGAACATAAAAATCGGTTTCAAATACAAAATCAGCTTCATCAAAGGCTTTGTCAACATCACCTTTTCTTAGCTTAAAATGCTCACTAACGTTTGTTCCAGGAATTATTTGAAATACTGGTGCAATTCTATAATCATGTAGTTCTGGATGGATTAGTGGAGCATCTGGCTTCATTCCATCTATTGCATTAGATACTATTGGCAATTCTTCATATTCTACTTCGATAAGTTCAATAGCTTGCTGAGCTATTTCCCATGTGTCTGCTGCTACTGCTGCGACTCCTTCTCCAAAAAACCTTACTCTATCTACAGCAAGGAATGTTTTATCTGTAAGATATAAGCCTGCTCTCTTAGGAACATCCTTACCAGTAATTACTGCTCTAACTCCAGGTAGTTTTTCTGCTTTGCTTGTGTCTAGTCTTACAATATTTGCATGTGCAACTGTGCTTCTCTTAACTGCAGCATGAAGCATACCTGGTAATTTTAAGTCATCTGTATATTTTAAATCTCCTGTTACCTTTTTGACACCGTCTACTCTGGCAACTTTCTGACCAACATATTTCATAAAATGTGCCCTCCTTTCAACGAATACTGTCTATTTTTCAGCTATTTCCATAATCGCTTTTACAATTTTCTTATATCCTGTACATCTACAAAGGTTACCGCTAATAGCTTCTACAACTTCTTCCTCTGTTGGATGAGGGTTTTCGTTTAATAGTCCTTTTGCAGCCATTACCATTCCTGGAGTACAATATCCACATTGTAATGCTCCATTAGTAATGAAGGAAGCTTGCAATTCATCTAGCTCTGTCCCATTTGAAAGCCCTTCTATAGTCAATATGTCTTTTCCATCAGCATCTACTGCTAGTACAAGACATGAATTCACTGGTTTTCCGTCTAATAGTATTGTACAAGCACCACATTCTCCTTGTCCACAACCTTCCTTAGCTCCAGTAAGGTCAAATTCATCTCTTAGCATTCTTAAAAGTGTTTTATTTGTATCAACCTCATGTTCAATTCTTTCATTATTTAAAGTAAAGTTAATTTTATATTTCATCGACCTTCACCTCCTATTAAGCACGTAGCTCTTCTAGACTTCTACGAACCATAACTCTTACCATTTCAACTCTATATTCTTTACTTGCTCTAACATCATCAATAGGCTTAGCTTCTGATGCTGCCATATCTGCTATTTTATTTATAACCTCATCTGTAAGCTCTGCTCCCTTTGCAAGCTTTTCTGCTTCCCAAGCTCTTATTGGAGTAGGTGCTACAGCTCCCATTGCAATTCTAATTTCATCGCCAACTTTTACTACAGTAGTACATACTGTAGATAGGTCTACATCTTTTCTTCTGGAGTTCTTAGTAAATACTCCCTTTAACTCTTTATAAGCAGGTATCTTTATTCCAGTTACGATTTCTCCATGTACTAGGCATGTTTTTCTTACGCCTTTAAAGAAATCATGAATCGAAACTTCTCTTTCTCCATTTGGTCCATAGATACATACTACTGCATCTGTTGCTAATAACGGCGTTGATGTATCTGCTAATGGTGATGCATTTACATTATTTCCAGCCATAGTTGCTAAGTTTCTAACTTGTCCTGAGCCTACAGTTTCAGCTGCATCAGCTAAAAAGCTATAATTTTCAACAACAACTTTTTTGTGAGCCATATCACTTAATTTCACACATGCTCCTACAAAAAGTCCATTGTTTGCATCATAACTAATTTCATGAAGTTCTTTTATCCCTTTGATATCAACTATCACTTCTGGTGTTGTTAAGTTTTCTCTCATTCTTACAACTAGGTCTGTACCTCCATTTAATATATGAGCATTATCTCCATGAGCTATAAGTAACTCACTAGCCTCTTTTAGAGTTTGTGGCTTAAAAAATTCAAAAGACTTCATTGTATCACCTCCAAAAATAGTAAGAAATATTATGAACTAAATGTTTTCTAGTACGCAAATTAAATCTATGCATCCATGAAAACGTTATTCTTTTACTCTTTATTATAACTTTATTAGACTTATTAAAAATACATAAAATTCAAACAAAAAGAGCGAAATATTTGTTAACATTCTATAATGGAAGCAAATTGGTATTATTCTAAAGCATATTGTCCTCTAAATTTAAGTAGGTCATCAATATGCAAGCCAACTTGAATAATTCCCTTATTGCCTTTTTTGGAGACTCCTGCAAATTTAAAATATTTACCATCTATGTCTCTAATCTTAATTGGCTGAACTACTTTAAGTGTCGGTTCTAGTAAGATTCTATAAAAGTCATATGCCTGAGTACTAGGATCATTGCTAAACTTAAATCCTATTCCATTTGGATTATTTGAGCACTCAGTTACACCGTTTGAATCAGTTATGAAAAACTCAGAAATTCCGGTTTTCTCAGACAACTCTTGAAGGAAAGAAACATTCAATAAGCCTTTGGCTTCATATTCAGCTACCTTTTCACAAGCGGCTATCAATTCTTTGTCAATTTCTGCTTCAAAGGTTTTTGTAAAATCACTAAACCTAATAGCTATATCACTTATGCCATCGGATGTATCAAGGCTTTCTCTTTCCATTTGAACCTGTGTGGTAATATTGTTATCTATAGACTGAATAGTTATACTTAAGTCTCCCATAAAATTAGCTGCATTTTCTACATTCTTTGCTAATGATTCAGTTGCCTTGTTTTGCTGGTCTATATTTTCTGTAATGTCATTGATAAAGTTTGCCATTTCATTGATTTTAAATGTAATTTCATTTAGATTCTTAGTAGCATTGTTGCTCTTTTCTCTAACTTCTTTTGATTTATCAGCCCCTTGCTTTATTTCTTCAATAACTCTGCCTAGGCTTATATCAATTAGAGATACATTATCCTTAATTTCAGTTGTTGTTTTTCCACTTTCTTCTGCAAGCTTTTTAATTTCCTCAGCAACTACAGAAAAGCCTCTGCCAGCTTCACCTGCTCTAGCAGCCTCTATAGATGCATTTAAAGATAATAGATTTGTTTGGTCAGCTATATCAGAGATTGCATCACTCATTTTAAATATGGAGTCTAGATGAAGCTTTAGTCTGTCTATTTCTTCAGATACATTAATCATTATAAGCTCAAACTTTGCAACATCCTCTAAGGTTTTCTCTATTTCTTGACTATCCTGCATTATTCTGTTAGCAGATTCATGGGTTATGGCACTAAATTTCACAGAGTTTTCTGTTATCTCAATATTAGAGCTTAAAAGTTCTTCTGCTATGGCTGCATTTTCTGTTGTATCCTCAGTGGCCTTAGCAGAATTGAAATTTATGCCATTTATAGCTCTGGATATTTCATTAATACTCTCTAGTGTAGCTCTTGTGTTCTTGTTTAGTATTTCTGAGTAGTCATTCATCTTTACCCCAGAATATAGAACATTGTAAAGCCAGTTCTGCATCTGAGCTCTTAAGACATTAATTGTGTTTTCTATCTCGGAATTTTGATGTTTGTCTCCACTTCCTTTAAATTCTATGAGAAAGTTTCCCTTTGAATATTCTTCTAGGATTTTTGTTATCTCTTTCATTAGGCTAGAGTTATTTTTATTGTACCTTATATATATACCCCAAATTAGTAATGTTATAATGGAAAACATTGCAATCTTTTCTAGGACACCAAAATTGTTAAAATATGTAACTACTATTGCGTTTAAGACTAAATTTGAAAACAATGCAAAATAAAAAGATTTTCCTTGTTTAGCCACTTAAAGTCCCCCCTATACTATTAATAATTTCAATGATATATTGCATAAATTCTTATTTATCACCCATATGTATTGTTTCTCAAAATCCTCAAAAAATATCTGAAAAAATGCACTTTGTATAAAAATTCTATATATTAGAACAATACCCTTTGTTATAATTATACAAATCATTCGACAATCTTCGCCATTTGCTTGTGTCTTGTTGATAATAATACAGCAAATTCGCTGATTTCAATACTGCAGAAATCAGCGAATTTAAGCTTTTCCTCATTTATTGGACTTTTTCAAGTTTTAAGCCAGTTTCGTGGTCATTTAGATTATGCTTTTCAAAACTACTGTCTTCAACCTTTTCTATGCTCAAGGCTAGGGTCTCCGCTCTAATATATTCTTCATGAACACCAACTGCCTTAGTTATATCATCATCACCATTATAAAATATTTTGATGTTATCCATCATTTCATAGCCGTTACTCTTTCTCATTTGCTGTACCTTTGAGATTAATTCTCTAGCAAGACCTTCATATACTAGATCTTCGGTCAATGTAGTGTCTAAAATCACGAAGTAATTGTTTGCCATAGATACTGTAAAGCCTTCCTTCGCAGTTATTGTAACTAACACAAGGTCTTTTGTAACTTCAAAGTCATCTCCACTAAGGTTTATAACTACATTTTCTCCACCTTCAATTTTGGGTGCAGCTACTGAGCCATCTAATTCTGATAGAGCTTTTCCAAATTCTTTAATCTTTGGTCCAAGAACAGGTCCTGCTACTCTAAAGTTTGGTTTAAGGCTAAAGTCCATATATTCATTTAAGTTTTTTTCAAATACTACTTCTTTGACATTTAACTCTTCTTTTATCAATGGGACCAGATCAGAAATCTCTTTTTCATGCTTCCCATCAATTAAGACTCTTTGGATTGGCTGACGCACTTTAATCTTCACTGACTCTCTAGCTGCTCTACCAAGCCCTACTAAATCTCTTACAAGGTCCATCTTATGCTCTATATCCTTATTAATATACTCTTCCTTAGCTGTAGGATAGTCGCTCAAATGTACTGATGCTTCTCCTGTAAGTTTTTTATAGATTTCCTCTGATAAATATGGTGCAAATGGAGCTATCATTTGAGATACTCCAACTAGTATTTCATAGCTAGTATTATATACAGCCTTTTTATCTTCAGTTAGCTCTGTTTCCCAGAAACGTCTTCTAGACCGTCTTATATACCAATTAGATAAATCTTCATTTGCGAAATCTTGAATTTTTCTTACTGCTTTAGTTAAATCATAAGCTTCTAGTTCTTCTTCTACTGCTTTTAATAGACTGTTGTATTTTGATATAATCCATCTATCTAGTTCAGGTCTGTCCAATATTTCAACATAAAAATCTTTAGGATTTACTTCATCTGTGTTGGCGTATAGTGTAAAGAAGTTGTATACATTCTTTACAGTGCCAAAGAATTTGCTTAAAACTTCCTTTAGGCCATCCTCATCAAATTTAGTTGGTGTCCATGCAGGAGACACGTAAAGAAGATACCATCTCAGTGCATCAGCCCCATATTTATCAAATAGTTCAAATGGGTCTACTGTATTTCCTCTAGACTTAGACATTTTCTTTCCTTCTTTGTCTAATATCAGGTCATTTACTAGAACTCTTTTGTAAGGTGATTTCCCTGTTACAAATGTTGAGATAGCTAGTAATGAGTAGAACCAACCTCTTGTCTGGTCTATACCTTCACATATAAAGTCAGCTGGGAATGATTCTTCAAAGAACTTATCCTTGTTCTCAAATGGGTAGTGATGTTGTGCAAAAGGCATTGAACCACTGTCAAACCAACAGTCTATAACGTCTGCAACCCTTGTCATGCTTCCGCCACATTTGTCACATTTTATGTGTACATGATCTACATGTGGTCTGTGAAGCTCTATGCTTTCATCAATAGCCTCAATAGCCCTCTCCGCTAATTCTTTCCTTGAGCCTATGCTTTGTGTATGACCACAATCGCATCTCCATATATTAAGTGGAGTTCCCCAATATCTACTTCTTGAAATGGCCCAGTCATTAAGGTTTTCAAGCCAATTACCAAATCTCTTTTCACCTACATAGTCTGGGTACCATTTTACTGTGTTGTTGTTTGCTATAAGCTGGTCTTTAAGCTTTGTCATTTCTATATACCAGCTTGGTTTTGCATAGTATAGTAGTGGTGTTTTACATCTCCAGCAGTGTGGATAGTTGTGAGCCATTTTCTCTTTCTTAAATAGCTTTCCTTCTCCATGGAGCCATTTGATTATTTCTATATCTGCATCCATTACAAACATGCCTTCCCATGGTGTTTCGATGTATTTCCCATCTTCATTTACTGGTTGTAATACTGGAAGGTCATATCTTCTGCCTGTATTGTAGTCATCTTCTCCAAATGCAGGTGCAGTATGAACTATACCAGTTCCATCTTCTGTAGTTACATAATCTGCTACAGTAATAAAAAATGCTTTCTTGTCAGCTTTAACAAAAGGCATAAGTTGCTCATACTCAATAAATTCTAGGTCTTTTCCTTTGAATTCTGCTAATACTTCAAATTCTCGATCTCCAAATACTTTCTTAGCTAATGTCTTTTCAACGTAATATACTGTTTCCTCAGATTTAACTTTATAGTATGTGGCTTCTGGACTTACTGTAAGAGCTACGTTTGATGCTAGAGTCCATGGAGTTGTAGTCCATACTAAGAAATATTCGTCTGCATCTTTTCTTTTAAATTTAACTATTACTGTGTTAGTTTTGATCTCTTCATAGCCTTGCGCTACCTCATGTGATGCTAACCCTGTACCACATCTTGAGCAATATGGAAGTATCTTGTGTCCTTCATAAATCAAACCTTCTTTGAAGAATTTGTCCAATATCCACCATACACTTTCTATGTAATTGTTGTCTAAAGTGATATATGGATTATCTAGGTCTATTTCATAGGCCATTCTCTTGGTCATTTCTCTCCAAAGGCTTTCATAAGTAAATACCGATTCTCTACATTTATCATTAAAATTAGCAAGTCCATAGCTTTCGATATCATGCTTGTTTTTAAGCTTTAATTGTTTTTCAACCTCTATCTCTACTGGTAGTCCATGTGTATCCCAGCCAGCCTTTCTCTTCACTTGATACCCCTTCATTGTTTTATATCTACATACTGAATCCTTTAGAGTTCTAGATATAACATGATGAATACCAGGTCTACCGTTTGCTGTAGGAGGACCTTCGTAAAACACAAAAGGTTTACTTCCATTACGATTTTCTACTGTTTTAGTTAAGATATCTACATCTTCCCAAAAGTCAGATATTTGCTTTTCGTTTTCTGAAACTGATAAGTTTGATAGTTCTTTAAACTTTTGCATATTTTCACCCTTTCTTCTTATTAAATGTCGCAGTCTGGCAAGATAAATTTATTTGCTGGACTGCCCTACATAAATGTAATCCTAGACTAAGTCTAACCCACCAGCGCTTTCTTAATAAAGGCATTCATAAATAAGGTTAGGTCATAAAAAAATCCCTAGGTCAAAAATACCTAGGGACGATTGTATACCGTGTTACCACCCAATTTATAGGAAAGCTAGGCAATCCTATCACTCATTATAATTTAACGCATATCACGTAATGCTTTACTTTGTTTCAAGCATTAAGCTCTGAGGTGATTTTCATAAAAGGTTTTGCAATAATCTCTCACCAGTGATTATTTCTCTGTAAACAAATAGCCTTTACTACTGTCCTCTTCATAGCTTATATATTATTCAATTATCTAAAATAATTTGTATTGCTAATATTTAATGATATACCATACTATCAATTTTTGTCAAGGATTAATCATAATATCCTTTTAGAATTTCTGTGTGTGAGTTCAAGTTATAAACTATATCTTTTCTTTCTACTACTATCTGAGCTCTATTGGAAAGTTCAGGGTCATGCTTTATAGAATCAAATAGATTTTTGTTTGGGTTAATGGCTATCGGGTTTCCTACCATCTTAAGCATTGAAAAGTCACCTTGTGTGTCTCCATAGGCATAGCTATTTAATAAATCTACATGGTACTTTTCAACAAATTCATCTAAGGTCTTCTGCTTATTGTCAGAATCCCACATCTTCACTATCTCTCCAGTAAAGTTATTGTCTTCATCTACTACATATGTTGTTCCTCTAAACTCAGTAACTCCGTACTTTTCAGCCATTTTAGATACTAAAAAATCTGGACTGCCCGAAATAAAAAATATTTTATGATTTTCGCTTTTATGCCACTCAATCCTTGTTCTAGCATACTTGTATATCTTATCTCCATTAATATTTATTACTTGATTTGCAATGAATTCTGTATTGGACTTGTTAACTCCCTTAAGCTCTTTTAGATATACATCAGCTAGCTCCTCTAAATAATTCTCATAATCACCGTATCTTTTTTCCCATTCTTCATAGGTATGTTTTATTTTACTATGCCAAATGTAAGGATCAATAACCTCATATTTTATTAATTTTTTAAAGTGCTCAATCATAAGTGAATTCCTGTAAATGGTGCCATCTATATCAAAAAACGCTGCTATATTACCCATTTCACTCACCCCTTTATAACCATTAAATACTATTATTGTATTCTATTGCTTGAAAAAGTGCAATTAATTATTGTATTTTCTTTATTTTTTACCCTAAATCTTGATAAAATCTCTTCTTAATTACTCTATTATAATATTTCTTCCCTATTATAATTGAACTATTCAAATTTGATTAACTTATTTTCACCAAAAAATCTACACTACATATACTGTATTAACAACATAAAAATTGTTTGATTATATATGATAAAGGAGGTTTCTATATGACAGAAGCTACAAGTAAACAAGGTTGTGGCTTTGGTGGAGATTGGATTTGGTGGATTATAATTATCCTTGTAATCTTATTCCTCTTCCAAGGTAATAATTGTGGTTGTGGATTTGGCAAATTCTAATTCATAAAAAAATAAGGAGGTAGTATAAATGGTTGAAAATAATTGGAAAGATGGCTGTGGTTCAGATAATCAAGGAAGTGAGCTGCTATTTTTCTTTATCCTGCTAGTAATAATTTTCTGTTCATGTGGAAATGGTAGAGGCTTTGGCAAATTCTAAGTAAAAGAAAAAAGCTTTTCTGAATTACATCTTGATTAAATAAGAATAAATAAAACCATGATTATAATACTTTACTTAATCATGGTTTTATCTCTTTTGCCTAATATTTATATTATTTAACATACAGGTTGTCTTTCTTCACTATAATTTTCACAGAGATTTTTTTGTCAATTGAAGAAATTATTGCTTTTATTATTTCCCTTTCTCTTTTTGTAAACATAGCGAAACTCCTTTTTTTTAGTTTTTATAATAATAAGACGTATTACATTTTAAAAAGTTTCCTAAAATATTCATTATATACTTTTTCTAAATTCTTGATTGTAAATTCCTCTACTCATATTATTTTGTATTAAAGGCGAAGTATACATAGCTGATAATATGGAGTCTGTTTTAAAGCTCCTTATGACACCTTTATCAATATCAATAGCCTTTATAAGCTTATGTTCAATTTTAAATACCCTTATTCTTCTTTTTGTTATCTCCATACCCTTCATGTATATAATGTCTATAGCTTTATGGTTGTCAAAAGAGTAACTGATGATATGATCTATCATATTGATCACTCCTTCCTTTTATTTTATTATATCAGAACATATGTTCTGCGTAAAGGTTTTTTCAAAAAATCCAAAAAAAAATGACTAGATCTCTCTAGTCTTTTCTGATCAAAATAACTTCAATGCTTTTTTTCTAGCTTCTCTTTCTTCTTCATCTATAGGCTGATCTAGTACAATGCTATGTGGTATTGGTTTGTTGTTTTCATCTACAAAAACAAATGTAATAAATCCTTCACAGGTAACTTTGTCAGAGTTATTTTTTGTTGCTTTACCATATACAGTAAAGCTAGTCTTTCCTGCTCTAACTACATAGCTTTCTAAATTTGCAATATCTCCTCTATCAGTTGGTTCTCTAAAGGTAAAGCCATGAACATTTACACATACTATATTTTCAGGTCTTTCTGTTTCCCTTGCTCCACTTATAAAACAAGCCTCTACAAACCATTCAGTCATCCTACCTGCAAACAAGGTTCCGTGATGGTTTAAGTCTTCTGACTTTACTAAACGTGATATTTTAGTTCTTTCCATACAATAATCCTCCTAATTCAAATACTAACATTATAATATCATATTTAATCTGTTATAATTTAACACAATTTTTTTCTTTCTTTGTAATACTATTCTAATTAGTCCTAGTTAAATATGGACATATATTTTCAGGGAAATAATTTGAAGTTTATTCTATTATGATATAATAGATCTATAAATCAAAATATTCTAATAATTCTTGCAAGGGG
>Ga0265293_10011914_pt1 | contig 11678 bp, 11 predicted proteins | sample Munlanlewell138R_FD_192505 | JGI IMG/M metagenome (GOLD analysis project Ga0265293, IMG submission 192505) | Leachate microbial communities from a municipal landfill in Southern Ontario, Canada - Leachate well 138R | ecosystem: Engineered > Solid waste > Landfill > Unclassified | place: Canada... | reverse complement strand
ATTGAAAGAGCTGTCCTTAAAGTATTTAAATCATTTATTCTCTGGGAATCCCTCGCTTGAGCCAAGAGCTCTGCAGGATTCAATACAATAACGACGGCAGCAGCAAGTACTGCTAGGATAGCGATAACTATCAAGAGCTCTACGAGAGTGAAACCTTTCTTTAAACTATTCATTAATTTATTTTTTATTAATTATTTTTTACTGACCTTTAAGAAGCAAAAAAACGCCTCCCTATTAATTTAAGGATATCATAATCCGCAATTTTATTTTGGGGATAACTTTAAGCGACACCGACAAAATTCTTAATCTGAACTACTAAATCATCTATAGATGTTTGGGCTTTTATATAATATTCAATAGCGCCAAGATCTTTTCCTCTCGCAACATCACTGTCCTGACCGAGGTTGGAAATAATTATAGTAGGAACATCTTTAAATCTTGGATCCTGTTGCATCTCTTCAAGCACTTCAAAACCGTTCTTTTTAGGAAGAATTACATCAAGAAGAACAAGGTCCAGCTTTTCTCCGGAACGGAGGATTTCAAGCGCCTTTTCCCCGTCTTGAGCATACATAACATTCAACCCCTCTTTTTCAAGACGGTTTTTAAGAAGAGTTGAGAGGAATTTATCATCCTCGACAAGAAGAACATTCTTCATATGGTTTAATTATACAATAAATGGTTTTAGAAAACTTTTTTAGTCGCCCAATGGCTTTCCGTTTCCCCGGAAAGTGGGAATCGTGACTTGGAGAGAGCTCCACGATCAAAACTCTATTCCGCCTCATCGGCGGATTTTTTCCAAAAGGAAAAATCGAAATCAATTTAATTGTTTCACGCACAGCTTCCGCTACACGTGCCTTGTTACGACTTAGTCCATGTTACCAAGTTCAGGCTAGTCCGCCACAAAGGCGAATTTCACCTGCTCCCAGCTTCCTTGACTTGACGGGCAGTGAGTACAAGACTCGAGAACGTATTCACCGCGACGTAGCTGATTCGCGATTACTAGCGATTCCGGCTTCATGGGGGCGAGTTGCAGCCCCCAATCCGAACTGAGGCCAGTTTTATAGGATTAGCTCCACCTTACGATTTGGCAACCCGTTGTACTGACCATTGTAGCATGAGTGTGGCCCAGGGCATCAAAGGGCCATGCGGATCTGGCGTCATCCCCTCCTTCCTCTCCGAAAACGGAGCAGTCTTCTGCGACACTTGTAACACAGAATAGGGGTTGCGCTCGTTACCCCACTTAAGGGAACATCTCACGACACGAGCTGACGACGACCATGCAGCACCTGCGCCTGCGGTCTAAAAGACATTTCGCTTTTCAGCAAAACTTCCACAGACATTTCAAGCCCTGGTAAGGTTCTTCGCTTATTGTCGAATTAAACCTCATGCTCCACCGCTTGTGCGAGTCTCCGTCTATTCCTTTAAGTTTTAACCTTGCGGTCGTACTTCCCAGGCGGTCTACTTAACGCGTTAGCTTCGCCACTTCGAGGGTCGATACTCGAAATAGCCAGTAGACATCGTTTACAGCGTGGACTACAAGGGTATCTAATCCTTTTTGCTCCCCACGCTTTCGTGCTTCAGGGTCAGAAATGCGCCAGTCTGTTGCCTTCGCCTTTGGTGTTCCTCAAGATATCAACGGATTTCACCCCTACACCTTGAGTTCCACAGACCTCTCGCATCCTCTAGCTTCGCCGTATCCCCTGCAGCTCCACCGTTAAGCAGTGAAATTTAACAAGAGACGCGCGAAACCCCCTACGCACCCTTTACGCCCAATAAATCCGGATAACGCTTGGAGCCTACGTATTACCGCGGCTGCTGGCACGTAGTTAGCAGCTCCTTATTCCTACGGTACCGTCAAAATTCTTCCCGTAGAAAAGCAGTTTACAATCCGAAGACCTTCTTCCTGCACGCGGCGTCGCTCGATCAGGCTTTCGCCCATTGTCGAATATTCTCGGCTGCTGCCACCCGTAGGTGTACGGCCCGTGTCTCAGTGCCGTCGCTGGGGATCAGCCTCTCAGCCCCCCTACCGGTCATAGTCTTGGTAAGCCGTTACCTTACCAACAAACTGATCGGACCTAGGCCGCTCCGAAAGCGTCTTGCGACTTTACCCTTCTATCCGGTAGATAGAGGGACTATTTGGGATTACCCCGCCTTTCGGCGAGCTATACCAAACTTTCGGGTACGTACCAAGGTGTTACTAGCTCGTTCGCCACTATCTCCAGAGATATCAGTTGGTTTGGTGTAAACACCGCACCTCCTTCAATCAAGGAGACCGTTCGACTTGCATGCCTTATCCACGCCGCCAGCGTTCATCCTGAGCCAGGATCAAACTCTCAATAAAAAGCCAAGAACTGATACAACGTAGACTGCCACCGATACAAAAGTATCCGTAAGAGTCCGCGTAGTACCCGATCTGACTGGAATAAACATTGGACAACTAAAAAAGTTCTCTAACTTTCTTAATTTTTTATGGTTGATATTTAATTGTAGTGTACTAGCGCCTTTGGTAGGCAGTGCTAATATTACGCACCATACGAGAGCTTGTCAATAATTAATATTCCTGATAGAATCCGCCGTATGAAGTCGGATATACACCCTGAATACCATAAAGACGCAGTCATCACCTGCGTTTGCGGCAATACGATTAAAACCGGCTCGACTAAGGAAAAAATGGAGGTTGAAATATGCAGTAAGTGCCACCCGTTTTACACGGGAACCGAAAAGCTTATAGATACTGCCGGAAGAGTCGAGAAGTTTAAAGCAAGAAGGGCTCAAGCGGAAACTGCTCCGAAAAAAGCAAAGAAGCCAAGAACAAAAAAGAGTAATTCAAAGGAAGCCGCAAAATAAAAAGCCGCCGAGAGGCGGTTTTTTATTTTGTTCCTTCATAAATAGCAGAGACTTCCTTTTGGGAAAGAGAACGATTAAAGAGGCGTACGTCATCTAACTGAACAATCATTCTGCCTCCAAAATGAAGAGGTGTTGAGTGAGCAATCATTCCTCCGCCAACACTAAAGGAACCGGAATGTCTCTTAACTCCATCCAGGTAATATTCCTTACTGCCATTATTAATAACAAAAACTGCGTGATGCCAAGTTTCATCTAAAACTGTTAAAACTCCGCTCGTCTGATTAGTCATCGCCGAAGTATCAATTCTTAAATAAATATCTGGTCCTTGGCCATATATTTGAGTTTGCCAGCCTATATAATTTTCCCCATCTCTCTTGCTTATAAAATGGGGCCAGTTAGAAGTTCCGACAGATCCCTTAATCCAAAATGACAAAGAAAAAGTATCTCTAAAATCCAAGGAATCATTCGGTGGACAATCAACGTAATTGCTTTCCGATTCATTAAATATTGCTGAATAAGGACCAGTTTTCCCTGTTGCGTAATGAATGCTTGGCCCGCTCCACACCCCATCATTCCCCTTCCCGGAAGAATCATAAGCAGTGGTTCCAGAACCTTCATCAAAGGTCCAGTAGCCGACAAGACCCTTGTCTCTCGTAGGAGGGGTAAGGCCGATGTGGGTGCCAAGCTCATAGACTCCGGGAAGAGAGCCTCCGTCTGCGACGGAGGCATTTTCTTTCTCGGCTTCCATAAGAGCAGTCAGTTCATATGAGCCTCCTGAAGTATATGTATAGTATTTGCCTGAAGAAGCTTCATTTGAAGGATCTATAGGGAGATAAGGTATGGGGCTTCCTCCGTATATGGATGAGAGGTTAAGAGGAAGCCAGCCTGTGCCATCCGTATTCTGGAGGTTTGCTTCCGTGACGCAATGGTACTGCCAACCCGAAGGCAGGCTGGGAAGGCTAGTTATATTAGCGCACGTCAAAGAAGTATCCGGTAATGAAACATAAACCGTCTGCGAAGTACCCATCGCAGTACTCGGATTGTCCACTACCCAGATATCTATGGAGTCTTTGAGAGTCTTCATATCTGTTATGCGCTGGGAGTCTCGAGCTTGGGCCAAGAGCTCTGCCGGGTTCAAGACTATAACTACTGCTGCAGCGAGGACAGCCAGGATGGCTATTACTATCAAGAGCTCTACTAAAGTAAAAGAAGGTGTTGATTTGCGGCGCAAAGGGAGCCCGCCTCCGGCGGGTCCGCCAAAGGCGGAGATGGCGATTGCTATGAGGAGCTCGACGAGGGTGAAGGAAGGTGCAGAGTGGAATTGGGTGGAGGAGGAGATATTTTTTTGGTTGGAAAAAGAAGGCAATTTTTAACTAATTAATTTAGATAATCTTCTTATTCATTATAAATGAATTATAATGTTTGTCTTATATTTAATTTGATAAAACCCTGATTTTGTTTTATTTTGACCATTATAAGTTATGAATAAAATAATCTTAGAAGTTAGAGCAGGGACAGGCGGAGACGAAGCTTCAATATTTGCTTCCGATCTAGTCCGAATGTATCAGCGTTTTGCCGAATCTAAGGGTTGGAAGTTTTCTGCGCTTGATTCAAGCGTAAGCAGCGCTGGAGGCGTAAAAACATTTATCGCCCAAATAACCGACCCTAAAGGCAACGATATATACAATCTGTTAAAACAAGAGTCCGGAGTACATAGAGTACAAAGAGTGCCATCTACTGAAAGAGCTGGAAGAATACACACCTCCACCGCTTCAGTAGCGATAATGCCGGTGGTAGAAGCAAAGGAAGTTAATATTAGTCCTTCCGATTTAGAAGTGAGCACTTTCCGCTCCTCCGGGCCCGGCGGGCAGAATGTAAACAAGGTTGAAACCGCTGTTCGAATATTACACAAGCCGAGCGGCATAGTAGTTTCAAGCCAGGCCGGCAGGAGCCAATTGGCAAACAAAGAAGCAGCTATGGAAATTATTCGTTCTAAGTTGTACGAAAGACAGATTGAAGAAGAACAAGTGAAAATGGGTAAGCTCCGCAGAGATCAGATAGGCGGTGCCGAAAGAGCCGAGAAGATAAGAACTTACAACTTCCCAAATGACCGTATTACTGATCATCGCATAGGAAAAAAGTGGCACAATATCGAAAAAATACTCGAAGGAGAAATGGGGCCGATAGTAAAAGCCTTTCAAAAACTAGAGAAGAAATAAATAAAAAACCGCCGAAAGGCGGTTTTTTATTTGGTGGCGTTGTAAATAGCTCGTATTTCGCTGTCTGTTAGAGCCCTACTATACGCCTGCAACTCATCCATAAATCCGTCCGTTTGCCATCCATACATAGTTCCAATCGTCATACCAGCTGAACTATTAATGCTTCCTGTTAGAACCGAAATATCAACTTCATCTGATTGCCTAACTCCATTAATATAAGCAATTACTCTACTCTCTTCTCTATTAAACACGAAAGCATAGTGAGCCCATTCATCTTCAAGGTCTGGAGGTCTTTGTCCTGAATTAAAGTTAAGAGTTGTCCTAATATAGGCGTTATTAATATCTCTAATGCAAATATCTGCTCCCGTAGATTTGTATCCATGACCAATATCAAAACCTGCATTTGAAACTCCCGTCGCATAGCATTGAATAGATTTTTTAAACATAAAGCTTGATCGAGGATAAGTGTAATCTCTATAAAAACCCCAACCCATAACTGTAAAGCTTTCCGAACCAAAATTAAGCGATGTATCGTTTGAGATTGTTATATTATTGCTACTGCTTCCATTAAATTCTAAAGCTTTATTAATTTTTCCGTTTTCAGCCCAAGCCCCGTTTATTACACCATCATTGCCGTAAGTTGAATAATCTGAAGTAGTAGTTCCTTCTCCCTCATCCAGCTTCCAATACCCCACAACTCCTGTTGCCTCAGACCAAACGGACAATCCTTTCCCAATCTCAAACCTACTGGGATCATTGCCTCCATCTTCATATGCCTCAACGCCCTGTTTTTCAGACTCTAGGAGCGCGGTTAAGGCAAAGTTTCCTGTCGTGCTGTCATAGACATACGCGTAGTAAGTAGTTAATGCTTCTTCGTTTTTGGGATCTATCGGTACCTGTTCAAAAGGAGAGCCTCCCGGCATAGCGTTAAGATTAATAGGCAGCCAACCTGTTCCGTCCGGGTTTTGCAGGTTTTCCTCAGTAACGCAATTATAAGACCATCCGGCTGGGAGACTGGGGAGATCAGTTAAATTAGCGCAGGTCGAAGAAGTATCAGGAATGGAAATATAGACAGTATTATCCTCGCCTTTGTACCCCCCGACTATCGAGTTGGAATAAAGAGATATTGCGGAAGAAAGGCTATTCAATTCCCCAACCCTTGTTGAATCCCTCGCTTGAGCAAGCAGTTCTCCGGGGTTAACGACAAGCACAACCGCCCCTGCCATTACCGCAAGAATAGCGATAACAATAAGAAGCTCATTGAGAGTAAACCCACCTAAGTTTTGTTTAACAAAATTTTGGCGGGCAAGTGACGCAATTCTTTTTAGTTTAATATCAGCGGACATCAGTTAAATAATAACCTATGAGACAGATACAAAAAACTTCGTGCCAAATAAAGTTTTTATTTTTTTTGTTTTAAAGCGGGCTTATTTCTTCTATAGAGACCTCAAAAACATTAACTACAGTGCTATAAGACCTTGTCGCTTCGCTGTTTTGGCAAGTAAGAGTATACGTAGTGGTAATTTCCGGAAGGATTTCTTTTTCTCCGAAAGTCGGAACATTGCCAATTCCTTGATCAATAAAGCATGAATTCGCATTGGAGCAGCTCCATACAAGAGATGTGCCTTGGTTGACTAAGATATTTTTTCTTAACGAAGAAAAAGAACAAGAAGGAGTAATGGCTGAAGGATTAGAAGGAGTCGGATCCGAGGGTTGCGGTTTAGGAGCGGGAACTTCTGATCGAGAAGGATTTGCCGGAATGCTATTAAACACTTCTCCTCTTTGAATTATTCCGTCTCCATTTTCATCAACCACGCGCAAGCCCGTATTATATTGGTCGAGAATAGCATTTACAGTGCCAGCGTCTAAATCGCCGGAGTCATCTAAGCCAGCAGTCATATCCCAAGCATCATTTCCTTGAGCTACGCCAGCAGTCCTTAAAGCGATTGTTGTCGCTTCGCGGGCAGTTGTGTTGTTATCCGGCGCAAGGATCGGCTTGCCGGTATTAGACGGATAACCTATAAGCAGCTGATTGGCAGAAACTTCAGGGTGCGCTTCCCTGAATTGAATATCTCTCCTTTCAGAAGAATCAAGTACCGAAGCGCCTATTTGACGATTAGATGGAGGCTGTATTTCATTTATACGGCGCTCGCTGATATCAGCGAGCGCCGATGAGCTAGGTACGCCCCGGCCGTCTTTATTTATTTCACCGCTTATATTAGAGGCTATTGAATTTCCTTTTGAGTCTTCGATATTGAATATCGGATTACCGTTAGAATCTGTTCCTCCCCATTTTACTTTTATTACTCCTACTCCCGGGATGTAATCAGTATAGTCGGCAAAAGCGGTTGCCGGCATAGCAATAAAGGAAACTGCAATAAAAGTTATTATAAAGAATTTTTTGAAGCTCATTTTATTTGACAGCTTTATCAAAATTATCTGACCTATCCATTATTTCTGATATTTTCCATTCGGAATCAATTTTTTCAAAAGTTATAAATTTCTTTATCATTGATATTTTTTCCGGATCGCCGACTATCCTTTCTCCAAGTTCAAAGTCCACTAAAACTTCTGCCTTATCCTTGCTGAAATTATATATTGATACGTCTAAAGGGGATGCAAACCTGACAATATATTGCCCGCCTTGATTAGCGCTATCTAAAAGCAATACTGCATCGCGAGATAAATCTTCTTTGGCGTCGCCTGTAGCAAATTCATCTATAAAACCCGCCCAATTTTTATTAGTATTTATTTGCTGGACAAGCTTATTATAAAAAGACATTGTCTTAACAGTTAGATTAAGCTTTTGCCTTTCGAGCCTGTTTCCAGCGAAAATAAAATAGTATGAAAAACCAACCGCAGCAATTAGCAATATTAACGCAGATACAATGATAATGTTTTTATTCCTTTTTCTTTTTTTCGGGTTTCTTTTAAGCGCCATAATGGCTTTTATTTTTTTGCGAGACAAACTAATTTAAAAGGCTTTCTTTATTTATTGTAGCTTATATAAATAATTCGCTTGTGTGGATAACAAAAACCCCGGATCATATTCGGGGTTTTAAAAATATAAATTATCTGCGGGCCTGTCCGCTTTCGAGTACCGCTATATCAGCTTCAAAGCCGGCAGCGCGGTCAAGGACCGGCTCGCCATAGGCAAAGCGGTAAGTGTACCACCTGCCTCCGGCGTAGTACCTGGCAGCTGCACAGCGCTCTCTTAAATATTGTTCCGGCAAAATATGCTTGTTTTGCGAGCCATAACTTTGGCAAGAAGAGGAATTATAAGCGTCTTTAAGATAAAGAGCGGTAGCAATAAAAGCGTCTCTGTTATTCCAGGGATTTGCCGGCCTTACTCCGGTTATTTCAGCAACTCGGTCTTTATACATTAGCCAAGTAGAGGGAATGAACTGGGAAGGACCCATCGCTCCGCCATAAGCGCCGTCAGACACTATCGGACAAGAAACTTTAATCTTTCCTGCGGAAAGATCGCTCTCCATACCAAGTTCGGCTATTATTTCGAGAAAAGCAGGAATATCTCTTCTAGGATGCATGGCCGTTTGATAATCGCACTGGCCGACATTTTTTCCGAGAGCTGACTCCTGGTCAAGTACCGCGAGCAAAAGGGCTGCTCTGATACCAGTAGTCTGTTCGGCAAACTTTGCAAGATCGTAAGCTTCAGCAAAAGTCATCTCGCCTCCGCCTGCCATACGATAAAGTCTTGCTCTGATTTCAGAAGCGGTTTTTTTGGTTTCAGAAAGCAATTTTTGGTATTCAGCTTCCCTGCCTTTAGTAACTTCTAATATCTCATTTTTATTTTCTTTAAGAGAAGCAACTGTTTTCATTTGCGATTCTTGATATTCCTTAAGGCGTTCTGTGTCCGTCTTTTGCAGGCCCAACTGCTCTTTTTGATCTAAATATTCTTCCCTTAAGCCTTCAAGTTCGCGGAGAGCTTCTTGAAGATTGTTCTGAATGATCAGAATATTATTAACGTTGCCAAAAAAATCAGACAGCGTTGGATTAGCTAATAATATTTCTAAAAGATTTTGGTTTTCGCTTCTTTCTATATCTCTAACAGCAGAGGAGATTCTTTGTTTCTTTTTCTCCATATCGGATTCAGTGGAAGAGATCTTTTCCGAGGTGGTTATAATCTCATCATTAAGTTTGGAAAGATTAATAGTTATCGAGCGAACTTGGAGATTAAGCTTGTTTATTTGAGCATTAAGGCGATCTATTTCACCTTTAAGAGTAGAGCCTTGCTGCTTGTAACTCTGGACTGTTTTTTCATATTCAGCTATTTGCGACTCTAACTGCTCAAGCTCCGCTTCTAAAGCGGCTTTTTCCGCCGGGTCGCTTACAGTTTGGGCGTTAAGATCTAGAGTAGGAGCAAATACAGAGCTAAAACAAAGAATAAGAAGAGCTCCGACAAAAAGCAGGGCTAATCTTACGGGAACCTTAAATGAAGCAACCTTATTCCCGGAAGGCTGCCAAAGATTTATACGCGAACCTAAACCGGAAAAAGAATCCTTTTTCCGGAATGAAGATATATCTACTAAAACTTTTGGTTTTAGTTTCATTAATAAAAAGTTTGGGCTTTTTTATTCGGCCTAAGATTCAGTCTCTGCTTCCTTAACTTCTTCCGCTCTTTTTTCTTCTCCTTCGGTAACTATATCCTCGATACTGGTAGGTCCTTCTTCTTCAACCTCTTCTTCGGGAGTAGAGGCGGTAGCGATAACATTATCGGCATCAGTGACTATTTCATAGTCTCCAGAAACGGAAATATCTCTTACATAAATGCTTTGATCAAGCTCTTTAAGTACAGATATGTCTATTTCTATCTCATGCGGAAGATTGGCAGGCAAAGCCTCAACCTCGATTTCATCCATTGACTTGATGAGCACCGCGTCTTGTTCCTCAACGGCCGGAGATTCTCCGATAAACGAAAGAGGAATAGGAGCAGTGATCTTCTCATCCATTTTAACTTCTAAAAAGTCAACTGACAAAAAATCCCTAGTAACAGGATCTACCTGGTAGTCATGAACGAGGACGGAATGAGTATTGTCGCCAGCTTTAAGGTTGATAATCGTATTTTCCCCAGCTTCTTTAAATACCTTTAAAAACTCCTTTATAGGAAGGCTTATATGGATATTTTTAGCTTCCTTGCCGTATATTTCGGCTGGAATAAAGCCAGATTCTCGTAAAACTGCCGGTTTGGCGGATAATTCTCTTATTTCTGCGTTAAGATTTGGCATAATTTCTTGTTTTTACCGGTTAACCGGCTTTTAATTTCGGCTTGAATTATATCAGTTTATTGAATAATTTCAATCTTTCGGCGACTATTTGCCGAACAGCATCTTCTGCTTTAGGAAATATTTTATAAGGCGCAACTTCGTCTTCATCAGCCTTAAGGGCAGACTCAATTCCTCTTCTCCAAGCAAGGCGTATTTCCGTATTTATATGCACTATGGAAACGCCGGCATATATCGCCTGGACAAAATCTTCATCTCGAAGACCTGACCCTCCATGAAGAACAATAGGGGCAGGAGTCGCTTTTTTAATAGCCTTAATGCGGTTAAAGTCTATTCGCGGATTAGGCATATGCTTTAAAATTCCGTGAATGCTTCCTATAGCGGGAGCAATAAGGTCAACGCCTGTTTCGTCTACAAATTTTTTAGCATCTTCGGGAGAAGTAAGAGATTCCGGTACTATGCGGGCATCTTCAGGAAAATCCTCAAGCAATTTAGAAGACCCCCCGACATAACTAATCTCCCCTTCTATAAGAAAATCGGGATTTATAGATTTGGCGAGCTTAACAGCTTCTCGGGTTAATTCTATATTTTGGCTGAAAGGAAGCTTAGAAACATCAAACACCGCAGAATCATAACCTGCCTCAACCATTTCTTTTAGTTTTTCCAGAGAATGAATATGATCGCCATTTAAAAATACCGGCGTATCGCCTCTTTTAAACTCGCGCACTACGCTTGAGGCAACGCGAACGCCCAGGTATCCAGATTCGCCTTCGGACGTGCCAAGACATACCGGAAGATTTAAATGAAATTCGTCTGACACTGAACGGGTAGCAGATATTATTCCTTTCAGTCCCGCTATATCAGAAAAATTAAAATGACCGATAGCGACGCGCTTATCTTCGGCTTCTTTTATGAATTTGTATAGCAACGGCATTCTCATTTAGATTTCAAACCACCCGTCTAAAATATGGCCTTTCATCATTTCCTCCAGCTTTTTTTCTCCGGCATATTCAGAGAATATTTTGTTCCATAAAGCTTCCTGGTAATGATAAAGATATTTAATCATTTCCTTGCTCTTTACTAAGGACATAACTGTATCGACAAGATTAAAGCTGACAATAATATCTACGCCAGAGCTTGTCTTAAAATTATCGCCAACCCAGTTAAGATCTTTCCAAAAAGAAAGATCTATAGGCAGCTTTTCAAGCATTCTTTCTGCATTTTCCCAATGCAACGCTTCGGGATTAATATGCGGTTCGAATAAGCGCCAATCATACTCATCGTCCTTGGCAAAATAGCGGGCAACAACCATCCACCTGGCTTTTTCTCCTTTTTCCAGCCTGGTATCAATAGTATCTCCCCTAAGAAG
>Ga0265293_10011913_pt1 | contig 11678 bp, 11 predicted proteins | sample Munlanlewell138R_FD_192505 | JGI IMG/M metagenome (GOLD analysis project Ga0265293, IMG submission 192505) | Leachate microbial communities from a municipal landfill in Southern Ontario, Canada - Leachate well 138R | ecosystem: Engineered > Solid waste > Landfill > Unclassified | place: Canada... | reverse complement strand
TAGCTGATTTTGAGCAGCGGTTAATATGAGTAAAGAACTGCAGAAAATCATTGATAAACTTTTTCTGCCGCAAAAATCTATAATCAGCCGGCAAAACAAGTTAATTAGGGTTTGCGATATTGTTTTCATGCAATATCAGAGAGGCCGCGTTGAGGCACTAACGGCTGAGGGGCTGCGTTATGAGCTTCCAGAAAATATCAATTATTACGAAAAATCTTTAAAGGGCTATTTTCTGCGGGTTCACAGGTCTTATTTGGTGTCGTTTGATAGGATCGAGGGAACCTTTGAGCGATTTCCTGATGAGCCTGAAAACATCAGAGACCTTCGCAGCAAGGCGGACGAATGTGAGTTATCTTTGCGCGGCACTGACATAAGGGTTCCGGTGACTTCGACTTATGGGAAGTCGCTTAAGAAAGCGCTTGGTATTAGCAGTTTTTATTTTTTGGTTCCGGAGAACCCGGCAGATAAGAAGCTGCGGCAATATGGGCTGATTGATTTTGGGTGGCGTGAGTTAAATAGTTTAGATGTTTCAAATAAGGCTGCGGTTGCGGCTTATAAAGACCGTTGGGATATAAAGAAATTTTCTCGAGAGCGCATGTTGAGCTATTTTCGTTTATACGGGGTTAATGAGATCAACAAAAAGCGGATGATAAAGAATATTATTTATCAGCTTTGGCGATGGATTGTGGCGGGGATTGAAGAAAAAAGCGATGGCAATATTCGCTCGATGTGGTATCGGATCAAATCTGTGTTAGCGCATCATGCGAATGTTTTGGATCCAAACGATGTTAATATTTTTTATAGCACTTTACTTGAAATGATCGAGGCTGCAGGGCTTTTCCGGTATAAAGATTTTGGTTTTATGGATATGAATGCACCCTATTGTGATGTGCATGATTCGCATCCGGAGATAATTTTAGCATCAGAAAAGATTGGTCACTTTTTGTTTATTCGCAATCTTGCTCGCCAGTATGGCGCTTCGTTTGTTTGCACCAAAGGTGAGCCTGCAGTAATTTCGATGGAATATTTTTCTGACACATTGCATGAAAAATGCAATGGTAAGCCCTTGACGGTATTTTGCATTTCAGACGTTGATCCGGCGGGCTATTCAATTGAGCGGAATTTGGTAAAACGTTTGGAACTGAATGGGCACAAGATAAAGCGTTTGGTAAAGCTTGTTGATGCAAATATCTTTGAAAGTGAAGATATATCTGTTTTACGGTATCCGGTGGTTTCTTATGAACAAAGCGGAGATATTATCAAACCTGTTGCACCAGCGAACATGAGCCAGGTTACAAAAGCTTTAGACTGGTTTAGAGAGGTTCAAGATGAGCGTTTAATCAGTGAAAAAAACATTGGCAATGGTTCAAAGATTGTAACGATCTGGGGAATTGAGAGCGATGCAGCGGATCGCAAGTTGATTGAAGAACGTTTTAAAAGTGTTCTGCAGAGGCTTATAAAAAAGAAAGTTCGCCGTTAGGCGAACATTTTGCGTTAACTTCTTTTTCCCTGCGGAGCCGCCCGTCGATGCCTCGCAAAAACCGACCTGTTTGGGCAAAGTCAAGGAGGGGACCCGACCGGCTTGCCGGTTGGGGTGAAGGCCTTTACTTTGTCCAAACAGGTGGTAAATAAAAACACTGACGGGCGGCGTAGCGGGAGAAAGAAGTTACAACAAAGTGTTTAAAACTTTTTCCCTGTGGTGAGCCCTGAGATTTGCATTTTTGGAAATTTAGACTTATGGGCGTAAATTTTGAGCTACTGGCGGTAACCCTTTTGAAAAGTGTTGTTTTTTAATAACTTTTTGTGTTTTTGTGTATTATATGTGATTTTTTAGGGCTTATGCGTTTATTTCAACCTGCTTGCGCGGTGTTTTTTTTGTTTTTGATGTTCTTCTAAAAGCTGATCGGGTTTATTTTTACGTGAATTGGGTTGAAATGAGCGTGAATGGGATTTGTGGTGCATAAGGGTTTTAGGTGGGGAGATGTGGGCGAAAATAACCAAGCTTAGATCGCTAAGAATTCCTTAGCATACGTAAATTTCCGTTTGGTGTCGTGACCCCTATAAAGACACAAATGGAACAAACTCGCTTATTAAGCGACATTTAGTAAAATTTAATTGCTCTTGCTTGTTGTGTGAAGTTTAAATAAAGACGGCTGAAAAGGCTCTTTATTTTTCTCTTCGGTAGAAGGTTCACAGCAGCCATAAACAGCCTCAATTGGTCTTTGAAATAACAGAAATTTTCCAATGAGCACTGGCTTAACAGTCTTAAAATCTTCAAAATTAGATGTTTTGATATTTTCGCGCAACTCCATTAAAAGCCGCCCGAGAATGTTTCTACCCACAAGAAGACCATTTTCTGTGGCCTTGGCACCCCAAAAATCATCTTTTGATGATAATTCAACTATCGACTTAGTGCCTGTAGACAACAGAAGGTTACTGAACTTGAACCAATTCTGGGCTAGTTTTATACGCAAGCACCAGCGCATAACTTTTACTCTTATATTAAGCCAATCAGGCCTAGATTTGTCTTTAAATGGTTTAACAAGCATTTTTGCCGTTATCGGACTGCGCTCGTTAATAATTTGTCGCTGCAGATTAGACATATGAGGAAACCTACAGGCTTGATAAAGTGCTTCTGAAGTGCGAAAATCAACATCATTTATACGTAAAGGGAAGCCAGGCGCCATATTTGACAAGCCGCCAAACTTTTCATTTGTTTTGCAGAAAACAACACAATCATCGCGATTGTATGTGCGAAGTTGTTTTGCCTCAATTACCATAAAAGAAAGGTTTTATCCAACATTGCCTTGTATTTGGCAAAGGATGTTTCACTGTTCGTTTTACGAGGAAATAAAGGAAACCAAGGATCGCCTGCCCATAACGCCAAAGGCGCATTGTTAGGACAATTCCTGAAAGTAACAAATAGTGAACCAAACCCTAAAGTTTCAAGAACTGAATTACCTAATGGGCGTTGATATTCATTTAGGTAAGGACACATTTGCCGAATTTTTACACCTGCTAACAAAAATTCTTGCTCCAGTAATTGCCGACCTTCGTCGCTAGAAAAAACAGCTTTATTACCTGCTTGCCCTGGATACCGCAGACATGGTTTATAAGTCATCCTATCAACATATTCTTTAGAGGCTTGGTCATCAGGGATAACACAAGGGCGCAAAACATCAGAAGAATTTATATAAGTTTTACGATCTTCTAATTCCAAAAGACGCCAAAATCGAATAGTAATACCTTTATTAATAGCAGCTTCGAGTTTTTCAATTTTATCTTTAATATAAAAGTAGCCACCCAAGTGCAATGCAATAGTGATAACGTGAACTGTGGCATTTTGTGGTGCTGTGTGAGTAAGCCACTTATCAAGATCCCGTAAAATTCTATTGCCAGTAAAAAGACCATCATCCAAATAGATAAACTCTTCAAACGAACTTTGCTTGCTACTAGCAGAATGTAAATTACAATTATTATTTATAACTTTGTTTAGCAACAAAACCATTTCTTTTTGGCTGTTACCGTTACTTTGAATGTTTAGAATTGTTGCTCTGTCCCAAAAAGCACATGGGTCTTCACCAACCAGGTCGCTGTTTTTAAAAAGCTCTTCAAGAAATGCTTTTGTTGCCTTCTTAGAAAAATAAGTCTTTTTTAAAGCATGATCCATTTCTTGAAGAATTGGTGTTTGAGCTTCATCCGAAAATTGCTGAATCCATTTTTCGATATGATCAGAATTAACAGTTATTTCATCTTCTCGATAATCGCTAATAGTCTCGGCTATTGAATTAAGTAGTTTGCCTCTCACGATTCACACTCCCTCTGCGCAAGCTCAAAATATAAGAATTTAGATAGAATGAATTAATCTCTTTTGGAAAAAAGGAATAACATTGTCTGGTACATTCTCTTTTATAGCAACACCGGTTAGATCACTGAAAAGAGAAGGACAAATACCCATTTTTTGCGCTATTTTAGTAGGTGAAACACCTATTTTGGCCATCATTTCAATTGCTTTAGGGAATAATTCTGGCTCTTCAGGTTTAATCTTATCATCAAACTTTTCAACGCGAGTCTGACCTGATTTACTTAAAAACACGTTAGCACCACGATATTGCTGAGCATTAAGCAGCCCCAAAGAATGGGCTCTATATATGATAGCTTTGACGCTCACACCCCATCTAATTTTAAAATCGTAAATAAAATTCCAAGGAATATTTTTGCCTAAAAGGTTGGGAAATTCCTTTAAAAAGGCTGCTCTAGGCAACAAAAACGCGCTGGCAAATCTATTTGCTTCAGCTTCTGTAAGATGATCACCAGTTTCTAAACCATCGTGTAAAACAAAGTGCCCAAGTTCATGAGCTAAGTCAAAGCGAAGCCTACAAATGCTTTCCTTGGCGGTGTTGCGAATGATTATTGGATATTTTCTATTGATTGACAAAGCGTCTACTTTTTCTGAAACACCACTAAATTGGGTTATAACAATCCCAAAATTTTCCAATATTCTTATAAAATTTGAGATTGGCGCTAAAAGGCCTAACTTCCATTGCTTTCTACAATTTTCCGCAGCTTCTTCTATGAATTGAGCTGTGTACGGTTCTTCGACATTATCGATTGCAGGAATATTTGAAAGCGGCAAATTCAAAAATTCATGCAAATAAGAGATTAATTCTTCAAAAAGAGTGCTAAACGCAAGAACTCTATCAATTAAAGATGCTGTTGTTGCTCTTCTTTTGCGAAAGTGACACTGTTCAGGTTTCACATCATTAGTCAATGGCTGCGAAAAAAAAGAAGGCTCGACCTGTAATATTTCACAAAAAGCGTTCAAAACATCGACGGCAGGTTGTCTAAGACCTGCCTCTAGTTGATGTATAAACTGCCTGGATGTAGCAACTGAATCGCCAAGTTCTTTCTGAGAAAGACCTTTTAAGGTTCGAGCAAGTCGAAGCTTATTCCCATAAAAAGCATTATTATTCATTTAAAACCTGACCGCTTTGAGATTTTTGTTTAATAGAAACAATTGCCGGTTGAAATTCAACAGGCTGTTCAAGTTCATTGGTTACCAACGTAAGGCTCGAAGATACAAACTCCTCAAGCGGAATTTCCCACTGGCAATGAATTTCATTATTCAAGGTGTAACCAACCAAATACATGGCCTCTGCTGGAACCATAGCAGGCGTATCTACTACAAAGAACCAAACAATGGGTTCTGCTTGACCATAGCCTGGGTAAATATCATCAAAAACAAATTGTCGAGCTTCTTCAGACACAATGAGTTTTCTGGCAGGAAGGAGTTCAGGACAGTTTCTTGTAAATCTTACCGGTGTTTTGCCTATTTTAAATGTAAATCGGCCCGTTTCAGTCAAAATAGAAAGCCAAGAATAAATATTGCTATTTGCAAGATTGATAATCCTCACCCGAGCTCGTTCATAAGCCCTAATCCCTAAACAAAGACGTGTGTCGCCTTGGTCTTCTTCGTGTAAGTCTATAACCTCGCTTCTGACAGTGCAAATCAAATCAGCTATAACTTTTATTTTATCCCGAGTAAGATCTGGATTTATTAACCAAGGCTCTGTGTTCATAAAATCTCCAAAGTATTAGTATTCGATCTAAATTTTATATCAATTTCTTAAATTTGTCAAGCACACCAAGCAAAAAGAAAGCAAACAACAAAAAAGAAACGGGAGGGATTGCGCCATTTCCAACAGCTCCTTTAAAACCGTTCGGTGCACGGTCCCAATGTCCATATGGAGCGGCGACTGAAGGTTGGTGGCTCAAAATAGTTTAAAGGAAATGACAATAAATGACAAACGGTAGAGACCTGGCCGTGGCAGCTGGCATTGCAGCGACCTGCGGGAAGCCCGAAGGGCTTTCCGGGAGACGGCAAGTGTGAAGGCGGCGAAGCTGCCGAACGCTGCCGGCTCGACAGGACGCAGGCCGGAGATTAGCAGCACCCAAAAGATGAAAATTTTACGAGAAAGTTGTAAGAATTGGTTCTGTGGATTTAGCTCCGGTGCCATTTTTCAATAATATTGCTTTTTTTGTTTTTTTGTTACTTAGATTTTTCTATCACTACCGATATTTGAGAACAGTGGTATTTTAGTAAAAGCAGGTTAAATGCTAATTATAAGCTTGTTTTTTTAAAAAACTATTGTAGTTTGAGAACAGTAATATTTTGTATATGCTGACCAGATGTTGATTGTAGGTTTATATAATTGTCACTCTTTTGGTGATAGTTCACACCAAATTGGTGATAGTTGACCCTAAAAAAGTCATAGTTAGCCTAAAAAAATCACTATTCATCAGTGTTACAGGATGCCAAACAAAATAAGCTTAACGGAATTTTTAAATTTTTTAACTGAGGAAAGGCTTATAAAGGAAAGTATTATTAAGATGCCACTTGAGAAAGAGGTTGTCCGTTATGTTAGTGATGGTGCTAGTGCGTTTGAGATTGATCCTTTTTAAATACCAGGCATAAGTTACTCCTTCTGCAATATAGGCCGTGAGTTCTAAAATTTACCTATTCTGTGAATGTTGAAAAGATATAATTTTGCGCAAATCATTTATTGAGTGCCAATCATATTCGAACTCTGAGGATGTTTGATAAGCGGAAATATTTTTAAGAATGGTAGCATGACACTCATTGAGCTTTTTTGCTGAGCCACAAGGACATAGCTTTTCATACACAAACTGTTTATTGGAAAGGATGTGTAAGAAGCTCATAACTACTTTTGGATCGTGAACCTGAAAAAGGCTACAGTATTCCTGTAAGAGACCAAGTGGGCCGTGATCTCTGTCTGGAAAGGGCATTACGCCATTTTCTAACCAGTAAAAAGCTGAATACAAAAAAGGGATAAGAAACTCTTCCACAAAGAAGAGAAGTGTCGGAACTTTTGAGAAACGTATTTTTAAATCGATCGGAGTGCCAAGACAAAAAGATTTATCGTCAGCGTTAACATGCGGAAAACAAGTTATAAGTGAAGATAGATGCTCTTTAACAGTCGGAAGTTTTTTGGGAAAATCTGATGGTATGCTGATTATAACAGGGATTGTCTTTGTTAAAGTTTCATTGTTATAAGTAGCAGTAAATCGCAAAGGGCCAATGATTTTCCATGGACCGGAAGGTTTACCAAAAAGCTCAAGGGCAGGGTAAACTGCCCTGAGCTCATTAGCCTGAATACCAATTTGTGACGGAATAGTAATCAAACATTTACCTCCGCCATGCACGTGGCTGATTCTGAATGGTTCTGTTAGGTGGACAAGTGATTTTCGAATTTTCTGAACCATGAGAGAAAGCTACTCGCTTGCTTGGCATACCCAACGACTCTGCCAAAAAAACTCGACTGCGTTCATCATCTGCAAATTCAAGGAGACTGCCGAAGAATTTCTGGGCTTGTTTAAGCCACTTGAAAAAATGCTCTGCATCAGCAGCAGACCAACGATCAGCAAAATCTTCAAGAGGATTAACAGGGTTTTTTATAGAATAACGATGCCCATCAAAAACAATGAAACGGCCCATCTGGGAAGTAATATTCGAAAGCGCCGCCAACACATCTGATTCGCCTTTATATGCAAGAGCAGAAAGAGTAGTAATGATGATTGATATCGGCTTAAAATCACCATTTTTTTGAAACACTAAGTCTCTATGTCTCTTTAAAAGCTGAACAGCTCTTTGCAATGGTGTTTTAACGCGAAATTCAGGAACCTCATCGATTGAAATGCCCCTGGATTCTGCATACACGGCAATATGCCTAGCCAGCTCAGTTCGTTCTTTAAACCAGGCGGCATACCCCTTGGGATTGCTTTGTGGCCAATCTTGGCTAATTGTGTTGTAGTTTGGCCATTCTTTATCAGTTATCGAGATTGCAAAATCTTCATGGCAAGATTGCATTTGTTTTGCTTCCAGCAACATACGAAAACCAGTAGCATCTGGAATTGAAGGAAGGATATCCATATGAAAATTAGCACCTTCGGCATATTCCACGGCCCAGCAACGCTTACCATTTTTGGGAAGATGATTCATATTGTGAGCTTTGGCATAGCCAATGATTTCCACGCCAATAAGCTCTTTTAAACGCTTCTGCGTTACATGTTTTTTTGAAAGATCTAATTCTATGACTATGTCCAAATCGTAGTCGTCGGCGTTTGAAAGAGGCTTTATAACTGTGCCAAGACATAAAGAGCCCTGAGGATAGACTTTAGGGTTGAAGTCTAGTAAAGATGATTCTTTACGACTCAGCCAATCTCCTATAGATTGATATCTAGCAACGGCTTTATCGAAATAGGATTCTGAAATATCTAAATCAGCTGAAATATTTTCCAGTAATTTGTTTGCATGTTTTTGTTGACTAGAAGAAATTATCATTGTAAACTCCATTTACAGAAAAGAGATGCACTATTGACGCTGTGAAACATTAATAGTGAACGAGCCGATGAGTGAAGTCGGAACTGAATGATTATTTTTTTTGTTTGTTAACGGCCGGGTGTTACGAGCACCTAGGCCTTTTTTATTTGTCGCCTCCTTCCCAGATAATAATTTTCCGGCTACTATCATCCGGAGGAAGACGACGTCCTATAAGAAACATTCTTTCTAAGAGCAGAGCGGCATGCTCTGCTCTTAAAACATTTTTTAAAACAAGTTCTTCCAATAGCCAAAGAGTTCCTTTACAGTGAACTTTTTCAATTTGAGCTGCTTTTCGGAGCCTTCTATCACCTGAAAGCAAAACAGCCGTTTTCATTTTGCAAACCAACAAAAGTGCAGCATCATAAATTGTAATGCCATACTTAACAGCAGTTTGTTGCATATTTTCTAATACAAAGTCAGGTGTTTCCTGTATAACTATGCCAAAGCTTCTGATTTCATCCTGATTAGGAGTTTCCAAATCAGCTGCCATAATATCGATTGTGACAATTCTAAGTGGAAGCTTTAATAGTGCTGGGAGCGTATTTACTAGGTAAAAATCGAGTAGAGTTGTTGAATCAATATAGTAGCTTAAATGATTTTCAGGCATTTTGGTTCAATCGCTCCTCATGAAACGTTATAAGACTTTGACCTAATAATTCAGCAGCCTTCGTTTCAGAAATGATTGATTCCGCGTATGCACGCAAAACTAACTGTTTTAATCTACTCGGTTTTAATTCCTGAGGATAAGGAGTTCCCGGTTCTATAACAGACCAGTTACGTTGCCTTAAAATCGTATAAAATTTTTGTGTTAAAGCAGGAGAAATAATGCCTAAATCTTTTGCGCGATATACCCAGGCAGACATACTTAAACCATATTTGTGTTTAAGCAAATGTAATTCTTCCAAATTTAACCGACTTCTAACTTCTCCGAGTTCCTTTTTTACAACAACTTCTGGAACAAGAAAAGCTCCTGCAAATCGCATTGCTGGTTTTTCTCGCTGGCGTTTGTTCCCATCTTCTGGAGTTTTTAAAACCAAATGCCCCAACTCGTGGGCTAAATTAAAACGAAGACGGTCACCAGGAAGATCTTCATTTGCCACAATACCTGGTCTATCACCAACCCAAAAAGTACAAGCATCAAAAGAATTTGCTGCTTTTATAAGATAAACTCGGATTCCATTTTCTTCAAGTAGTGCAACCATGCTTTCAATAGGCGCAAGGCCAAGCTTCCATTTTTCTCGTAGTTTTATGGCTTCCGTCTCAACCTCAGCTTCTTCGAAAATTTCAACTATATCTTTCTGAGAAATTGCTGTCTTGTTGGTTAAAGGGAAAAGAGCTTCAACCTGTTGATAACGTTCCAACCATTCTCTAATGGTTGCCATAATTGTGTTTTGTTCTTTTACATTAAGGGCATTCTTTTTTCGGAATTCTAAAGCAGTCAGAGCAGGTAATGCCGTCTGGCGGAAAAAATATTCGACTTTAACCTTTAACGCTCGCGCTAATTCTATAAGAACTGGAGATTTCGGCATAATCTCCCCTCGTTCGTAGTTCGAAAGCGTTTGCGCAGTTACCCCTATCTCGCTTGCTAAATCACGAAGAGAAAGCCCAAGATTAGCACGAGCTCCTTTTAGTCGTTCTCCAAATAGTTTTTTGCTATCCATGGTGCCCCTCCTTTTTTACAAAAATAACATTTTCTAGTGGTTTTGTCAAATTTTTTGACAAAACCACTAGTTTTTATCAACTTGTAAATTTCTATTAAAAATCATATAACATCACTTATCTAAAACCATTGTAGGCACTCGCTTTTGATCAACAATTTCATATATAGTCAGATTTGGATTAACATCAAAATTAATTGCTCTTCCTATTGTAACGGCTACAGATACTGGAACAGCAAGAAATAAATGTAATCGCTGAATTTGTTTATTAGTTTGTTCTAAATGTCCCAGAAATTTGCGAAAAAGATCATCAAAATTTTTCAATGAAGCTTGATTTCTTATCGTATCCACATAGGGAGACACTCCCACAGGGTCAATTGAAAAGACAGAAAAGTTAGAAAGCTCTGATGGAATTTCATCCAGATTGATAGTACCACTAACATTAACAATCAAAACTGCTTCTGTTGATGTTTTGACTTCTTTTTTTGATGAAAATTGAAAATCAATTGCAGGTGTAGTGTTGTCCCACACCCAATTTTCTGTTTGTCGATGCCGCTGGTAAACCGAAACAGACACCGTATCATCAAGAACTTTGCCCAAAAAAACTAACAATGGAACTCTTGCAAAAGCAAAGACACTGATGTGCTTAATTGTAGACTTGCGAACAGCTTCATAAAAAATTTTTATTTCTTCGGAAATCATTTCTTTTGCTGCCGCATAATAAGTTTCAGAACCTTCGTTAGCAAGACTTTGGCAGTCTATTTCAATACCATCTTTTGTTGGAGAAATAGGATAAAAGGGGATCCTATATTCACTCGCAACAGTAGCTTTTGCGGCCTCACTACGGTCTATAGATACAACACTGCCGCGAACTTTAGCAAGAAATCTAATGACAGCAGTTTCTCTGTTTTCATCCAGATTGGTAAGATGACGAATTCTTGCTTCGTGGCGTTTTTTCATCTGAGTAAGTTCTTTTACCGTAAATAAAGAAAGCAAAGTCTTCTTATCAATAATTTTATGATCCTCCCGGCATAAAAGCACTAAATTTTCGGGGTTGTCGCGCTCAGATTCCGACAAGGGGGCATCACCACGAGGGGAACCTGGTTCTGTTGATCTGCCGACAATATGGGCGTTTTCGCCAATAGAAACGACTTCACCAAAATTTTCATTCAATAAATAACGATTACAAATAGCACAACGACCGCCAGATTTAATCCAAACAATTGTTTTTGAATCCATTACTACCTCTTAGTTTTAAACGATAATGATTGTTACAAAAAGCCTTTAATTTTAGTGGTATATGCTGACTCAAAACCCTAATAAGTTTGCATTTGTAATTTCTAGAATAGATGGGTTTACAACCAATGTAGCAATGATACAAACACCAGAATTTGAGCTGCTAATTTTACTTCATTGATTATACAAGAAATAACGTGCACTCGGAAGCCATTATAAAATTAACTTGGGAGGCCCCTGGGGGCCGGTGGGGGGCGCGCCGTTATATGGTTATATTTTTTTATAGCAGCCGCTTTGCGGCGGTGTAATAAATTGAAAGTTCGCTGGTAAGTTTGCATAATGTTTCGTTATGTAAAGCCGGACCTGCCGGGCTCCCGGCAGGC
>Ga0265293_10011912_pt1 | contig 11678 bp, 16 predicted proteins | sample Munlanlewell138R_FD_192505 | JGI IMG/M metagenome (GOLD analysis project Ga0265293, IMG submission 192505) | Leachate microbial communities from a municipal landfill in Southern Ontario, Canada - Leachate well 138R | ecosystem: Engineered > Solid waste > Landfill > Unclassified | place: Canada... | reverse complement strand
TACAGCTCTTGTAGATGCAAAAAAGATAGAAGTCAAAGATAGTGGCATCTATCTTTGCTAATAGTTGCCAAGTTATAAGAAAAGTATCAAGCCAAATTAACTATAATCACCCAAATTACTAAAAGGAATCTCTTTTATGTCTTACTTAGAATCACATCCTGACGAAAATGGCTATTTTGGTCGTTTTGGTGGTGCCTATATTCCACCTGTTTTAGAACAACCATTTGCCGAGATTACAAAAGCCTACGGTGAACTCAAAAACTCACCTAAATTTTTAGAAGATTTAAAATATGTTAGAAAGCACTATCAAGGTCGCCCTACTCCTATCTCTTATGCTAAAAACCTCACAGAGCATTGTGATGGTGCAAAGATCTACCTAAAAAGAGAAGATCTAAACCACACAGGAGCGCACAAACTAAACCACTGTATGGCGGAAGTTATCCTTGCAAAGCATCTAGGAAAAACAAAAGTTATAGCTGAGACTGGAGCTGGCCAGCACGGCGTTGCACTTGCAACTGCCGCTGCATACTTTGGTCTAGAGTGTGAGATTCACATGGGCGAAGTGGACATCGCAAAAGAGCATCCAAATGTTATTCGCATGAAGATACTTGGTGCAAAAGTTATCCCTGTCTCACATGGTCTTAAAACTCTAAAAGAGGCAGTTGATAGTGCCTTTGATAGCTATATAGCTCAAGTCGATAGCTCTATCTACTGCATAGGTTCTGTTGTTGGACCTCACCCTTTTCCACTGATGGTAAGAGATTTTCAATCAGTTGTTGGATATGAGGCAAAAGAGCAGTTTTTTGAGCATGAAGAGTCTCTCCCAGATGCAATAGTTGCTTGTGTTGGTGGTGGAAGTAACTCTATGGGAATCTTCTCTGCATTTATAGATGATAAAGGGGTAGCTCTTTATGGGGTTGAACCTATGGGAAGAGGCGAAAAACTAGGCGACCATGCTGCATCTCTGACTTATGGCGAAGAGGGAGTTATGCATGGCTTTAACTCTATTATGCTAAAAGATGATAAGGGTGAGCCAGCTCCTGTTTACTCCATAGGTTCTGGGATTGATTATCCATCTGTTGGGCCTGAGCATGCTCACCTTATGAGCATAGGTAGAACAACTGTCGGACTTTGCAATGATAAAGAAGCAGTAGAAGCATTTTATACTCTCTCTCAACTCGAGGGAATCATCCCAGCGTTAGAGTCCGCTCACGCTGTGGCATATGCTATGAAGCTTGCAAAAACTCTAGGCAAGGATAAAACTATACTTGTAAACCTAAGCGGTAGAGGCGATAAAGATATAGATTTTGTGATTGAAAACTATCCTATACTAAACGCTAAGTTTTAGGCTCTTTTGTTTTTGCATAAAGAAGTAAAACGACTCCACTAAAAACTATGGCTGCTGTTACAAACAAAGCAGCCTTATAATCTCCAAAACTCTCAACAAGTGCCACACTGTAAAGCGGCGCACTCACCTGCCCGATGCCATAAACCGCTGTCATTGCACCCATTAAAACTACAGGATTTTTAGGAGAGAGCTTTCCACCTAGATGCATAAAAAGAGCAACTAACCCTATAAATGTGCTTCCATAAAGTGCTCCACTAAAGAGGACAAGATAGATATTTGAGCTTAGCGCTGGGATAAGGATGCCCACAACTTGAAGGCTCATTGCAACTATGATGATATTTAAACTCCCATAGCTATGAGCTAGTCGCATCCAGATGATAGAAGATGGGATTCCTGCTATTCCAACTACAAGCCATGCTAAACTTCCATAACCCTCTAAGCCTTTGAGTGAGTTTATGATATCAGGTAGAAATGTTCCCTGAACCACAAAACCAACTCCCTCGGTAAAGTAAGCCAAGATAAGCAAAATCACAAAAGGTGAAAAAGTAGAGAGAGTTAACTTATGCTTTGGTGCATCTTGCTTAACTAGCTTATCAAAAGAGAGGATATACCAAGAGTAAAAAGATGCAATAAAGGCAGAGATGCCAAGAACCAACCAAGCAGTAGCAAAGTTTGCATCTTTTAAGACAAACTGACTTATAAGGTCGCTCAAAACTATAGCAAACCCAATCCCGCTAAAATGAATCCCCATAGCTTTTGTTTTATCTTCGTAATTTAGCTTTACCATAACGATAGCACCACCAACAATGAGCACCATTGCCGAGCCAAATCCTGCTACAACTCTAGAGATTATCCAAGCTAACTCACTTGTGCTTGTTGCTAAGATGAGCGTTGTGGCTACACTTAGGATAAGACCAAGTCTAAAGTACCTCACTTTTGCGTTTATATCTTTTATAAAGATGCTAAATATCGCTCCGCCTAAGTAACCACTAAAATTGAGTGAGGCCAAAATCCCAGCATCTGTGATGGATAAAAACCCATCAAGCATAGCTGGAAGCAGAGATGTAAAGGCAAATCTAGCAACTCCAACACCTATAAAGATAGATATAATACCAGCTAAGATAATGCTATAGTTGTTGTTTTTATCTAGCAAGAAAATCTCTCTTTTAGCATACAGCCAACTCCATAAGGTTTCTTAGAATAAAAGTCTTTTGAGTGATTAACTATAAGAGCGTGATACTCTTGAAAGGCTATCACTCTTTGTTTCTCATCTTTTATAAACTCTTCTAAGCTCTTTTGCATTAGCTCTTTCATCTCTTTGTATTTTGCTCTCTCATCTATGAGTCCTAACTCTAGGAGGACTCTTTTGGTGTAAGCATCTATCTCAAATTCGCTCTGGTTATATCCGTACAAAAGTATAGAATCAGCGCTCTCCTCGCCTATTCCTAAAACGCTTAAAAGCTCATCTCTTGATGGAACCCTTCCATTTAAACTTTCATAAAAAGAGATAAATTCTAAGATATATCTAGCCTTTTGATTAAAGTAGCCTGATGGCTTGATGGCGAGTTTTAAGCTCTCTATATCTAGCTTTTTTATAGATGTGGGGTTTAGTGCATCAAGATTTTTTAGGTTTTGCAGTGACTTTACAACTGATTTAAAAGTTGTGTTTTGAGTAAGAATAGTGCCAAGTGCAACCTCAAAAATCTCGTCACTTGTTTTGTTAAATCTATAATTACCCTTATCGTAACCACTCTCAAGAAAAGGCCACCATCCTTGTGGACCATAAGTCTTATATAGAAGTTTATACATCTCATAAATCTTTAACTCTTTACTCAAAACAGACCCCATAGATAGATTTGTAAAAATTATACCAAACACTAAGGCAAAATATAGGATAATTGTCAAAATTGTGGAGGCGTTTCTTGTGGTTTTAAAGTTTATAGAGAGCATTGGCGATAGAACGATAGGGATAATGGCTTCCATCTATGAAGCACTGAAATTTACCTTTATCTGCATAGCTCATATGCTCCAGCCATCAAGTTATAACCCAGCTATGCGAATGGTTTTAACAAAGCAAATCTACTTCACAACAGTTCAAATCATCCCTCTTTTTACTACTATGGCTGTTCTATTTGGCTCTGTTATCATTGGAGTTGTAATCGTCCTCGCTAGCGAATATGGTTTGCAAGACCAAATAGGTTCAATCATCATTACCTTTGTTTTAGATGAATTTTCGCCCTTTTTCACAGCTCTTCTAATCTCACTTCGCTCATCAACAGCAGTAAACACTGAAATAGCAGTTATGAATGTAAACAATGAACTAAACACTCTAAAAAGATATAAGATAGACCTTATTGACTATCTATTTTTACCAAGAATCATAAGTGGGATGATAAGTGTTGTCTCGCTCTCTATTTTATTTGCCTTTATCATGCTTTGTAGCGGCTATATCTTTACCCTTTTTTATATGAATATGGATTTTCATACCTATAAATATTTGCTCATTAGTGCCATTGAACTAAAAGATTTGCTTATTATGTTAATGAAAAGCTTAGCTTTTGGTTTTGTTATCATGCTCATCCCTATATATAGCGGACTTAAAACTACAAATGCTTATACTGCCATTCCTATCTCTGTACTAAATGGTATGGTTAAGCTCTTTGTAGCTATTTTTTTTATCGAGGTGTTATCATTACTACTTCAATCACTATAAAACTCTTTAAGCACTATCATGAAATATCTCAGTTTTTAGAAAAGGAGGATAACTTCGCTTTGATATCTAAAAAAACTCCTCTTATCTCAAATCTAAATATGCTTGAGAATATCGCTCTTATAAAAGAAGTTCATGAACATCTTCCAACAAAAAGTGCACAAGCTGAGGCTAGAGAAGCTTTAGCAAAAATAGAGTTAGAGAAAATATCCCTATTTAGAGTAAATATGTGTGATGCTTATGAAATCTTTTGCGTTTCTCTCATCCGTGCTATGATGAGTAATGATAAAAGGCTTATAATTATCTCACCATTAAATTTACTAGATAGTTTATCTAGCATAGATGATTTAGTTGATATCATTAACAAGCTACAAATGAACAAAGATATACTTATCTTAGATACGCTCTCAAATGAAACACACTATAAGGAGGCCTCATGCAATATAGTAAAATGAAAGTAGCAGTAGGTATTTTCATCATCTCTTTCTTAATTACTATCTTTACATTTTTGTATCTTGTTTTAGAGAATAAAGGGACGTTCAACAAGAGATATAACTATCATTTTACAACTGATAGTGCTGCTTTTTTTAGTGTTGGCATGCCTTTAAAATTTTCAGGTTTTAATGTCGGAGTGATTGACAATATATCTTTAAATGATGATGGGTCAGTTTTGATGACATTTTCAGTTGATGAAAAAAATCGCAGATGGATAACAAAAGGGACTGTTCTTATGACGGTCAAACCTCTTATTGGCTCAACTCAAATAGAAGTTTATACTGTCATAGATAATGAAATATTAGAAGAAAACACTGAACTTGTAATGCTTCAAAGTAACGATATAAATGACATGATAACAAAGCTTGAGCCAGCTGTTGATAAGATTTTAAATATTATAAATAATATAGACTCCATCATGTCAAACTTAACAAAAGACGACTCACCTCTAAATGAGACTTTTAAAAATATCAGAGATTTTAGTGCCAAACTCTCAAACAATGATTCACTTTTAAGTAGTCTTACTGGAGATAAGGAATCTACACAAAGCGTCATAAAAGCACTAATGAAGACAAACCAAATTATGGATGAATTGCACATAATTTCTAAAAATATCTCTAAAACCACTTCAACATTAGATGATGATATTATGACTCCAGCCTCTTCCCTTATAAAAGAGTTAGATTCCATCATGAAGGATGTTAAACAAAAATTAGATGCACTTGATGGAACTGTCAAGGCTGTTGGAAGTTATGATAAAGAGCTTATAGAACTAAAAGAACAAATCTCTGTAAGCCTACAAAAAACTAACCAAATAATGGACAAAGTAGATGCTTTTTTGCAAGATGATTCCAAGTCAGAAGTGAGTTTACCATGATAAAAACAGTATCGCTTTTTTTTACACTTCTACTCTTTAGTGCATGCTCATTTAAGTCACCTCCAAATGATTGGCAATACAAAAGTGTTGCTGCATTTGAGTCATACACAAAAAACTTTCTAAGTGCAAACGATGCAATGGCAAAAAATGATCTAAGTAGAGCTATAAATCACGCTAAACAAGGCGCTGATTTAAAAATACTAGCCAATATCCACTTAGCAAAGTGTGCCCTAAACATAAGCGTAGGTATTAAAGATGAGTGTTTTGAGTATCAAGATATCTCAGATATACAAAATGAAAAAACGACCGATGCATATTTTAAATTTATACAACATAAAAATGATTATGATATTAACTCGCTTGAATCTCAATATAAGAACTTCGCAGCAAAACTCAAAGTTAAAGACTACGATGGAGCTAACGAGGCTATATTGGATATATCAAAACCTACATCAAAGTTACTAGCTGCTGCCCTTATGAGGGGTAAGATATCAACAAAAATCAGGGATGAAATGATAGAAGTCGCTTCTTTTAATGGCTATAAAAAAAGTGTTCTCTTTTGGTTAAACGAAAAATTGATTTATACAAAAGATATAAATGAGAGAGAAAATATAATAAAAAAAATAGAATTTTTAAAATAGAAGTTGTACTAACCCAAACAGGAGGGAAGGGTTAGTAGAAGTAGTCTTATGGTCAAGTTAAGACTATACATAAAGAATCGTAAAAATATTATACATGCTTATAGTTACTAAAGTGTTAATAAATGATTTTGAGTATAAAACTTAATATAAAAAATAGCTCAAGAGGTTAACAAATTCTTATCTCTTTTTAGATAATATTACTCAGATTAAAAAAGGCTTATTATGAAAGAGAAATTTTCACAAGATTATCCAAGATTTAAAACAAAGATTGCTAACTTTGTTTTAACTCAAAACTTTACAGATAGATGTAAAGAATATGAAGAATATTTTGAGCAGATGTCATCTATATCGCCTGATGATATGAAAGAATATGTACAAAAATCGCCCACTTTTTTAAAGGCTAGAAATAAGAGCTTATCTATGATGGAAAATATTGTAGATATTCACCGTAAGCTTAAAGAGCTATTTGAGCTAAACGAGGATGAACTTGGGTTAAAATACAGCTATAATCTTCTTGAAGTTGATAAAGAGATAGCAAAGCTACTGCAAGAAGCAGCTTTCTTACTTAAAGAGTTTGAAAAAGTCTCACAAATTGGTCGTGATGCTATTAAAAAAGCAGACGATCCATTTTTATCACAAGTACATCAATAAGGATATATACATGACTATATGTAATTCACTAGAAGAAGTAAGAACAAACATTGACATAATAGACGACAAACTCGTTGAGCTCATCTCACAAAGAAGCCACTTAGTTCGTCAAGCTGCAAAGTTTAAAAACTCTGTAGAAGAGGTTAAAGCTGATGAGCGTATAGAATTTATTATGCAAAAAGTTCGTCATAAAGCTATTTCGCTAGGTGTGTCTCCAAACCTAATTTCAGAACTTTTTACTATCATGATACATGAGATGGTTGAAACTGAAATCTCAGAGTTTAGAAACGCTCAATCATTCTAGGCTAATGATGAAGTATTTATTATTACTAAATTTATGTCTTTTTAGTCTCTTTGCATCTGATGCTTTTATAAGTCCATCGCAGCTAAAAGCAGCGCTAAATGATAAAAATCTTATCCTACTAGATGTATCTGAAAAAGAACTCTACTACACTAGCCATATTCGAGGCGCTATTTATGCTGATGTAAATTTATTTATAGACAAAAGTGTTCCCAACCCGACACTAGCATCTCAAGAGAATATACAAAAAGCTTTAAGGAAGCTTGGCATAAATAATGACTCTAGGGTTGTTGTATATTCTCACAACTCCGAGACTGCTATATTTGATTCTAGCTATTTGGCATTTGTACTTCTGTACAGCGGGCTTGAAAATGTTAGTATCTTAGATGGTGGCTATATGGCATGGGTTTTTGAAAATGATCTTCTTGTATCCTCTATGACTCCACATATTAAAGGCGGAACTATCTCTATAGAGCCAAAACAAAACCTTATCGCAACAACAAAAGATTTGCATAAACCTAATGCAAAGATATTAGACGCAAGATCTTATGATGATTACTATGGAGTTAGTCGCTCAAATGGGGTTTTAGAAGTTGGGCATATTAAAGGAGCAAAAAGTAGTTATACAGCCACTAAATTTCTACAAGACAATACTCTAAGAAATAAAAATGATTTAGATGAGATTTATATAGCTGGTCACGAGTTAGATAGTGATGACGAAATAATCATTTATTCTAATGATGCAAAGAGTGCTAGTATGGAGTTTTTTATAGTTTATCAACATATGGGATTTAAAAATACAAAGCTTTATGAAGCTTCTCTTTTAGAGTGGTCAAATAGCAAAAACCTACCAATGACTAAGTTTAAGTGGGAGTAAAAGAGGCATAACCTCTTTTTACTTGTAACGATAAGTAATACGACCCTTATCAAGAGAGTATGGAGTTAGTTCTAACTTTACCTTATCACCTGGAAGAATCTTTATATAGTGCATACGCATCTTACCTGCAATATGACATAAAATGATATGTCCATTTTCTAATTCAACACGGAAAGTTGCATTCGGTAATGCTTCAATAATCTTGCCGTCAACTTCTATAACATCAGCTTTAGCCATTTATAAGTCCTTTTTAACTCTTAAGCAAGAGATAATATCTCAGCCTTACCGTTGATTACTGCAACAGTATGCTCATAGTGTGAACCGCGTAAATTATCGGTACTAACAACATCCCATTTATTTTCTAAAATAATTGGTTGTGACTCTTTTTGACAGATCATAGGCTCGATACAAAAAACCATTCCGTTTTTTATCTTCGGACCTGATTTTGCATTTTTTCCATCTAAGTAGTTTGGAATTTCTGGTTCTTCATGTGGTTTTCTTCCTATACCATGGCCACAAAAACTATGTAGTGGTACAAAGCCACGAGAGTGGATAAATTTTTCTATCAAAAATGAGAGCTCTTTAAATCTTAAACCCTCTTTTATCTCATCAATTGCAAAATAAAGTGCATCTTTTGCACATGCTATTAACTCTTCATCCCTCATTTGGATTTTACCAACACCAACAGTGATTGCAGCATCACCAAACCAGCCATCAAGTTCAGTACCAATATCGTAACCAATAATATCGCCCTCTTGGAGCTTATAATCAGTTGGAATACCATGGATAATAACTTCATTGAGTGATGTACAAACAGCGTTGGGGAAGCCATAGAGACCTTTAAAAGATGGTTTAGCACCATGAGAGCGGATAAAATCCTCAGCCATAGCATCTAATTCTTTTAAGGTCATTCCAGCCTTTGTGTTTTGAGCAAGAAGCTCCAATGAACCACCAACAATTTTGTTAGCAGCACGGAGCTTCTCTATTTCTGCAGATTTTCTAAGCGCTATCGCCATTATTTATAAACCAACAGCACTTAGTGTCTCATATTTACTCATGTAAATTTGAGCCTCAATCTTTCTCATAGTATCAAGCGCAACTTGAACAACGATTAGAACTGCAGTTCCACCAAAAAAGAATGGAACTCCCATCCCTTTAATTATCATAAACGGAAGAGTTGCAACAAGTCCAAGATAAAGAGCACCTGTAAAAGTTAATCTACTAGCAGTCTCATTTAAAAACTCTCTTGTAGCTTCACCTGTTCTGATACCAGGGATAAATCCACCCTGTCTCTTTAGGTTGTCTGAGATGTCTTTAGCACTAAATGTAATCGATGCATAAAAGAATGCAAAGAAAACTACAAACAAAAATGTTAAAAAGTTAAAGAAGTAACTATTTGGATTTAACAAGTCAGCGATTCCCTGTATAGTAGAGTCTGTGCTGCTTTGTAAAATTGTCATTGGAAACATCAATATCGCTGATGCAAAGATAACTGGAATAACACCAGCTAAGTTTACTTTGATAGGGATGTAGTTCATTACTCTTTTATTTTGATTTTGCATCATAACTTTTTTAGCATATGTAACAGGTACACGGCGCTCACCTAGCTCTACATAGATAATGATGGCAACTGTAGCCATTATAAGCGCTAAAATTGCAATAACTGTTAGAAAGCTCATAGCTCCAGTATTTACCATAGTTATAGTTTGACCGATAGCACTTGGAATCGCTGAGACGATACCAGCAAAGATTATAAGTGAAATACCATTACCTATACCACTTTGAGTTATTTGTTCACCAATCCACATAAGTAACATAGTACCTGCTAGCATTGAAACAGCAGACATAATTATAAATGTATTTTGATTCTCAATTAAAATCGCACTATTGCCATTTGGCCCAGTTAAACTTTGAAGTCCAACACTAATACCAATAGCTTGAATAATAGTAATAGCAATAGTCGCATAACGAATAATTTGCATATACTTAACCATTCCATCTCTCTCTTTTTTCATTTGACCTAAAGGAGCAAAAGTAGCAGCTAAAAGTTCCATGATAATTGAAGCGGTGATGTAAGGCATGATTCCAAGAGCGATAATAGACATTCTCTCAACAGCATTTCCACTAAACATATTAAATAGTCCTAGTGCATCCGCTTGATGTGAATCGAAAAATGAGGCAATAACAGCAGTATCAACGCCAGGTACTGGCACGTAAGCCAGTAGGCGATAGATAAATAAAAACCCGATAGTAATAAGTATCTTATTTACTAGATTTTTATTCACGACTATTTACCTGTAGTAGTAACACTGTCGTCTTTGATTTTTGATGCTAAATCTTTAGCAGTCGCACCAACAAGTTTAACTTTGCTAACACTTGCAGCAATTTTGTGAACACCACGGATAGACTCCATAGTAATCTCAGCCAACTCTGCAACTGCTTTGATTTTCTCTACATTAATAACATAAGGTTTTACGTTATTAGTACTAAATCCAATTTTAGGAAGTCTTTTTGCAAGTTGCATTTGACCACCCTCAAAGTTTCTCTTTCTTTTGTTACCTGAACGAGATTTTTGACCTTTTTGACCACGAGCTGCAGTCTTTCCAGTTCCAGAACCTTGTCCACGACCAACTCTTTTACGATTCTTTGTAGAACCTTCAGCTGGTGTTAAATTTTCAATACTCATTCTCTATCCTTTAATACGAGTTAATGCTTCAACTGTAGCACGAACCACTGTGTTTGGATTGTTTGAGCCTATTGATTTAGTAAGCATGTCTTGAAAACCTGCAAGTTCAAGAACAGGACGAACTGCTCCACCTGCGATAACACCTGTACCTTCAGATGCTGGCTTTAAAAGAACACGACTTGCATTATATTTATGCTCAATATCATGTGCAATAGTTGTACCTTTGATGCTTACAGTAGTTAGGTTTTTAAAAGCGTTATCAACTGCTTTTCTGATAGCATCAGGAACCTCTTTTGCTTTACCAGAACCATAGCCAACTGTACCATTTCTATTACCAACTACGATAAGTGCAGTAAAACGAAATCTTCTACCACCCTTTACAACTTTAGTAACACGACCAATATTTACAATTGCTTCTTCAAATTCTTCTCTATTGATTTCCATTATTGCCCCTAGAACTTTATTTCGTTTGCACGAAGTGCATCACCAAACGCAGCTATTACACCATGATATTGGTAACCATTACGATCAAAAACAATCTCAGAGATATTAGCAGATTTAAGTTTAGCAGCAAATGCTTCACCTAGAGCTGTAGCACCCTCTTTGTTTGACTTGTGACCACTCTCTTTTGAATTCAGTGCACAAATAGTTGTAGCACTAACATCATCAATAGCCTGTACACTCACATAACGATTTGAACGAAACACAGAAACACGAGGAAGTGTAGCACTACCAGATATTTTTGCACGAATACGACGCTTTCGTTTTATACGATTAGCAATTTTGCTTTTTAATACTTTAGCATTCATCTATACTCCTCCCTTATTTCTTAGAAGTCTTACCGGCTTTACGCACGATATGTTCTTGCTTGTATTTTACACCTTTACCTTTGTAAGGCTCTGGTGGTCTAAATGCTCTAACTTCTGCAGCAGCTTGACCAAGCGCTTGCTTGTCATGACCCTTAAGAGTTATTAGATTTTTCTCTACTGTAGCTTCGATACCTTCTGGAAGTTCAAAGTTAATATCGTGTGAGAATCCTAGTTGAAGGTTTAGTACTCTGCCATTTACTGCAGCACGGTAACCAACACCATT
>Ga0265293_10011911_pt1 | contig 11679 bp, 10 predicted proteins | sample Munlanlewell138R_FD_192505 | JGI IMG/M metagenome (GOLD analysis project Ga0265293, IMG submission 192505) | Leachate microbial communities from a municipal landfill in Southern Ontario, Canada - Leachate well 138R | ecosystem: Engineered > Solid waste > Landfill > Unclassified | place: Canada... | reverse complement strand
TCCCCAACGCTTCATACACGCAACCGTTGTTCTATTAATGCTTTATCTAACATAGTCTTAATTTCATTAGTGTTTCACTTAACTTCGTTTTCATTAAAAGACAACGGGTAACCCGTAGTTCTATATAGATCTTCGAGCTACCCGTCAAAAGTTGAAGTAAATTTAGATTTTTCCTACCAGGTCGATGCTCGGTTTCAGTGTTTCTTCTCCTTCTTGCCAGTTAGCTGGACACACTTCTCCGTCGTGAGTAGCCACGAATTGTGCGGCCTTCACTTTTCTCACCAGTTCTTCTGCATTTCTTCCGATACCGTTATCGTGAATTTCTGCAATCTTTACTTTTCCTTCCGGGTTCACCACGAAAGTTCCTCTATAGGCAACTCCTTCGTCTTCCACCATTACTCCAAATGCACGAGTAAGGTGACCTGTTGGGTCTGCCAGCATCGGGTATTTAATTTTACGTATGCTTTCCGATGCATCATGCCATGCTTTATGTGTAAAGTGCTTGTCGGTGCTTACTGAATAAACTTCCACGCCCATTTTTTGCAGTTCGTCATATTTTTCTGCTACGTCTACCAGTTCGGTAGGGCAAACGAAGGTAAAGTCGGCCGGATAAAAGAAGAAAATGGCCCATTTTCCTAGTACGTCGTTATGTGATACGGTTTTGAAATTACCGTTATGATAAGCTTCAACTTTAAACTCTGTCAGTTGTGAATTGATAATTGGTGTCATAATTTTTTCTTTTAATATTTCTATAATGTATGTTTGTATGATCTTTTAAAATTTGTTCTGCAAAGTTTTAATCACCATCTTTTTTGCGCGCTTATTGAATTCTTTTCGATACTGAATCCTTTTGCAGAATACGTTTTCTTGATTTTTGTAATACAAAGGTACGAAAGATTTCATTTATAGAAATATTTCTTCAATTGATATTTCCTATGACTTATTGAAGTAATCGTGAAAAAGGTATGTGAATTGCTTTCTGTCTAAAAATATTTGCAAATTGGCTTCAATTTTGATATCTTAGGGGGTAAGTAGCAACTAGAAATAGTTGATTTTCAGTTAGAACAAATATTAGTTGTGACTGGCAACCTATCAGTTGTGAATTGCTTTCAGTTCCTTGTTTTTTAAGGATCAATAATAATAACGGGGGGTAGACTATCATCTACATCCCCGTTGTTGTTTGTTTCCATATCCAATATCTTTAGGATTAGGAACAACGAATGGCACCTGAAGAAGAGATAATTAATTACTGGAAACAGGAATGTCAGAATTTTCCATATTAGGTTTTTTGGATGCATTAGAAACGATAATTACCGCATTTTGCAGCTGATCGTCACCCTTTTTGAATATTAGCTCGTCTAAATCTAACTCAAGTGCTAAACGTTCTTTCTCTTCCGAATCCACACATTCCTCAGCCATCCTTTTAACAAACACTCGTGTTTGCACGGGGTGCGATTCCATAATTTTTCCATCCCAAATGATCTCGAACTGGTTATTAGTGCAACCTGCAGGAAATACAACATTCACCTGCATGATATTCCCCGTCCGTTTGACACTCTCAATTTCAAAAGAATGGGAATATGATTCGGAACGATTTTTCTGAGCGTTTAAGTACACTCCCGTATTTTTATGGAAAGTGTAATTTTCATTCTCAACCGTGTAAGGTGCAGGATCTACTATCTCCGAATCGCTTTTTTCGCACGAACCTATTCCAAACAGGAGGGTCGCAATCAATACATAAAAATAAAAGTCCTTCATTATTTATTGTTTTAGAGGTTAAGGGGTACTTGTATTACTCATTCAAAGTAAAGCGCAACCCCATATTAATATTGAAATTCAACGGTTTTTCCTTGTAAATTGTTTCCACGTGGCTGTTGTTATTAAAATGATACGCAACACCCGGCTCAACGTATACTCCGATATTCTTATACAGTTGGTATTGAATACCCACTGTAGAATTCACAGACCATTGCAAGGGCTTTACGGAAATTTTCTTACTGGTCTGTGCCTCAATCTGATTGTCGATAACGTAATCTGTTGACAATTTACCCGAAACATTCTTTTCTACCATCCCACCCCCCGATATGTACGTTAACACCTTGTCGTTTTGCCAAATGGCATAATTCACGCTTAAGGGAAGGCCCACGTAATGGAGCGTTTGATGGCTTTTGTAATAATGGTTGTCGGCTCCCGATTGCAACTTAGATGAAAGAATACTGTGAACCAGACCACTTGTCAGACTCCATCGTTCATCAAGATTGTATTTAAACGTAACGCCAATTGTTATCGGCTGATGATGTTCTACATTCGTGTACACATGTTGATATTCATTCAATATAGAAGTCCCTTCGGGCAATTCCGATCGAATGGCTGAAATCACGTACTCTTCTTCTACCGAGGGAAACTCATACGTATTGAAACTGCCGTAACCTCCGTGATTACTTGCCGCACCCAATGAAATATTTGATGCATAAACGCCTGTTTGCCATTTAGCAGGTTTGCTTTGGCTATTTTGTGCAGTTAATTGAACAATCGTCTCAGTTCTTTTCTCCACATCGGTCTCAGGCTTATCGTTACTTACCGAATCCTTCTTTAGTACTTCATCTGGAGTATGTGATTCCTTTTGTTGTTGCTGCTGTTCTATAATCTGATGCGGGACTTCAATCGCACTTATTGTTACAAGTTTACTTTCTCTTTTGGGCGGTAATAATTTCACCGTTTCCAGATTCCTTTCTTTAGCTACATATTCATTCTGTACCTTCTCATTCTGTACCTTCTCTACTACCTGAATATCTTCGGAGTTTTCTAAATTTAAGATGCGCAGGCCGATAAAAAACAAAACAAGTGCTGCTGCAGCTGCCCCTACGATGCGCAAGCTCCATAACGGGGTAATGTTCCGTTTCGAGGATGCGCTATTACCTACACCTTCGGCGCTCATGATCTGCTCGATGCGATCCCACAATCCTTCGGGAGCGGACTCCTCATGTCGCTCCATCCTATCGCGCAGTTTATTTTGCCATTGATTGTTCATAGCGACATTTTTTTGGTTCGATATATTTCTATTTCTTTTATCAGTAATTTCTTTGCTCTGTGCAATTGCGATGCGGAAGTGTTTTCAGCGATCCCTAATATAGAAGCAATCTCTTTGTGGCTTTTTTCTTCGAAGACATACAGGTTGAACACGGTGCGATAACCTGTAGGGAGTGTGCCGATCATTTTTAAAATTACTGAAGTAGGAATTTCATCGAAATCCGGTTCCTGCTCATCGGCTATATCAGGCAAATCCCAATCGGGCAAGTTAGTAATATTTATTTTTTGACTTTCCTTCAGATACTTCAATGCCTCATTCACTACGATGCGGGTAGTCCACGCCTTTAATGATCCCTCTCCCTTGTATTCAAATTGATGCACTGCCTTAAAGATCTTAATGAAACTGTCTTGCAAGACGTCTTTAAGGTCTTCTCTGTTAGGTATATATCGAGAGCATACCGTGGTAAGATATCCCGAGTAAATGTTGTAAAACTCCTTCATGGCAACTGTATTGCCCTGCACGATCTGTTGAAGGAGATCCTGCTCTTTAAGTCCTTTTCTTACCATTTACGAGTCTCGATATATCCCAGTATAGTTATTTCAGTGGCAATTCATTTCTAACATCTGAAAAGGCTCCTGCAACAGATGTTTCGGCACGTGTTTGATAATCAAATTCCACCGATTTCTCTCCACTGAACGACTTCCATTTCAGTTTTAATTTCACCGTTTCTCCATTCGTGTCGGGAAGTTTATCGAGTTTGAAAGCCACCAAGCCATCCCCCTTCCTATCAGCGTAATCACCGTTAGCATCGTGGAAAAACTCCACTTCGTAAGGATTCTCGGGATTGTTAGTAGGTATAAGATTCACGTAATGAACCACCCCGCTGTACCCCCAATAAGTACGGAAGCGCAACGTTAGGTAACCGTCTTCGGCAATGGTTACCCAGTCACGCACGATCTCAACGGGGTCATCGCCATACTCATCCTTATTTTTATCTCCCAAGTTTGGTGCCATCGGTTTCGTGCGAATGCTGTCTATCCAGTTCACGTGCACTGCCTTATCATATTGTTTGGAAGGTTCATCCACTTCATTATAATTAACCAGTGCCCTCACTTCCTTCGAATCGAAAATCGAAGGTTGTAAATTCAAGGGCAACAAAGTGGTTTTATCGTCCAACTGGAAAAACACAGTTTCATCGCTTGCGTGTTTTACTGTCACCAAAGCGTTGGGATATAATTTGTTCCAATTGGAGCCGTCATCATCCAGACAAGACGGCAAAAGCAAGAAGCTGAATAACAGTCCAGCAGTTATAAGTAAATGTGTAATCTTCATAATTTTAATCCTCCTAATTATAATTATAAGTCTCTATAGTATAAATCCCTAACTTGCGAAATCTTGCACAAAAATACGTTATTTATTCTTAAAAGGTTGCACCTTGTCTTGCACAGGCACAACCTTTCTTTGTTTTTGCTATGTAAATATTTATTTCACAGTTACGGTAACCATTTAGCTTTCTTCATCCTTCACAGTTACGGTAATTTTTCCACTTTTCTTGGCCTTGTCCGTAACGGCAACGGTTGCTGTGCCTTTTGCCACCGCTTTAAGGGTAATGGTGGATTTATCCACGGTGGTGGTGACAATCTCCGTATCGCTCGATGCAGCAACATACGGCGAAGTTCCATTGCTTACGGTTACAGTTGCGGTTTTTCCCACCACCAATTCCACATTCTCGGAACTCAATTTCAGGGGGCTTTTATCGTCGTCGTCTTTGTCGCACGATGTGAACGTAAATACCATGGCTGCCAGTGAGAGGCATACTAATTTGGAAATGCTAATTGATTTTTTCATTTTACTTTTATTTATATTAGACATTATTTGATGAGTGTTCCCTTCATTTTATGTGAACACTCACTCTATTAAATAGGGCTTTACGCGAAACCTTGCATCTATAATTCCCAAAAACAGGGGATTTTATAAACATTAACATTGTTTGGGAGAAAAATCAGGTCTATGGATGATATTTCAGGGGAACAATTTTGTTCATTTCCATAAAGCATTGAGCCCATTGTTCAGCTGACATGAAAATTATCGTTTCATCCAATGGGATCAGTAACAACGGACGGGATAGAGAGTACCGTTTCGGCCGTGTTGTGAATTGCTTTCAAATCCAATATCTTTGGGATCAGTAACAACTTTACTCTTCACCCATGTGATGGGCAGTTCCTGGCAAATTTCGTCCAGCTCGTTGCTATTGACAACCACAGTTTTAATCTCCAGCTGAAAATCTCTTTTTATGGCCTGCTCAATCAAGGATGTTAGGTCGGCTTTATCTTCCTTTGCACGCTGCTCTTCCGCAACATCGCCTGTTTTTCTAACATGTGTTTGCAGGGCTGCATTTTCATCGACGTGCTCGAAAACGATATTTCCCGAGTTTATATACGTCGTTACGCTAGTGAATCCCAGCGATTCGAACGTCATTTTCAGCCGTTTCATATCGATCATGTTCTTACCACCAACATTGATGCCCCTTAAAAGTGCTATATATATCATGCGCGTAATTATTAGTGACCCATAAAAATGGTAACATGCTTGCGGGCTCAATTGTTTAATGGAATCACCCCTAGGAAGAAGCCGATTCAAAATCAATCGGCCCCGCTACCTCTTCAAATACTTAATTAATTCAACTTCCCTAAAGGCTTCGTTTACCCTTTTCATAGACGTTTCAACCTTGGTTAAAGATAAGGTTGAGTCGAGGTTGAGTCAAGGAGGCCCCAAGGAGGCATAGGCCGAGTTATGGTTATTATAAGGTCGATTTATAGACTGCTTGTGGACTGTATATGAGATATATATGAGTTGTTTTCGACCTTTAAACGGACTATTTATAGACTGTTTTAGGCCTTTGAGTGGGATTTTGAAAAATTTTTGAAGTTTTTCTTGTCAACAAAATGGTTTTTCCTTTTCAGACTCTTAGAGTTTTTTGAAAGGAATTTGAAGTCGATCTCGTTTATGGAATCTATATCAAAACGAAGGAGCTGATGAAACTGGTATCGTAACAGCTATATCACTCATCTTACCAGTGAACTGCTTGTTAATCCAATTTTAGTCAGGAAGATGGTGGGGCATAATACGAAAAGGGATGTAACGGCAGGCTATGTGAACCTCTTGGCTAAAAAACGAAGGGAGATTAATGAGAAGTTACTGAATCCGGAGAAGGAGTATCCTATAAATATTCTGGGAAAGCCGGAGGCTGGGTAGAATACAACAAGTACTAACTCACTTAATTACTTTTTGTTGAACATCTCTTCTCCAAACGGTTAGATAATTACAGAAAATAACTTATCTTTGAGAACTGAGCCATTGCATCATATTCTAATATTTAACAATTAGCGTAAACTCAAATAGTACATGAAGTGAAAATGTCAAGTATATGACATATAATCAGTCATTTCGAGTGAAATGAAAGGAAATTATAAAATTGCATGCATGAATGTTTTAAATTCAGATTTACGAGTGTTGTATATTTATTGCGTAAATAAGACGTTGTGCTTAATGCTGAGAAAACAGAATGCCAGAAATTGAGAACATAAAATATTTTGCACTTTTAGAGGAATTTGAAACCTCTGATAAGTTGATTAAATTAGGTTTTGGGGAACTTCAAAATATTAATCTCGATAACGATTTTTACTTTCTTCCTTTTCAACTTTTATCTCAAGGTTTTGAAAGATATATGAAGGCCTACATTTGTTTAGGCCACTTTCATAAACACAGCAAACTTCCAAACTTTAAATACCTTAAAAAACTCGGACACGATTTGGATAAGTTGCTCAATGAAATAGTCGAAAATTACTATTTAGATTTTAACCGACCACAATTTGACTTGGACAATAATTTTATTCAAAATAATTCAGACTTAAAAAGGCTACTCTTTATTCTATCTGAGTTTGGTAAACTATCAAGATATCATAATTTTGACTTAATTACTGACAATACGAAGATTGGAGTTAATACTAAAAAACTATGGGAGGAGTTTGAAAACACGATTCTCGACAAAAACGACTATGAAAAACTAATGAACTTTGATTTAAATCACGAAGTTTATCAAAAAATAACCAATCATATTATCATTGTATTTGAAAAGTTTGTATCTGCTCTATCAAGACAGTTTATTTTTAAATGCTTAGGACTAAAGGGATTGCAATTATCATCGACAAACGTTTTTGACTTTGGAATGCTTTACGAAAAAGATTTTGGCAAAAAAGATTATAGAAGTCAAACTACCAAATACAATGAAACACCAAAAAAAATACACAAACGAACGATAATAGATGAAGTTCAAAGAAACATAAATCCAGATTATAAATCGAAAAAAATAACGAAAAAGGAATATGAAGGAGATTGGCCATTTTATGCAGATGAAATTATTATTGAGTGCAGACAAAAACATTGGTGTATAGTAACAATTGACGGTTTTGACTATGCGCTGAATGGTTCTGCTAAAGAAAGGTATAAATTGGAAAATCCGCACGATGCAGGAATGGCAGTTTTAGGAAAAAGCCTTTCTGATTTTATAAAAATGGCTTTGGATTTAAACAATGGAAAAAAGCACTAAAGCACAACAATGTATAAGCGTAATGCGGGCGAAATTGCTAAATTTAAACGTATTGAATATTAACAAACATAAGGTTAAACCGAAAGTGAAGTGCATCTAATCCCGCACTACGCTTATACTTGACCGTTTGCGCAAGCAGTTGGAGAAAATAAACTCCATACAGGTGTCGGGTACGAAAACGGCTTATTTCTCGGCACAAAATATTGAAAACGGCATTGAAGCCATACGCAGCATCCCTATGGAGTCGGGCTTCTTGGCAGGAAATGAGTATGTGTATAATTTACTCACCTTGGGTAAAGCCCTCGAACAAAGCATAGACGGCGATAAAAAAAGTTTTACGCTGAATTATATCGACTGGAAAAATCCCGACAACAATATTTTTCATGTTACGGAAGAATTTGCGGTTACGCGCTTTGGCATGGCAGACAGCTATCGTCCGGATATAGTGCTATTTGTAAACGGCATCCCGCTCTGCGTCATAGAATGTAAACGACCGGATATTAAAGATTCTTTGGAACAAGCCATTTCGCAACATTTGCGCAACCAACAGGAAGATGGTATCAGGCAATTATATGCTTATTCTGCTTTGTTGCTGGGCATTGCCACTTCCTCCGCATCTTACGCAACCACTGCCACTCCGGCAAAGTTCTGGGCAAAATGGCGAGAGTTGTTTTCAAGCAAGGAAGAAGAAGAGAAATATGCTTCAACTCTTTATCAGTTAAGCAATCAAGCCTTATCCAACAAACAAAAGGATGCTCTTTTTGCTTCACGTTTCCGATATGTCAGGCATTATTTTGAAGAAAAAGAACAGGAATTAATTGCACCCACCGAGCAAGACAAATACTTGTACAGTCTCTGCCGCCCCGAAAGGTTATTGGATTTATTATTCAATTATACCGTTTACGATGATGGCATCAAAAAGATTGCACGTTACCAACAGTATTTCGCCATCAAAAAAGTCATGGAACGCATCCGCCCAATTGAAGGCGGAAAACGAAAAGGCGGGGTAATCTGGCATACCCAGGGTAGCGGGAAATCATTGACCATGGTGATGTTGGCACAAGCCATCGTATTGGAAAAAACCATCCGCAACCCCAAAATCATCTTGGTGACCGACCGTACCGATTTGGACAGACAAATAACCGGTACTTTTAGAAAATGTGGTATCTATGTTGAAAATGCAACTACCGGAGTCAAATTAATCGAACACTTGGAAAGTAAAAGCGATGCCGTTGTCACCACCGTTATCAACAAATTTGAGACAGCCGTAAAAGGAATTAAAAATCCCTTGACAGACCCTAATATTTTTGTTTTGATAGATGAAGGACACCGCAGTCAGTATGGAGAAATGAGCATTCAGATGCAAAAAACACTTCCGAATGCTTGTTTTATTGCCATGACCGGTACCCCCTTGATGAAGAAAGAAAAAAGCACCGCTTCAAAATTTGGAGGCATCATCCTTCCTGCTTATACCGTTGACCAGGCTGTGAAAGATGGGGCTGTCGTGCCTTTGTTGTATGAAGGAAGAATTACTCCCCAAACGGTACACGAAAATGCCATGGATGTTTTTTTCGATAGCGTGAGTGAACCGCTGAACGATTACCAACGGGCAGATATGAAAAAGAAATTCAGCCGGGCAGATCAAATCAACCAAGCAGAACAACGCATTTTTACCATTGCATGGGATATCTCCAAACACTATAGGGACAACTGGCAGGGAACGGGATTCAAAGCACAATTGGTAACTCCCAAAAAACGAGTTGCTATCCAATACAAAGAATTCTTCGATCAAATAGGCATTGTTTCTTCTGAAGTACTCATCACATCGCCCGATAGTCGGGAAGGAGAAGAAACCGCTTATGGAGAAAGTTCCAATGCGGAAAAAGCTTTCTGGAAACGGATGATGGACGAACACGGAACACCAAAAAAATACGAAACCAATTTGATCAATCGCTTCAAAAACAGCGATGAGCCGGAAATCATCATCGTGGTGGACAAGCTCTTGACCGGCTTCGACGAACCAAGCAATACCGTGATGTACTTAGATCGCTCGTTGAAAGAACATTCGCTTTTGCAGGCTGTGGCACGTGTCAATCGGGTATGCGAAGGAAAAGAATTCGGATACATCATCGACTATTACGGCGTATTGCAGCCGCTCTATGATGCGTTGGGTTTGTATGCTGATTATGATCCGGAAGATTTGAATCATATGTTTACTGATGTTTCGGAAGAAATAGCGAAACTGCCTCAGAAACATTCAGACCTTTGGGAAATTTTCAAATCCATTCCCAACAAAAAAGATTTGGAAGCTTACAGTCAACATTTGCGTCACGAGGATATCCGGCAGCAATTTTATGAAAAACTGACCGCTTTTGCATCTTGCCTGAAAATAGCTTTATCCTCCATCTCATTCCACAAAGAGACCGATGAAACGCTCATCAATCGGTATAAAGAAGATTTGGCAATGTTTTTAAAGTTGCGAAATGCCGTCAAAGAAAGGTATTCGGATGAGTTTGATTATAAAAAGTACAAGGATCAAATTCAGAAGCTGATTGATACCCACATCGAAAGCAGTGAGGTGAAAATACTGACAGAATTGGTTGATATTTTCGATAAAGAAAGATTTACCGAAGAGGTAGAGAAAATTAACGGGAAAGCTGCAAAAGCGGATACTATTGCCTCCCGAACTGCCAAATACATCACGGAAAACATGGATACCGATCCGGTATTTTACAAGAAGTTTTCCGCACTGTTGAAAGAAACAATTTCAGCCTATGAACAGGGGCGTATGGACGAAGTTGAGTACTTAAAACAGGTAACCAAGCAAATGGAATCTGTCCTTTCTCACACAGACAGCAGCATCCCTGCTGAAATAATCCATAGCAATACGGCACGGGCTTATTATGGCTTGGCGTTGGAAACATTGAAAAGCTTGCAGCTTTCGGACTTAGTTTCAATGGAAAAATTAGCATTGGACACGGCATTGGCGATTGATGTTATCATACGAAAACATGTTATCGATCAGGATATACCCATTGTTGATTGGGCGGTAAAATCCAATCTGATTGGACAAATCAAAATTGAAATTGAAGATTATCTGATGGATGAGGTCAAACTCAAATACGACTTGAAGATGTCGTTTGACGATATGGATGCCATCATCGATCGTTCTGTGGATGTTGCTAAATTGTGGTTAAGATGAAACAAATCCTCCTATACGGACATACGGAAATCAACTATGCAATTACTTATGCCGATAGAAAAACCTTGGGTATAGTGGTCGAACCGGATGGAGCTGTCATCATCAAAGCACCTGTTGATGCGTCTTTAGAAAAGATTGCGGAGAAAGTTAAGAAACGTGCTTCTTGGATTATCAAACAGCAAAATTTCTTTCAATCATTCGGCAAACAACAACCCAAGCGAAGATACATCAGCGGCGAATCTCATTTGTATTTGGGACGACAATATCGCCTTTTTGTGAAAGAAGGCAAGCCTTTTAGCGTTTCGTTTAAAGGACAGTGCTTTGAGGTAGTATGCACTCCGAAATCAAAAGCTGAGATATTAATGAAAGAATGGTATCGGGAACGTGCTAAAATAAAATTTGCAGAGATAGCAGAACCCATCATACAACAATTCAAAAAATACAAAGTTGAACCGCATTCTTTATATGTGCAAGTCATGGAAAACCGTTGGGGAAGCTGTACAGCCCAAGGAAAAATTATTCTCAACACAGAACTGATCAAAGCTCCAAAGCCTTGCATAGCGTACGTCATCACCCACGAGATGTGTCATTTGCTACATAAAAATCACACAAAAGCTTTTTATGAGTTGCTTCAAACTGAAATGCCGGACTGGAGGAAGTGGAAAGAGAAATTGGAAAAGATGCTTTATTAAACAATAATATTATAATTTACTCATGTTTCGCACTTCCTTTAATCCATTGACAAAGAAATAGAAAGAAAGTGCATTATTTTCTATATCTCTGTTTTATAGCACTTTACATTTTGCAATTTCTCATTCTTCTTTAACCATCGAAGCA
>Ga0265293_10011910_pt1 | contig 11680 bp, 12 predicted proteins | sample Munlanlewell138R_FD_192505 | JGI IMG/M metagenome (GOLD analysis project Ga0265293, IMG submission 192505) | Leachate microbial communities from a municipal landfill in Southern Ontario, Canada - Leachate well 138R | ecosystem: Engineered > Solid waste > Landfill > Unclassified | place: Canada... | reverse complement strand
AAGTTCTCAATCACTCAAAACTGTTTCATATCAGGATGAAACTCAGAAATTAAACGGTATTGTAACTTCAAATGCGGGGCAGAAACTACCGGGAGTGCTTATCCTGCCTGCCTGGAGAGGTGTGGAGCAGAAAAGGTTGCTGTGATTGGATACTGCTTTGGTGGTACAGGTGCTTTAGAGGTTGCAAGAGGAGGATTGGATGTTGAAGGAGTGGTTTCTATACATGGAGGATTGAGCAAGGATATTTCTCGTACAAACGGCCCTATCACCACCAAAGTACTGGTAGAGCACCCTGCAGAAGACAAGAGTGTGTCTGAGGAAGATTTTGACAATCTGGTGAAAGAGCTTAAGGAGGGTAATGCCGACTGGCAGATTATTATATATGCAAACACAGGTCACACTTTCACTAATCCTGAATCGCAGGAGTATGACGAAGTTATGGCAAAAAGGGCATGGAACCATACCTTGTTGTTTTTAGAAGAATGTTTAAAATGAATTTTAATAACAATAAACTTAAAATCCCATTTTAACAAAACATAATTTAAAACTATAATAGGCCTTTTTTTCTTAATTATTGTTGAAACATCGGTTTTTTCACTCATTTTTTCAATTTTAAGATGATATGTTAAACAAAAAAGTCGTTTATTTGTTAAATTATTGATTAATAAAGACGATCTTTGAAATTAAAATTGTAATAAAAACGGAGGTAAGTAAAAATAAGTATGAAAAAATCGACTATTTGGTTGCTTGCCGTAGTGATGTTTACCGCTTTCTTTGCTTTGCTGTTTCTGCAGGTGAGATATATGCGGACAAGTATGAATATCCGTACCCAGCAGTTTGACGAACAGGTCAACAGAAGCTTGTATAATGTGATGAGGGACCTTGAACAGGACCAGACACTATACTACCTGGAACAGGATATGATTGAGTCGGAAAACAGATATACACAGCAGTATAGCCAGTCGGGCAATACAGAAGGCATCACAAATGAGCAGTCAGTTACTGCCGGTGAGCAGGCTGATGTTGGTGGACAGGAACTTGAATCGAACAGACCGCAACTATCGTTACGTCCGGAAGAGGATCAGGAGAGGGTATTTATTACACCTCGGCAGAATGCCAGTACAATCTCCAAGACGCAGTATGAAATGCAGCAAATACTATCGAAACGTTATCTGCATGAACGATCGCTTTTGGATGAAGTTATCTTTAAGATAATGAATCGTGCCAGCAATGAGCCTATAGAGAACAGGGTTGACTTCAACCGATTGGAGCAAAACATCAGGTTAGAGCTATCCTATAATGGATTGAATGAGCCGTTCAGTTTTCAGGTAGTGAATTTCAACAACGAAGTGGTTTATTCATCACCGGGCTTTTCGAACAGAGACAGAAGTGCGATATATACTCAGACACTGTTTCCCTACGATTCATCGGCAAAGCTTAATACTTTGAGGGTATATTTCCCTACAAAAAGAAATTATGTTTATAGCGAACTTTCATTCTTCATACCATCTCTGATTTTCACGTTTATCCTATTGATAACGTTTATTTTTACAATGGTATCGTTATTCAGGCAAAAGCGTTTGTCTGAAATGAAAAATGATTTTATTAATAACATGACGCATGAGTTAAAAACTCCTGTATCAACAATTTCACTGGCATCACAGATGCTTAAGGATGAGTCTATTCTGAAATCACCGGAAGTGTTTAAACATGTAACCGGCGTGATTAATGATGAGACCAAGCGTTTGAGCCTCCAGGTAGAAAAGGTATTGCATATGTCACTGTTTGATCAGCAGAAGACCAAACTAAAGATGAAAGAGTTAGATGCAAACGATCTGGTGGCGAGTGTTGCCAATACGCATGTTTTGAAGGTGGAAAAACTTGAAGGTACACTTGATATTGATCTTCAGGCTGAGAGATCTACAATATATGTGGATGAAATGCACTTTACAAACGTGCTTTTTAATATTCTGGATAATGCACTGAAATATCGCAAGAGAGATGTGCCGCCGGAATTGATGATTCGCACACGTAATGAAGGAAATAAAATCATTATCTCGATTGAGGATAATGGAATTGGAATGAAAAAGGAGGATGCTAAAAAAGTATTCGAGAGATTCTATCGTGTACATACAGGCAACAGGCACGATGTGAAGGGATTTGGACTGGGATTGGCCTATGTAAAGAAAATAGTAACAGATCTGAATGGCACTATACGTGCTGATAGTGATCTAGGTAAAGGAACAAAATTTATAATAAGTTTACCCGTAATAACACAAAAATGATATGGAAGAAAAATTGAAGATTTTTTTATGCGAAGATGATGAAAATCTTGGCATGCTGTTGAGAGAGTATCTCCAGGCTAAAGGGTTTGATACCGACCTGTTCCCTGATGGGGAAGCCGGTTTCAAAGGGTTTGTAAAAACAAAATACGACCTGTGCATTGTTGACGTGATGATGCCAAAAAAAGATGGTGTAACATTGGTTAAGGAAATTAGACAAATCAACTCTGAGATTCCAGTGATTTTCCTTACTGCTAAAAATATGAAAGGGGATGTACTGGAAGGCTTCAAAGCAGGAGCTGATGACTATATTACCAAACCTTTCAGTATGGAAGAACTTGTTCTTCGTATTGAAGCGATTATCCGTCGTGTTAAAGGCAAGAAGAGCAAAGAACAGCAGGTATACAGCTTTGGTTCGATGATGTTTGATACTCAGAAACAGATTCTGACTATTGGTGACATTCAGACTAAACTTACTACAAAAGAGTCTGAGCTACTTTCACTTCTTTGCGCTCATGCAAATGATATACTCGAAAGAAACCACGCTCTGAAGCAGATATGGGAAGAGGATACATATTTCAATGCCCGCAGTATGGATGTTTATATCACTAAACTGCGCAAGTTGCTGAAACCTGAACCCAATATTGAAATTATCAACATTCATGGTAAAGGATACAAACTTATAGTTCCAACCGAAGAAGATGATAAGTCAGAGTTATAATAGCTGTACACTGAAAATTTAAAAAAGATCGGGCAGGAGGAGAAATATAATTTTCTCCTCCTGTTTTTTTATTACCTGAAAAATTGCAATAAAAACAAGACATCTGTAAACATATTTTATTAATATTGTAGTTTATAAGTAAATACTATAACTTTGTGGAGTATAATTCTGAATCATAATATGTAAGAATTGAAGAGTGAGAAGCAAAAGATGAGATTCATTAAAAAAATAGCACCATTTTTTTTAATTTTTGCAGGCTTTATACTGCTTGCTCATACTGTTATACCTCATCATCATCACGACGACTCCACAATTGTTTTATTAAGCATTCATAAATCAAACTGTACACCTCATGATCATAACCAGTGCGATTCAAATCACTGTGATAACTCTGACAGGGATTGTCAGGATAACAGTAAGAATTGTACAGATGCTAATATTGTTCTTAAAGGTGGCGACGACTCAAGAGAAGAGTTAACAGTTGAAGTAAATGATCTTACTCCGCTCCTGTTGCTTTTTTCAGCAGTTGATGAGTATCACACACTTATAGAAGATTTTCAAACTGAGTTTTACGACACTTTTACCATCCCGGATTACACCGACTATCTGCCTGACTCTCAGGGATTGAGAGCACCCCCTGTTTGCTGATTTATCCAATTTAATTATCAAACTTCTTTATACAGCTTCTTTTTTAGAGGAGGTACTTGAATGAAGTATAGGATAAACTGAGTAAATAAACCAAAATGAAAACATATTATATTTTTATTATTATATCAATTTTCGTGGCTTCATTTATTGGCTGCGGGAACAACAGTCATGAACATGATCATATTCATCACGTGAATGAGTATCTCCATCTGACATCATACACACCTGAATTTGAGGTGTATGTGACTGCCTCACCTCTTATTGCCGGTGAAGAGGCGCATGTTATGGCACATATAACCTTCCTGGAGGATTTTAAACCGATGAATCAAGGGAGGGTGACTGTGAAACTAAACATGGGAAGTGAAACAGTATCACAAACACTTGAAAGTCCAACTCATGAAGGAATATATGAGTTTGAAATTCAACCTGCAGAAGCTGGAACAGGCATACTCTCCTTTGAAATTGAATCGGATGGTACAACAACAGTGGTGTCTATGGAGCCTGTTGAGGTACATGCTGATATTCACGAGGCGGAGCATGAACATGCTGAAGCACACTCAGAAGGAGAAAACATTGCTGCCAGTGGAAACAGTGTAAACTTTTCGAAGGAGCAGAGCTGGAAAATAGATTTCTCAACAGAGTTGGTTAAAGAGGAGACCATTGGTCAAATTATCCGTTCAGCAGGTCAAATAAGAAATAGACCGGAAAATGTACATGTAGTCTCTTCCTCAATGGGAGGTGTAATTCAGTTTACGGGAAGCAGCCTGTTTGCCGGGACTCAAGTGAATTCGGGACAATCACTTTTTACAATAGATGGTAGTTCAATGGCTGAAAATAACCTCTCTGTTCGCATTGCTGAAGCTGAAAGTGAGTACAATAGAGCAAAAGCAGAATATGAAAGAAAAGAGTTACTGGCTGCAGAACGTATCGCTTCGGAAAGTGAGCTGAATCAGGCCATGGCTGAGTTTAAACGTGCAGAAGCGAATTACAATAACCTTAGTAGAAACTTCAAAGCTGGCAGTCAGCAAGTCTCCTCCCCTATTTCGGGATACATAAATGAACTACTGGTAAAGAATGGTCAGTTTGTGAATGCAGGTGAACCTGTTATGACAATATCGAGGAATAACAGACTTATCATTCAAACTGAATTACAGTCTAGATATTATGACCAGCTTGATAATATCAATTCTGCGAACTTCAGGATATTAAATAGTGATAAGATATTCTCACTTGATAAAATTGCTGCAGGTAACATACTATATAGCAGATCGGTTGATCTCAATAATCCACTTATTACGTTAACCATTCAGCTTGATAAAGGGGAAGATTTGATACCTGGCAGTATGGTTGATCTCTATCTGAAAACAGATGGGAATATGAGCGTGATAACTGTACCTAACGAATCAATTGTGGAGGAGATGGGTAATTACTTCGTTTTTGTTCAACAGACACCGGAATTGTTTGAGAAGCGCCCCGTTTTGATTGGTGTTAATGATGGTAGAAGAACAGAAATCAAAGAGGGAGTTTTGGCAGGAGAAAGAGTAATAGCCAAAGGTGCTGTATTGGTGAAATTATCACAATCGGCAGGTGCAATCGATGTCCATTCGGGTCATGTTCATTAATATTAAGGAAGTAAGCTATGCTAAATAAAATTATACACTTCTCTCTTAATAACAGGCTCTTTATTCTGCTTGCAGCAATTCTGCTTATAGTTGGGGGACTATATATTTCTCAGGATATGGAGGTTGATGTATTTCCTGATCTCACTGCCCCTACCGTTGTGGTTATGACCGATGCTCAGGGTATGTCGGCCGAAGAGGTGGAACGTCTGGTTACCTTTCATATAGAGACAGCAATGAATGGCGCTACTGATGTAAGGCGAGTAAGATCAACATCAGCACAGGGTTCATCATTTGTATGGGTGGAGTTCGACTGGGGTGCTGATATATATAAAACGCGACAGGTAGTGAGTGAGAAGCTTGTAACACTTGGAGATGTTTTGCCTGAAGGTGTAATCCCGGTTCTTGCTCCTCAATCTAGTGTTATGGGTGAGATACTTTTTATAGGTATGCAGAGCGACAGCACTTCGCAAATGGAACTGCGCACACTAGCCGAGTGGGTTGTTAAGCCTGCTATCCTGGCAACAGGTGGTGTTTCGCAGGTTACCATTATTGGAGGTGATTACAAACAATATCAGATACTTGCAGATCCTCAACTGATGAATTTGTATGGTGTTACAATGGAAGAACTCACTAAAGCCGGTGCTTCAATGAGCAGCAACTCAAACGGTGGGGTTCTGAGGGATTATGGCAATGAGTATGCTTTAAGAGGTATAGCCCGCACAAACAGTATAGATGAGTTAAAAAACACTTATATTAAGACTGTGAATGGTAGTCCCATTTTGCTATCTGATGTTGCTGAACTGAAAATTGGAAGTGCTGTAAAGATGGGACATGCATCTATGAATGGCAAGCCTGCAGTAATAATATCAGTATCAAAACAACCTCATATAAATACTCTTGCGGTTACTGAAAATATTGAGCGGAATCTAGAAGAGATAAGAAAAACATTCCCTGCAGATGTGAAGATGGACAGTGAGATTTTCCGTCAGGCTGATTTTATTGAAGCTTCGGTAAACAATGTGGGCAAAGCGCTTTTAGAGGGTGCGCTGTTTGTGATAATTGTACTCTTCCTCTTCCTTGGAAGTGGTAGAACTACAATAATATCTGTTGTTGCTATTCCATTATCGCTTCTGGGAACCATAATTGTACTTCACTATTTGGGAATGAACATCAACACTATGACACTTGGTGGAATGGCTATAGCAATTGGTTCTCTGGTGGATGATGCAGTAATCGATGTGGAGAATGTGTATAAACGATTGCGTCAGAATTATAGATTGCCTGAAACTGAACGCAAACCTGTGCTTGATGTGGTTTTTAACGCATCAGTAGAGATTCGTGCTTCCATACTCAATGCAACATTTATAATTATTGCATCATTTGTACCGCTATTCTTCCTTTCAGGAATGGAGGGCCGAATGCTGAAACCACTTGGCATTGCATATATAGTTTCTCTCACGATGTCTCTCATTATAGCTATGACCGTGACGCCATTGATGTGCAGGTTACTGTTGACAAATGAAAAATATCTCGAGAAAAAACAGAAAGACAACTGGCTTACCCGCAGATTATCATCGGCATATAAAAGAACTCTCTCCATTGCACTGAATAATAAAAGAAAGGTACTTTATCCAGCATTTGCACTGTTTATTATAGCTTTAGGTTTATTCTTCACACTTGGACAGAGCTTCCTCCCGGAATTTAATGAGGGCTCGCTGGTAATTACTGCAGTTACCAAACCTGGAATTTCTCTGGATGAAAACAATAAACTTGGCAATCTGATAGAATCAGAATTGCTCGATATTCCAGAAGTTACCAGCACAGCCAGGAGAACAGGTCGCGGTGAGCTTGACGAACATGCACAGTCGGCAAACAGTGCTGAGATTGAGGTTAACTTTGACCTGATAGATAGAAGCAGGAAAGATTTTTTAGCAGATGTTCGCTCCAGACTTGCTAACATTCCTGGAGTAGTAACATCTGTTGGTCAGCCCCTGGGACATAGAATTGACCACATGCTGTCAGGTACTCAGGCAAATATCGCGATAAAGATTTTTGGATCCGATCTTAGCTCACTATTCATGATGGGCAATCAGATAAAGAATTCAATTCAGGAGATTGAAGGTGTTGTGGATGTGGCTGTTGAACAGCAAACAGAGGTTCCTCAGCTGCAGTTAAGAGCCAACCGGCTTATGCTGGCAAAATATGGAATAACGATAGAGGATTTCAACCGATTCATAAATCTTGCTTTCCCCGGTGAGAAGCTTGCCGATATTTACGAGGGAGAGCGAAGCTTTGATCTGGTAATCAAGCTCAACGACAATTATACAACTAATATAGAGCAGGTAAAATCTGCACTTATTGATACAGGTTTTGGCGGAAAAGTACCAATTGAAGAGGTTGCCGAGATTGTATCTGTTGGAGGACCAAACAGTATTAGTCGCGAGAATGTGCAGCGTAAGATAGTTGTTTCGGCAAATGTTTCATCAGGATATGACCTGAATGGTGCGGTTAATATGATCAGAAACAGGATAAACAGTGAGATTACACTACCTGAAGGTTACAGAATAGAGTACGGGGGACAGTTTGAGAATGCATCAAAGGCATCGCGTACACTTTTCATAACCTCAACACTTGCAATTTTGGTTATATTCCTGTTATTGTTTGGTGAATTCAAGGATCTGACACTTTCAGGCATCATTTTAATTAATCTGCCTCTTGCCCTTATTGGTGGCGTTTTTGCGCTATTGTTAACGTCAGGTACCGTAAGCATTCCCTCAATCATAGGATTTATAACACTTTTTGGAATTGCAACCCGCAATGGGATTCTGCTCGTTTCCCGATATGAGCATATGAGGCAGGATGGTGAAAATCTGCACGACACAGTATTAAAAGGTTCAGCTGACAGACTAAATCCTATCCTTATGACTGCAATAACTTCTGCCTTGGCTCTTATACCACTTGTATTTCAAGGAGATAAGCCGGGCAATGAAATACAGAGCCCTATGGCTGTAGTTGTTTTGGGTGGATTAATTACTTCCACTATGCTTAATATTTATATAATTCCAATTGTATATGAGGTAATTCAGAAAAGAAGATCGAGGAAAATAAATAAGCTGATAGTTAAGAAGGTGAAATAAATACCTTTCAATTGGAGTTATACGGTCCATGAACTGCTATAACCTTGTACTCTTCAGATGAGTCATCCAATATATATATCATGTAGGTATCGCCACCCGGACTTACCCTTACTACAATATGTCCCCGCTGACTTTTCAGCTTGTCAATTGTAGGACCAATCACTACCTGTGCTTCATCCATAATATATGTTGCAAAAACATCGCGGGGACCAGGATATAACTCTGTTGACAACATCCCTAATAGTGCATTTGATGAAGGGTGAGTTGGACAGGAGGCCTGGATAATATGAACCCTGGGGCGGGTAGCCTTCAGGAAAGAATCTCCCATTGCATTAAGATATGCATGATGGTTTGCGATACAGACATCAACAGGACCTGTAACCAAACCTATAGGAGTTTCTATATCCCTCCAGTCATAAGGTTCTGCTGTAGAGATATCTCCCCCATTGAAATAGTCGAACCTTCCATAAGATAGCCTGAAAGCAATGCTGTTTATATTCTCAGAAGGATATTCCTGCGGAGTCAAACTCTCAAGTGATGGAAAATGATTTCTGACATTTGTAGAAAATCCTGTCCAAATAACACCGTTTGCTGCTATATTACGTATCTCAAAATTATTGTATTTGTCAGGTCTGTTTACCATAGTCAGCTGGTCATTGTAACCAACACGTAATTTTTCATATACTATTCCATTATTCTGTACCTGCCAATCTACAAAATTCCTGTAGTTTTCAAAGTAATCATCTTTAGGAGTAAGAAAATCCCACCCACGGTCTACTATCTTTGAAAATTTAACAAGATCACCAACTTGGGTGATTCCTGTCACTTTGTATGGTCCATTTTCAGAGTCTGTTACCCCGGGATACTGAAGATCTCCCATATGGTCGCTATGAAAATGGGTTAGAAGTATGTAATCAATTTTCTTTACCTGTTGTCCTTCCATCATTTGAAGAATATATCTGGATATCCATTCTCCCGGCATCCTGCTTGCGTTTGGCCGTGGATTTGGTCTTGGTGGTCTTACACGCGAAGAGGAACCGGCATCAACCAGCATAGTTGTTCCATCAGGGAAAATGAAGAAAGATGATTCACCTTTGCCTGTATTAATATGATGTATATCCAGATACCCTTCAGACCAGGCGGGTAAAGTACTTCCTACCTGTGCATGTAACTCACTATAGGTAAACAGCACTAAAAAAATGGAACAGATAACAGATAATTTCAATGAGCAAGGATTTCCTTTTACCATATCTACATAGTATTAATTAATTATTCAAACTTCATTAACTGATTCGGAAAACGAATTTACTGAAAACTCAATCGAAAACAATGAAAATAAGCAGTGATTTACTTAAAGTTAATCTATAAATTCAAATATGATTTTAAATTCTCAATATACTCTTCCATTGCCTGTTTTCCTTCCTCAGTCAACCTACATGTAGTACGAGTCTTTTTTCCCACGAACTCTTTGGTTATCTTAATATATCCGGCACTGCTTAGTTTATCCAGCTGTACACTTATATTTCCTGATGTAGCATTTGTCTTTTCTTTCAGATAACTGAAATCAGCCTCCTCTACCGAAACAAGCAGAGTCATGATAGCCAGTCGGAGTTGGGAATGTATAAGCGGGTTTAGTTCTTTCAGCATGATTCTTTTGCTTTATTATTTAGTATATACCCTGGTATAACCATCATTATTAAAAAGGAGGCTCCGAAAAGCAAATTCCTCCAATCAAATACTGATGTGTCAGTTATCAATGAAGCAAGCATATAGATTGCAACTACAAAAGCAGCAAGTGGTGTATAAATCATTAGTTCGATTATGAGTCATATGCACCAATAAGTAAATTACCACTGCCAGGATTACAGCCGGATAACCATAATACAACAAGATGTTACCACTGCCTATTTCCATATTTTTTTTGCTCTGTTGAATCATCTGAGAGATTAGTTCTAAACTATCTTTCTCTGTAAAGCTATTCTTTTCCATATAAGTAATATTATGGATGTTATTACAATAGAATCGAAAGCATTTAAGGAACTGGAAGAAAAGATTAATGCTATTGCTGATTATATATTTAATAAGCAGGAAGCAGAAAATATCAACGAAGATGAAATATGGGTAGACAGTTACGAAGTCTGCACATTCCTGAAAATAAGCGCAAAAACATTACAAAGGCTACGAGTGGCAGGAACAATCACCTACTCCAATATTAGAGGGCGATATTTTTATAAAATCGGAGAGATAAAGCGAATGTTAGAAGAGCGGTTGATCAGAAGTAATACAGAATGTTTAAATGACTTGGTAACAAATCATAAGCTTTATGTTAAGGAAAGAAGAAATCTTAGAAAGAACAAGTAACGGACTTAATGTTTTCAAGCATTACATTACTTGCCAGTGGCGTGTAGGACGTAATTTCTTCAATCCTTTGTATGAGGATAGAAAAGCTTCCTGTAATATCTATTTTGATCGAAAAACCGGAACGTATAAACTAAAAGACTTTGGTAATGATGAATATAGCGGAGATTGTTTCTTCTTCGTTGGTAAATTGAAAGGGCTTAACTGTAATAATTCCAATGATTTTATAGAAATACTAAAAACGATTAACCAAGAACTGTCATTGGGATTATCAGAAGAAATAGACATTCCAATACAATCAGATCCTGCACCAGCTAATCTAATTCCTGAAAAGAAATCTAAACCATACAGCAGTTTCCAAGAACAAGGGTTCACTCGAAAAGAAATGGAATATTGGCAACAATATGGTATTAACATTGAGACATTAGCACTATATAAAGTTTGCTCCATCAGGGAGTTCAAAAGTGTGAACAACGAGAATCAACCTTATTCTATCGTTTCATCATTAACAGAACCAATCTTCGGGTACAATAATATACATTATATAAAACTGTATCGTCCATTTTCTAAAATACGATTCCTATATGGTGGAGATATTGGTAAAAATTATTGCTTCGGACTCGAACAATTACCTGCTAAAGGTGATACAGTCTTTATTACGGGGGTGAGAAAGATGTTCTTCTGTAGATACTGTTATCATGGGAGGAAGAACTTATCATGAATTATCATGCATGGATATTTTATGGCCATACAAGGATAAGAAAACTTTTGTGGTATCTAATAAGGCGATAGATACAAAAGAAAACATAGAGTTTATAACAGATAATATTATCGAACGAATATCTGATCTCAAAAATAGAAGCAGTCAGGATATTTGGCTAGCTGGTGGTGGAGAATTAATCACCATGTGCA
>Ga0265293_10011909_pt1 | contig 11680 bp, 10 predicted proteins | sample Munlanlewell138R_FD_192505 | JGI IMG/M metagenome (GOLD analysis project Ga0265293, IMG submission 192505) | Leachate microbial communities from a municipal landfill in Southern Ontario, Canada - Leachate well 138R | ecosystem: Engineered > Solid waste > Landfill > Unclassified | place: Canada... | reverse complement strand
TTCGCCAGTCGAATTTATCACGGCGCCGGTATCCTTTGCCCGCTGGCGCGATGCATTTGCTTTTGAGATGCGCTTTAACACCCACCCGATGAACGTTTCCCGCGGTAGGCTCAATCTCAAATGTATGGCGCCCAATACGGAAAATCGTTGTATTAGTCAGGACTCGCTTTTTACGGCATTTTTCCCGGTTGATGCAGTCTATGATTCATTAATCGTCTGGCTGAACAGCCTCAAGGCCAAACCGGTCAACGGCGGTCGGATCGTATCCCATCTGTATACGCTCTATCCAACCAATCAGCCCTTACATGATACGGTTCGGATAAGCTTCAAACATCCGACCTTTGTTACGGATATAGGACAAATCGGCATTTATATTTACGAAAAAAATAAATGGCGCTGGCTCGGAAATCGGATCGATACCGAAAACAACTTGATTCATACCACCTCTCGCCAGTTAGGCAAGTTCGCCCTGATCAAAGATAATACCGCTCCGACAATACGCAACATTTTTCCGGGAAACGGCGGGCGTTTTCGCGCCAGCTCCGTAAAAACCCTCCGGGCGATTGTCCAGGACGAACTCTCGGGAATAGACAGTGATCTCGATATCATTATTACACTCGATGGCAATCCTCTAATTGCCGAGTATAATGCCCCCAAAAACAGTCTAAAACACGAACTTGCCGGACGACTCGCCGACGGCCAGCATACTCTGGTCATAACGGTCACCGATCGGGCTGGCAATGTAAAAACCCATACCAGCACCTTTATCATTTTGCCTGGATAGAAAACCTCATGTTCATCCCAACCCGTGACTCCACCCTGCGCCTGACTCCACCTTACATTACGGTTGGATTAATTATCGTCAATTGTATCGTATTTGTCTATCAGATTACACTGCCGCCCGAAGTACTTTCCGAGTGGTTTCACGGTTATGGTCTGGTTCCGGCACGGCTTTTCAGCGGCGGCTTGAGAAGTTGGCTGACGCTTTTCACAACTCTCTTTTTACACGGCGGTTTTCTGCATCTGGCCGGCAACATGCTTTATCTCTGGATTTTCGGTGATAATATTGAATCCACTCTCGGGCACGGCAAGTTCCTTTTGTTCTATTTAGCCTGTGGAATCATCGCCGCTTCGACGCAGGTCTTAATCAACCCTAACTCCTCCATTCCCATGATCGGTACCAGCGGTGCAATTTCCGGAGTATTGGGCGCTTATCTTCTGCGCTATCCGCACGCCCGGGTAAAAATACTTTTCTGGTTCTTCTTGTTTATCCGCCAATTCTGGGTCCCGGCTGGTTATCTGCTGGGCATCTGGTTTTTACTCCAACTTTTCAATGGATTGGGATCGCTGGGTTTTCAATCGCAGGGGGGAGTAGCCTGGTTTGCTCATATTGGTGGTTTTCTTGCTGGCTTTGTATTACTTTTAGTACTCGAGCCCTATGAAAGGAAAAGAATATGGAAAAAATTGAACCGGAATTACTGAAAACCGCGGCCCGGGAAGCCGCTAAAAATGCCCATGCGCCTTACTCGCGTTACCCGGTCGGCGCCGCTCTGCTGACAATCGACGGCAAAATCTATCGGGGATGCAACGTGGAAGCCAGCTCGTACGGTTTAACTGTTTGTGCTGAACGCAATGCCATCGCAGCGGCCGTGGTAGCCGGCGAAAAGCATTTCCGGGCAATCGGCATTTTTTCACCCAACGGCGCCCCGCCTTGTGGAGCCTGTCGTCAGGTAATCTGGGACATTTGCGGTGATATCGACGTATTTTTATTCGATGAATATGAAAAGGTTCAGCGCCTGCGGAGTGCTGATTTATTGCCAACCCCATTTGATAATAACAAATTGAAGGACATCGACGATTAATGAAGAAAGCGATTTTAATCGGAGTAGCCGGCGGTACCGGTTCGGGCAAAACCTCCATGGCTAAAAATATCGTGCACGATTTTGATCCGCGTGAGGTCGTCATTATAGAACAGGATTCTTATTATTACGACCTGAGTAATATTCAAATGGAAACCCGCGGGCGACATAATTTCGATCATCCGGATTCTTATGATTTCCCGCGGTTGCGTGTGGATATGCGTAACCTGCTTAGCGGGCATGAAGTAAAAATCCCAATCTACGACTATAAGACCCACACGCGCAGTACCACAGAATTTCAAATCGTCACCGGTCAAAAAATTATCGTATTGGAAGGAATCATGGTTCTTTATGATCCCGAACTGCGCAACCTGATGGATATCAAAGTCTATATTGAAACGGCGGCCGATATTCGCTTTATCCGGCGTCTGAAACGCGATATTCAACAGCGTGGACGGTCGGTCGATTCGGTGATCGAACAATACCTGGCAACTGTTCGCCCGATGCACGAACAATTTATCGAGCCGACCAAACATCTGGCTGACATCATAATTCCCGAAGGTGGTTATAATACGGTTGCGATCGACCTATTCAAGACCAAGGTACGCAGTCTCTTGAGACATTTAAACAATCCTCATTAAAAAAGGAGCATAATGGTTCATACTAATTTACATCGCTTTCCGATGGGCATGGAGGAGGTCGTCGCCATTAATGAAAAGGGGGCGGGGTGGATCGAGGTTATTTGCGGCAGTATGTTTTCCGGTAAGACCGAAGAACTTATCCGCCGCCTGCGCCGGGCTCAGATCGCTCGTCAGCGGGTGGCGATTTTTAAACCGCTGATCGACGTGCGCTATAGCGAAGATCATATTGTTTCGCACAACCAGCAGAAAATTCCGTCAGTGGCCGTTCGCACGCCGCAGGAAATATTGGATAAGGCTGGTGACGCTCAGGTGCTTGGTATTGATGAGGCCCAGTTTTTCGACAACACCCTGGTCGCGGTTTGTCGGACATTGGCTGACTCCGGACGACGCTTGATTGTTGCCGGCCTGGATAAGGACTACCGTGGCGAACCCTTTGAACCGATACCGCAACTACTCTGCGAGGCCGAATATATCACCAAAACGCTGGCAATTTGCATGAAATGCGGCAATCCGGCCAATTATACCCAGCGCATTACTAAATCCAGTGAGCGGGTATTGTTAGGCGCTACCGATATTTACGAAGCCCGCTGTCGGGCCTGCTTCGAACCGCCTGAAGATGAAAAATAAATATTTTTCGATTGTGAAAGGGTTAGGTGTAAAATGCGTTTTATAGGCATTCTGGGTATGTTCGCCTTGCTGGGCACTGCTTTCCTCATGTCAAATAACCGGCGCAAAATTTCCCCGCGAGTGGTTATCTGGGGATTATCACTGCAGATACTTTTCGCGGGAATAATTCTAGGTAAATTTTTATTGTCATTCGCCGCCATGTTCCTTTTTGTCATGCTAATCGTCCTGTACTTATATAAAGACCAAATCAACGCGGCCGGGCGACTTACTCAACAATGGCTGAGAGCAGTCGTAATAATTGGCCTGACTTTGGTTGCGATTGCCGCACTATACGGATTGGGCAAAACCGGCTGGCTGGCTGAATTAATCGGTTTGCTCGCCGTGGCAATTATCGTTAAAGCTATTTTCAAAGTCCGCCTGTTGCAGAAAGAGTTGGGCGCCGCGTTGCTGTCGGCCGGTTTTGCCTGGTTGATGGTGCATGGTTATACCGGACAGGCGGTTTTTGCTTTTATTGCGCAAAAAGTAGAAAAATTTCTGGGGCTGGCGGTACTCGGCTCGGAATTTCTTTTCGGCAACCTGGCGCTGGATAAATATTTCTTTCCAAGTCAGGGCGCCTGGCCGGGTTTCGGAATGCAGTTCGCGTTTTCAGTTTTGCCGGTTATAATTTTCTTCGCCTCTTTTATGGCTATTCTGTATCATCTCGGTGTAATGCAGGCGATCATAAAAGTTATGGCGCGTTTCATGCAATGGACGATGGGCACCAGTGGTGCCGAGACATTATCCTGCACCGCCAATATTTTCGTCGGGCAGACCGAGGCGCCGCTCCTTATACGCCCCTTCATCGACCAGATGACACTCTCCGAACTTCTTACGGTCATGCTGGGCGGATTCGCTACAATTGCGGGTGGAGTGCTGGCCGGTTTTATCAGAATGGGTGTACCAGCCGGACATTTGATCGCCGCCAGTGTTATGTCGGCCCCGGCGGCTATGGTAGTTGCGAAAATCATTTATCCCGAGACCAGCCTTTCGAAAACCGCCGGCAAGGTCGAATTACCGCCTGACACCGTGGAGTCGACCAATCTTCTGGATGCCGCGGCGCGCGGTGTTACCGACGGTCTTAAACTAGCCGCCAATGTCGGCGCGATGCTAATCGCTTTTATCGCCTTAATCGGCTTGATGGATACGATCCTGGGATTGCTTGATCGCTTGATCGACGGCAATCTTTTGAAAGGAACCTATGCCGCCTACACGAGCGCTTCCGGATTCTCACCTGCCAAAGGCGAATTCGGCGGCATTTTCCCCGGCAGTCTGAAAACCCTGTTCTCTACCATTCTGCGCCCGTTGGCCTGGCTGATGGGCGTTTCCTGGCAATATGCCGGCGAGGTCGGCAATCTATTAGGAATTAAGCTTTCATTGAATGAGTTTGTAGCCTATTCGACTCTTTCCGAATTAATCCACAAGGGGGCGCTTGATCAAAGAGCAATCGTGATTTCAACTTATGCTCTGTGTGGATTTGCCAATTTTTCCTCGGTCGGCATCCAAATCGGCGGTATCAGCGCCTTGGCGCCTGGCCGTCGGTCGGATTTATCCAAAGTTGCCCTGAAAGCCATGTTTGGCGGAGCATTGGCCTCCTGGTTAACCGCCGTTATTGCCGGGTTATTACTTTAGTTGAATTATTAATAAAAATAAATTAAAATAAGCCATCGTTACGCAAAGGACACTAAATGAAAGTAATTCTACTAGGCCCACCCGGGGTTGGTAAGGGCACTCAGGCTCAAAAGCTCCAGCAGGAGCGTGGTCTGCTCCAAATTTCCACTGGCGACATTCTGCGTCAAGCAATTAAAAATCAGACAAACCTCGGTCAACAGGCCAATGACTATCTCAAGCGTGGTGAATTGGTGCCCGACGATCTGATGCTTAGCCTGATTGCCGAAACGCTTTTTGGTGATAGAGCGCCTCAAGATTATATTCTGGATGGATTCCCGCGCACTATCCCACAGGCGGAAGGATTGGATAAGCTATTCAAGCAACATGGAGACAATTTGGATGCGGTGATTCTGCTGGAAGCCGATCCGCAAGCGATCATCAACCGACTTTCCGCCCGGCGCACCTGTCGCCAGTGTAATTCCGTTTACAACCTGCTGACCAATCCCCCCAAGCATCCGCAGAAATGCGATGCCTGTGGTGGTGAATTATATCAACGCGAGGACGACCGCATCGAAACTATTCAAAGACGTTTGGAAGTCTATACCAGTCAAACTGCGCCACTGGCAGAATATTACCGCCAACGCGGACAATTGAAAACGGTTTCTGCTGACGGTACGCCCGCCGAAGTTTTTCAACGTATTAATGACACATTAGGAGGATAAAATACCGTGGTTACATTAGGTGTTACCGGCGGACTCGGTTCCGGTAAATCTACCGCCTGTAAATTCCTGGCCGAAAAAGGCGCTTATGTTCTAGACGCCGATCTGATTGCTAAAAAATTGATGGAAACCGATCCGCAAATCCGCGACGAAATTATTGAAGCATTCGGAAGCGATGTTTATAAAGACGGCAAGCTGGACACCCAAAAACTGGCACAACGCGCCTTCGCCAGCGAAGTCGATCAACGCCTTCTTAATGATATCGTCCATCCGCGCGTAGTCGATTATTTTCAGGAAAAAGTGGACAAACTGCGGAATAAGTACGAACTCATCGTTCTGGACGCGCCGCTAATATTTGAATCGGGATTCGATAGCCGGCTCGATCATACTCTGTTAATTTATACCAAATATAAAATCCGCCTCGAACGCGCTCTGCGCCGCGGCAATCTCAGCCGCGAAGACATTCTGCGACGGATCGACCTCCAGATGCCCGAAGAAGACAAACGCGAACTGGCGGAATTTGTTATCGAAAATAATGGCGCAGAGGAACAACTTAAAAGCGCGGTCGATGAACTTTACGATAAATTGACCGCCTGATTCAATAGCAAGCAACTTGTGATGAGCGAAGTGTAATGGGATTACCTGGCGAATGAATAATGCTATCAATCCAGAAGTAGTAGAAACCTACGGTCAATTAATATCCCAAAGACTGCGAATCCCGCTGGACATCGACATAGTCGTTTTTTTAATAATCTCATCCCCAACCAGGTTGAACCGGCTATTACAACAACCAGTCGGTTTACCAAATTGGACAAACAATGGCTGAAATTTTAATCGGATAGATTGATTCAGAAGAGAATTTTATCTTGAAAACAGTAATGTTAAAAACCAAGTTTATTCGTAAATTTACTCAACAGTTTGAGCAAGACTTCCAATCAACAAATGTATGAAAACAAGGGAGAATAAGGTATTATGGGACAGGTAATTTTCAGTTGGTATGATGGTTTAATTTTTCTGGTTTTTTTCTTGTTCGTAGTGATTTTCAGCATGTATAAAAGCCGCAAGGAGAAAACGGGCGAGGATTACTTCCTGGCTGGCCGCCAACTGACCTGGCCGTTAATTGGACTTTCGATGATCGCGGCCAATATTTCCACCGAACAATTTGTCGGAATGGCTGGTCAGGGCGCTGGCTCGGCCGGTATGGCCATTGCTTCTTATGAATGGATGGCGGCGATAACAATGGTGGTTGTCGCCATTTTTCTGTTACCAAATTTTCTGCGCGCCGGGATCTACACTTTTCCCGAATTTTTGGAATATCGTTACGCGCCGCTGGCGCGGCGTCTGATGGCATTTTATACTATCCTGATCTATGTTTTTGTACTGGTAGCATCGGTAATCTATACCGGCGGTTTAACTATCGCAACTCTGTTCTCCGGCATGAAATTTTTTGGGGTAGAAGTCACTCTGATAAAAGCGATCTGGCTGGTGGGAATAATCACCGCGATTTACACAACCTGGGGCGGATTGAAGGGCATTGCCTGGGCCGACCTTTTCTTTGGCTCCAGCCTGATTTTTGGTGGAATATTGACCTTGATAATCGGCTTAGGGCATGTGGGCGGACTCGGTAATTTCCTCGAAGTAAACCAGGATAAAATGCACATGATCCTGCCGAGTAACGATCCGGTTTTGCCCTGGACGGCACTGGTAATCGGACTCTGGTTGCCGAATTTTTATTACTGGAGCGTCAACCAATTTATCACCCAAAGAACCCTGGCCGCCAGAAATCTCCGGGAAGGGCAGCTGGGAATCATATTCGCCTCTTTTTTAAAACTGATAACGCCGTTTATCATTGTTTTCCCCGGGATCATGGCCTGGCAATTATTCAAAAATCAAATGACCGGGATTGGCGGGACCGACGCGGCATTGCCGACCATTATCAGGAATGTAATCCCAAACGGTTTTCTCGGTTTCATATTTGCCGCAATTGGTGGGGCGGTTATCAGCTCACTGGCTTCCATGCTTAACTCAGCCTCAACCATCTTTACGATGGATATTTACAAATGGGCTGTAAAAAAAGAACTTCCTCAATCAAAAATTGTTTTAACCGGTCGGATTTCCACGCTGGTTTTTCTGATCCTGGGTTGTCTGATCGCTCCGATTCTGGCCAATCCCGCTTTAAAGGGAATTTTCACCTACCTTCAGGAATTCCAGGGATTTATTTCCCCGGGCATTCTGGCCGCCTTTGCATTCGGGTTAATTTTCAAACGCGCGCCCAAGGCCGCCGGTCTGAGCGCTTTGATTCTCAATCCAATAATCTACGGCATCCTGCTGGTTTTCTGCGGTTCTCTGCCGGTTTTTGCCGATGTCCAGATTGCGCCGATCGCTTTTCTCAATCGGATGGCAATTACCTTCATTATAATCGTCGCTATCATGGCTCTGATTACTTTAATCAAACCGCTTGAGAAACCAGTTACTATGCCGGAACGTAAAGATTTCAATATGCAATCCTCACCGATTGTGAAATGGTTCGGGGCTATAATCGTCGCGATTGTCATCATCCTGTATATAATTTTCTGGTGATAAAACATTCACCGCGTTTCGATTAAAAGGCTTGAATAATGCCATCCGGTGACCAATTCAATTTTACTAATCTCCCGCACCGTCGTTACAATCCGCTGAACGGCGAGTGGATACTGGTTTCGCCGCACCGCACCAAACGTCCCTGGCACGGTTATCAAGAGCCAGCCGCGCCGGACCAAAAACCTACTTATGATCCCAAATGTTATTTATGTCCCGGTAACCAGCGGGCAAACGGCGCCAGAAATCCAGTCTATACCTCAACCTTTGTTTTCACCAACGACTTCCCGGCTCTCCTGCCTGATCTTCCGGATTCACATTGCTCTCCCAATCATATCATTCAAAGCGCCAGCCTATCGGGAACTTGTCGCGTGATTTGCTTCTCACCGCGACACGATCTGACTCTGGCGGAAATGTCACCTGAAGAAATACTCAGGGTCGTCGAAGTCTGGGCGGAACAAGTTAGCGAACTCGGTAAGCACTACAGCTGGGTGCAGATTTTCGAAAACAAGGGCGCCATCATGGGCTGTTCCAATCCGCATCCCCACGGACAGGTTTGGGCGGGAAGCGCACTACCGAACGAACCTTTCAAAGAAAATCGGGAACAGTTAGCCTTTTTAGAAAAGAATGATTCAATTTTACTGATCGACTATCTATCGTATGAAGCCGAAGACCGGACAAGGATTGTCTGCGAAAATGCAGCCTGGCTGGCCCTGGTTCCTTTCTGGGCAACCTGGCCTTTCGAAATACTCCTGATCCCTCGTCGTCACGTTCTGCGCCTGCCCGACCTCAATTCAACCGAAAGAGAAGATCTATCCCAAATTCTCAAATCCGTTCTGATAAAATATGACAATCTCTTCAAATCTTCATTTCCATATACAATGGGTTGGCATGGGGCGCCTACGAAGGGCGGCAATTTTGATCACTGGCAACTGCACGCTCATTTCTATCCACCCCTTCTGCGGTCTGCCACTGTTAAAAAATTTATCGTCGGATACGAAATGCTGGCGGAAGCTCAGCGCGATATATTGCCCGAGCAAGCCGCTCAAAAACTGCGTCAAACATCCGACATTCACTACCTTAAAAAGGCTAAATGATACCCAAAATGAATCTTGTCAAATTATTAGAAAGTCCGGTCATACTTGAAAATCTTGCAAAACTTTATGGCCATGACGACCTAATTAAAAAACAACAAGCCCAGCGTTACTTAAAACTTGCGCGTCGGCATATGAAGTTTTTCTCGGCAGAGCCGGTCGCTTTTTTCAGTTCACCCGGTCGCACTGAAATCGGTGGCAACCATACCGATCACAATCACGGCAAAGTATTAGCCGCCAGCGTCAATCTGGACACGATTGCGGCGGTCAACCTTTCTAACGATAACAAAATCACAATATTTTCCGAAGGTTATTCCGCACCGTTTGTCGTCGATATTCGGCACACTCGGGCGAAAACCGAGGAACGCGGCACTACGACCGCTCTAATCCGCGGTATCGTCGCGCGTTTCAAGGAGTTTAGCTTTAATACCGGTGGTTTTAATGCGACGCTTACCAGTAACGTGTTGGTTGGTTCCGGCCTGAGTTCATCGGCTTCGGTTGAAGTGCTCGTCGGAACGATCCTGAATCATCTTTTCAACGACGCCCGAATAAAACCTGAAGAAATAGCGAAAATCGGACAATATGCCGAAAATAATTACTTTGGGAAACCCTGTGGGCTGATGGATCAAATGGCGATCGCGGTCGGCGGAATCATTGCGATCGATTTTAAAGATCCGCTCAATCCGGTCATCCGCAAGGTCAAATCCGACTTCAGCCAGCTGGATTACAGTTTATTAGTTGTGGATACGGGTGGTAGTCATGTCAATTTAACCGCTGATTATGCCGCGATCCCGCGCGAGATGCAAGCGGTCGCAAAGAGTTTGGGCGGGCAGACCTGCCGTGATATTACCTATAAAAAACTGATTCGCAATATCGCATCTCTGCGTCAAAAAGTAGGTGACCGACCGATCCTGCGTGCCATGCATTTTCTGGCTGAAAACGAGCGCGTCGAGAAAATGGTTTTAGCGCTTGAGGGAGGAATGTTCGATGTTTTTCTCAATTTGGTCAACGAATCCGGCGCTTCATCTGCCCGATGGTTACAAAATAATTTTTCCACCAAAAATCCTAACGAACAAGGCGTCGGGCTGGCACTGGCATTGACTGAAATATTCATAAAAAATAGCGGCAAATCCGGAGCCTGCCGAGTGCACGGCGGCGGTTTTGCCGGCACGATCCAGGTCTTTATAGCCAACGAACTCCTGCCAGATTATATCAAACTGATTGAAAGCGTTTTTTCGCGGGGAAGTGTAACCCAACTGGCAATCCGCACGGTCGGCGCAACTTGTCTTAATCGTCTTTAAAAATAAAATAACCTGCCGCGCTTCATTAGCCTGTATAAAACTAATAAGCAACTCTGCGATTTTTCTTAAATTTCGAGCGAGATGCCGATTATCTCCAAATACCGTAACTATGCGATAATTATTTTCTTCTATCTATTATTTGATGGGGCTGGCGCGGCGACTCTACCTGCCGATAGCATTTTTACGCTAAAAAATCTATCCATTATCGGTGAAACCGATCTGAACCAATTCACAAATTATGCCCCGCAATTCACCTGGGAATATTCGCGCCCGGCTGAAGATTACTTACTTAAATTGCGTCTGCGTTCGGTCAATCTCGGCAATGATTCGCTGATCTGGGAATCGGGTCTGTTGACTTCCCGCAACAGCAGTTTTCAGTTCTCCGGGCTGGGCGTTTTCGAGAGAGGGCGAACCTATTATTTCGACGTTGCCGCTAAACATCCAGAGCTGGGGTGGTCCGATAGTCTTGGCATTAGCTTTACGATTAATACCCTGCCAACTGTACCCGAAATTCGCATGCCTGTCGACACGATCTTTCTCGAAAAATCCATCGCGATAAAAATCTCTCCGGCGACCGATCGACAAATAAAACCTGCCGATTTATTCTATCAGGTAATTTTCAGCACCGATCCGGCCAGACTAACTATTGTGCTGGATACAACTTTTCAAACTCACCACGATTCAGCATTCATATTCATTACTGATAAAGCTCTGGCAGATAATCAGCGATATTATATCGGTGTGCGAGCTTCAGACGGGGTTGAATTTTCCACCTGGTCGCGACCGATCGGATTTTTAGCAAACCGTATCAACGAACCGCCCAACCGCTTTAACCTGATTTCCCCGACGGATAAAACCAGCATTCAAACGCCGCCGCGTCTGACTTGGGAAAAAACCGGCGATCCGGACGATGGGCTGGGCACCGGTCTCAGGGATTACCTTATCGAAATCGCCACTATCCAAGATTTTCAGTCTCCTGACACTTCCGTCGTCTTACCGACCAATGTCAGTGAATGGACATTCGAAAATGGTCGGAATCATATTCAATATTTCTGGCGGGTGATCGCGCGAGACGACCGCGGGGCGACTCGGACAGCCGATAACATTTTCAGTTTTGTAACCGATTTTGGCAATCTTCCGCCGGCGCCGCCATTCGATCCACGCCCGCTCCAAAAACAGTTCATGCAACCCACCAGCTACCTCGAATGGACATTT